>Ga0209537_1000775_pt1 | contig 38244 bp, 37 predicted proteins | sample BioPla4DNA1_FD_187698 | JGI IMG/M metagenome (GOLD analysis project Ga0209537, IMG submission 187698) | Biogas fermentation microbial communities from Germany - Plant 4 DNA1 (SPAdes) (version 2) | ecosystem: Engineered > Bioreactor > Anaerobic > Digestate | place: Bielefeld, North...
CCTTTACTGCCAGTTTTAACCTTCCTGCTCCCAGCCTTTCCAACTCTTCAAAAGAAGTACCTTTCCTTTCCAATTCAAGATACTCCCTGGTAAATTCATTTTTTAAGGTCCTGATAGGCCTGCCTGTACTTCTGCCTATAACTACTGCATCCCTATCCTTGGATTTTATTATCCTTTCCTTGTAGTTTATATGAGCCATACATTCTATAGAACATACAAACCTAGTTCCCATTTGAACTCCTTCAGCTCCTAAGGATAAGGCTGCTAAAAAACCTCTTCCATCTCCTATACCTCCTGCTGCAATTACAGGTATATCAACAGCATCCACAATTTGTGGTATTAATGCCATAGTAGTCATTTCTCCAATATGACCACCCGCTTCAGTTCCTTCTGCTATTATGGCATCTACTCCTATCCGCTCCAATCTTTTTGCTAAAGACACAGTAGGTACTACAGGTATTACCTTAATATTATATTCTTTAAACTTATTTATATACTTGCCTGGGTTTCCTGCACCTGTAGTCACCACAGGAACCCTCTCTTCACAGATTATACCTACTATATCCTCAGCAAAAGGCGACATGAGCATTAAATTTACTCCAAAGGGCTTGTTGCTTTTTCTCTTGAAGTTCCTAATTTCCTCTCTAACTACTTCTGGCGGAGATGCTCCTGCTGCAATTATTCCTAATCCTCCTGCTTCTGAAACTGCAACTGCCAGCTCATGGGTAGCTACCCATGCCATGCCTCCTTGGATTATGGGATATTTAATGTTTAGTAATTTGCAAATTCTTGTAGTAAACACATCTACACCTCCTGCTTATTCCATCTTAAAACTGTAGAACCCCAGGTTAATCCTGCACCAAAAGCTACTAATAATACTACATCACCTCTTTTAATCAGACCTTTCCTATAGGCTTCATCCAAGGCCACTGGTATAGAAGCAGAAGATGTATTTCCATATTTATCCAAGTTTACATAAACCTTTTGGGAATGAAGATTTAGCTTTTTCATAGCTGACTGTATAATTCTTATGTTGGCTTGATGGGGTATGAAAAAATCAATATCCTCCAATCCTAATCCGGTTTTTTCAACAGCTATATTTGCAGACTTTTCTATAACCCTTACAGCAAACTTAAATACCTCTCTTCCATCCATTTTAATTGTGTGAAGGTCCTTTAACACTGTTTCTAAGCTAGCAGGTAATTTGGAACCACCAGCGGGTAGCGCTAAAAGGTCCCCACCATTTCCATCTGAACCTAAGTCAGTTGATAAAATGCCATATCCATCTTCACATGCTTCTAATACACATGCCCCTGCTCCATCTCCAAATAGTATACAGGTACTTCTATCTTTCCAGTTTACTATTTTTGATAGGGTTTCTGCACCAATAACAAGTACTTTACTGTAAATTCCTGCTTTTATTAAGCTATAACCTAAATTTAGCCCATAGACAAAGCCTGAGCATCCTGCTGAAATATCAAAAGCCGCAGCATTTACTGCCTTAATGTTCTTTTGCACTATGCAAGCTGTAGATGGAAAAGCCATATCAGAGGTTACTGTAGCCACAATTATTAAATCAATGTCTTCTGGTAAAATACCTCCATCTTCTAATGCCCTTTTAGCTGCTATAGTTGCTATATCTGATGTAGAAATGTCATCATTTACAATCCTTCTTTCCCTAATTCCGGTTCTTTCTACTATCCACTCATTAGAAGTGTCTACTATTTTGGATAAATCCTCATTAGTTACTACCTTCTCTGGTAAAAAACTTCCTATGCCACTTATCCCTACTCCTTTATTATTCAATTTTCCACCTCCAATTATTACTTCATTGGTAGTCTCTCCCATCACCTCCAAATTTAAACAATTAACAAAATCAAATTGCCATTTATTTTCAATTTTTGTATTATATATAATATAGAATGGCAAAAACTTAATTAGAAGTATATAATATTTTTTTTCATCGGTCAACTATTTAAAATACTATGCCAATATGAGGTGATACAATGATTAAAAGTTTAGAAATAAGAGAAATAATGAATATTATTCCCCATAGATACCCTTTTTTATTAGTAGATAGGGTGGAAATAGATAAAGCAGGTAAGAAGGGCAAGGGATATAAAAATATAACAATTAATGAGCCCTTTTTTCAAGGCCACTTTCCTCAAGAGCCTATAATGCCTGGAGTTTTAATAGTAGAAGCCATGGCACAAGTAGGTGCTGTAATACTGCTGGCAGAAGAAAAGTTCAAAGGAAAAACACCTTATTTTGCTGGAATAAATAAGGTTCGATTCAAAAAGAAGGTAGTACCTGGTGACAGATTGGATATGGAAGTAGAAATAGTAAAATTGAGGGGCCATATTGGAATAGGTAAGGGCACTGCCTTTGTAAATGGAGATGTAGCTGTGGAAGGAGAATTTCTTTTTGCAATAGATTAAAGAAGCTGCAAATCAAGTTGCAGCTTCTTCATCCTTAATCTCTTCTTTTCTGTACTTTAATTCAATTAGGAAATGGTAAAAATCCTCCAAAGATAATTCTTTAAAATCCTCATTACCTATGTAATATCTATCAGATTCACCTTTAATTTGTAGTAAATCCCCTAAAAAGGATTTTAAGGCTATCCTGTCTCCTTCCTCTAATAGGGAATCAAAGGTTTGAGAATTCTTCAAATTATAAAGCACTTTCAAAAATTTTTGCCCAGCAGTTTCTTTATCCATTCTACAATATATAACATCGTTATAAATGTCTATTATAATGTCTAAGACCCTTATAAAACATATATCTTCTAAAAAATCCAGTGCAAGGTCCACACATTTTTTTATTAAGTTCCTATTATCCCCCATATAAAACACCTCAACTCCAATAAAATACAATTATTATTTTTATATTTTCTATTATGCCATATTATTAGATCAATATTTTGTCGAAATAAACCAATATTTCCTAATTAATTATGTAATAAAAATAGGTACTAAGTCCTATTTCCTTTCTTATATACTACTATATATCTACAAAAATTTCAATTACTTTATACTATTTAAAAAAGCCTGCTTCTGCAGGCTTTTTATATGTTTAAAGTCTTTAATATATTATTTATCCTTTCTTCTTCTGGAATTATTCTCTTATTTTCATTGTCATAGGCATATAAAGCCCCACTAATAACCCTTGTATTTAATTTACCACTGCAGGCTGGATTACCCTTTAGATGTGGTGCATCTAAAATACCTACTTTAACAGCTTTTGCTAAAGTTTCAGGGTCTGTTAGTGGATCCTTATCCTTTGGACCTATGGCTTTAATTGCATCTATTATTATATTTGCTTCTTTTATTAATTGTTCCTTTCTTTCAAGTACATTTTTATCCTTGGTCATATCAACAGCACCCAGGAATTCATTCTTTATTACCCCTCTTACAATTTTGCATGATTCAATTATTTCTTCATGACTTGCTGCGTGATGTGCTTCACAATATCCTACTACGTGATAAATATGTGGTTTAATAGCTAAGGCTAAATATGCAGATGCTGCCAATTGACCCTTAGCCTGGCTCAAGTCTGCAGGGAAACTTGCAAGACCGGCTCTGGCCTGTCTATAGACTCTAAAATTATCATCCTGTAAACTTTCTACCAGCTCAATCTTAGCTAACATTTTAGCTAAATCCATCTCTGGAGATATAAAGGCTGGAACATTGAACATATATTGGGCTACATAATCCTTAACTCCCATGGCCTTTGCATTATATGCAGCTAAATATGCTGCAGCAACTCCTATGGCATCATGGGCATCTCTAAGACTCCAGTGGTGAGGATCATTTACTTCTACCGGGATATTCCTCTCACCGTGCCATTTCATAACTTCTTGGTTCTCAGCTATAGCATCCTTTAACTTTCTAGGACCCCTTTTGTCCAGTTCACTATACCAGAATAAAGGCACAGCACACCAAGCGTTGTTTATAGTCCTCTTTAATACATCTGCAAACTTAATAATATTTTGCGTTCCACTATAGGACCTTAATAGTGGATAATTTCCTCTTTGAGCCGCTTCATAAAGCTTAACAAAGTCTTCCTCACTTCTTAAGGGGACTCCACCTGCACCATCTAACCTCTTATCCATCTTATCCTGTTCAAAGAAATATTCTTGAGCATTTTGGTCAGGTGCAATGGATATTACATCAAGAACCTTGGACTCAGCAATTTTCTTAATAGATTCTACAGTAGCTTCAATAGTTGGAAGACCTAAATGGTGTCTAAGTATTGGATAGGGGTATTTTGACTTAATTCTTGATATAAGATCCCTTGGATATTCCTCACTATCTTTGTATTCCTTACCTTTTAAATATGCTATAACCTCATCTATATCCTCATATCCATAGAATATTTTATTGAATATGTTAAATTCCTCTGCCACCTTGGCTGTTGGTTCTGTTCCTCCAAACATCCAGGTAATATTTCCTAAATTTTCTTTTTTAATTTTAGAGCTCAATTCCTCCAATATTTTAGCTAAAGGTTCTGGAGTTAGCCTATAGCTTAGTCCCACAATATCTGGATTTTTCTCCTTGATATTTTTTATAAGCTCATCAACACTTACTCCAATACCTAAAAATTCAGTTTCATATCCTTCATTTTCAGCAAGGGTCAAGAAATTCATGGTACCTGCTACATGAACACAATTTCCTATAGTGCAAGCCAATATCTTTTTCATGAAGCCACCTCCTCATCCTTTTCTTTAATTATCTTTCCTTTTTCTGCATATTCATGCATTTCTTTTATTGAAAGACCCTTTAAGCCTAATCTTTCGGCTGTTCTCCCCTCTTTAAAGAAGTCCTTACCTGTAATCAATCCTGCCAATCTTATAATGGAATCAATGGCAGGAGTTTCTATGTTTAACTCCTTGGCAATAGAAGACAAAGGTATTAAACTATAGGGTACATCTTCATAAATATATCTTATATTTAATCCCTTAGGTGCTTGAAGCCCTTTATATCCTGGGTTATTTTGTACTGCTTCATATAAGTTATTACCCTTTACATTGTAGGTTTCCTCCAACCAATCTTTGGCAGACACTACATCTACATTTAGTATCCTTCCTAATTTCATTCTCTCATGATCCATTTTTTCAAGGAAATTACCTATGGAAGGTGTGATGCCCTCAGTATAATATTCAAAAGGGGCTCCCCTTTCTATATGGCCACAGTTGAGTAAGGTTGGGGCTGGATGAAATATTGCTCCATAGTTATTTATACTTGTCTCAATTACATTAGCTACTTTTACAAACTGAGGATAAGCATCATTTAACAAACTAAGTACATAATCTGTCATAAAGGATGGTATTGCAGCCAGTTTAACTTCCCTTTTAGACTTAAATATGTGGGCACTCTTTTGAGATGTCTTCCTGCATGCATATATAAAGGTTTGAGCTTCTGCTACTATTATATCTTTATCAGTAAATTTTTTTATAGTGGAATAGACTTCCAATGCTCCACCAGTTCTTCCTGGATTTAAGACAATTATCTGACCTTCTTCTAGATGGGGTGCCATTAGCTTAGCCAAATCATAATGCCCCATGGCTGGTATAGTAACCATTATGACATCCATTCCCTTAATGGCCTTCTCAATATTATCTGTAACAATATTTAATCTTGCCTTACCCTCAATTTCCCCCGTTAATTCTATTGTGGGATCATCTATTAAAGATAGAATATTTTCCTTGGTTCTATTATAAAGATTTACAGTATAGCCAATTAAGGCTAGATATCCTGCCATTGCAATGCCCCCATTGCCAGCTCCAATTACAGCATAACGGATATCCCTTTTCATTTTCCTACCTCCTATCCCATTATTTTCCTAATTTATTTTGTGGAAATAAAAAACTATAGAGGGCACTCTATAGTTATATTCTAAAGCATTGCCCTCAACTACGCTTACGAGGTTAGCTGTCGGGTTCGGGCTAAGGGCTTGCCCGTCCATAAAGGATTCACCCCAAAAAGTGGTTCCCCCGCTTCTCTACAAAGAGAATTCAGCGCACTAAATTGTAACATTATACTGCAAAAATCAACTAAGCCAGATGGAAATTACATAATAAAAGAATACAAAATTATGAATAGGACGTGCTAAAAACTACACAAGAAACTTAAGAAAACGTACAATGTTTTAGTACTATTCTATCACATTTTTTTAAGCTTTGCAATATTTATTTCATTTTTTGGAATAAAAAGAAATCGGCCTTATGCCGATTTCTTCTTAAACTGTTGAAGCTAACTGCCTTTTAACTACTTCTGCCCCTTTTTCTAAAGCCTGTTTATTTAAGGGTAATAAATGAGCCTTATCTTCTCCAAATACCTTTGTAAAACCTTGTAATATGGATTCTAGGCTTACTGTTTTGCTAACCTCCACATAGGCACCTAACATTACCATGTTAGCCACCCTCATATTACCTAATTGGTTTGCTATTTCGTTAGCAGGTATATAGTAAACTTCTATATCCTTCCTATCTGACTTCCTATCTACTAAAGATGAGTTAATAAATAATTTGCCACCTTTTACTATTGAAGATTCAAATTTATCCAGGGAGGGTTTGTTCATAACTATTGCAGTAGTAGGATTTACTACCACTGGTGAACCTACTTCTGCTGTTGATACTACAACACTACAATTTGCTGTACCTCCACGCATTTCTGGTCCATAGGATGGTAACCAGGAAACATGTTTATTCTCAAGCATACCTGCATAAGTTAATAACTGGCCCATGGCCATTACTCCCTGTCCTCCAAATCCAGCCATAATAACCCTTTCTTCCATTACTCCACCTCCTCTGGCCTTTTAAAGTTTCCTAGAGGATAATAGGGTATCATATTGTCTTCTAGCCATTTTAATGCTTCTGTTGGTGTCAGACCCCAGTTTGTAGGGCAAGTTGACAATACTTCAACTATTCCAAATCCTTTACCTTCTATTTGTACCTTAAAACATTCTTTTATGGCTTTTTTAGCCTTCCTAACATGGGCTGGTGAAGTTACAGTTACCCTTTCCACAAATTTTGCTCCATCTATAGTAGCAAGCATTTCAGCTATTCTTATTGGTTTACCACAATGGGCTTCATCCCTGCCATAGGGGGCAGTTGTGGCTTTTTGCCCTACCAAGGTAGTTGGGGCCATTTGTCCTCCAGTCATACCGTATATAGCATTATTTATAAATATTGTTGATATTTTCTCTCCCCTGTGGGCCGCATGAACAATTTCTGCTGTTCCTATGGAGGCTAAGTCACCATCTCCTTGATAGGTGAATACAAAATTTTCCGGATGCACTCTTTTGATACCTGTAGCAACTGCAGGGGCCCTACCATGGGCTGCTTCGTGCATATCACAATTAAAATATTTATATGCAAGAACTGCACAACCTACTGGTGCAACGCCTATGGCTATATCAAGAACTCCCAGCTCTTCTAAAACTTCTCCTACTAATCTGTGAACAATACCATGGGTGCATCCAGGGCAATAGTGGGTCTCAACATCTGTTAAGCCTCTAGTCTTTTGAAATACTATAGCCATTACATTTCACCTCCATAGATCTTTTTAACCTTATCAATTATTTCATTTGGCGTAGGTACCATTCCTCCGGTCCTTCCATGGAAATATACTGGAAATCTACCTTTAACAGCTATTTTAACATCATCTACCATTTGGCCTGAGTTCATTTCTACAGTTAATATTCCTTTGCACTTGTCATTTATCTTGTCAAATTCATCATATGGATATGGCCACAAGGTAATAGGTCTTATAAGTCCAACCTTATAGCCTTCTTTTTCTAATTGGGATATGGCAGTTTTGGCTATTCTGGAGGTAGTTCCATAGGCTGCAATTACCACATCTGCATCTTCAATCTTATAGGATTCTACCTTTACCTCATTTTCCATTATTTTTCTATACTTTTCCTGTAACCTCTTGTTGTGGGCTTCTAACTCCTCTGCTGCCAGGTACAAAGAGTTTATTATATTGGGCTTTCTTTTACCCTTGGTTCCATCTGTTGCCCAATCCTTTGGAGGCAATTCTCTTGGTTTTGGTTTCCTTAACTCAACAGGCTCCATCATTTGACCAATCATTCCGTCTCCTAGTACCATAACCGGATTCCTATATTGGTCTGCTATGTCAAAGCCTTCCATCACTAAATCTACTAGCTCTTGAACATTGGCAGGGGCTAGAACAACTACTCTATAATCACCATTTCCTCCACCCCTGGTTGCTTGAAAATAATCTGTCTGTGATGGTTGAATACTTCCCAGGCCCGGACCCCCTCTCATAATATTAACAATTAAACAGGGAAGCTCAGCACCTGCAATATAGGATATGCCTTCTTGTTTTAAAGAAATCCCTGGACTTGATGATGAAGTCATTACCCTGGCTCCTGCTCCTGCAGCTCCATATACCATATTTATAGCAGCAATCTCACTTTCAGCTTGTAAAAAGACTCCTCCTACCTTGGGTAATTCCCTGGCCATATATTCAGGTAGTTCACTTTGAGGAGTTATAGGATACCCAAAGAAATATCTACAGCCTGCCTCTATAGCAGCTGCTCCTATAGCTTCATTCCCCTTCATGAGAACTTTAGCCATTTAAACCCCTCCTTCACTATAATCTTTCAACAGTTATAACTACATCAGGGCACATTAATGCACAACTGGCACATGCAATACATTTATCCATATCTGTAACTGTAGCTGGATGATATCCTTTTGCATTTATTTTATTGTTATCTAAGCTTATTATATTTACTGGGCATGCATTAACACAAAGGCCACATCCCTTGCATCTATCTTCTTCAAATGTGACTCTGCCTTGAATTTTTGGTTTCGCTTTAGCCATTGAAAACCCCCCCTTGTATTTATTAGACCATCCACTCTTCCCTTAAATAGAGTTTAATAGGGAATATTTCACCTTCTAAATTATCTGGTAAATCCTTTACTACCTTTTCAATTACAGATATATATCTAATTGGTATATTTAGTTCCTGAGACAATTTTTCAGCCAGTGCCTGTCCCTTCAATACATCCTTATAAGTTGTAGATTTTAACATATGGGTATTATTTACTATGCCTGTTACCTGAATTCTTGCAGTATTTTCAATTTTTCTTAAGTATTCAATGGATTTTTTAACAGTTTGAGTTTCAGGTCTATTTCCATTCAATACAAAAAACATATCATAATTATCCTTTGTAAAATAGTTACTATACATTCCTAAAACCCGTGCTCCATTAGGGTCTCCTCCTACATCTATAACAAGATCACAACTTTCATCCTGTATAGGTCCATAAATTTCAGAAGAAATAGCTGGTAAATCAGCAGCCAAGCCTTTAATAGAGCTTCCAATTACTTTAATTCCCAGCTTTTTTAACTCCTCTTCCTTTTCCCTACTCCTGAAATATAAATTAACTATATCTAAATCCGCTAAAACTACCTTTTTTTTCACCTGGCTTAATTTAACTGCATAGTTAATGCTAAACTCAGATTTACCACTTCCAAAATGGCCTACTATAATCCTTATTCTTTTATCATTTAATACCATAAAATCACCTATATTTTATTTATATTCTTTAGCCGCTTCTTCACCCTTCAACACCCTTAAGGCCCCTTCTGCTAAAGCTGTAAGCTCATCTTCTCCAGGATAGATATATACTTCAGATATGAAGCTTACCATATCTTTTATCCAATCAGTAAATACTTGGTCATAAGCTATACCACCAGTTAATAGGATCCCATCAACCTGTCCCTTTAAAACTGCTGCACAGGCCCCAATTTCTTTGGCAACTTGATAGGCCATGGCATAGTATACAAGCTTTGCATATTCATCCCCTTTTTTGATTTTTTCGCATACCTCTATGGCACTATTAGTATCTAAATATGAAACTAAACCACCTTTACCAACCAGTTTTTTCTTCATTTCTTCACATGTATACTTCCCTGAATAGCAAAGGTTTACTAAATCTCCTACCGGCAACCCCCCGCTTCTTTCTGGAGAGAAAGGACCATCTCCATTAAGAGCATTTGCCACATCTATAACCCTTCCCTTATAATGGGCCCCTACTGAAATACCTCCTCCAAGATGGACTACTATTAAGTTCAAATCCTCATATTTTTCCCCTTTAATCCTAGCATGACGTCTTGCCACAGCCTTTTGGTTTAAAGCATGGAATATGCTAATTCTTTCTATATCCTTCAGGCCAGAAATCCTTGCCACATCTTGAAGTTCATCTACTACAACTGGATCTACTATATAAGCTTCTACACCAATCTTATTGGCTATTCCATATGCCAATATGCCTCCCAAATCAGAAGCATGTTCTCCTAAATCTAATGAATTTAAATCTTCTATCATTTTGTCATTGACCTTGTATGTACCACCTTCTATAGGTCTTAAAAGTCCCCCACGGCCTACTATTGCTGAAAAAGTGTTAATGTCTATATTGTTCTTTTTTAAAGTATCCAATATAATATCTAATCTAAACTGATATTGATCCTTTACATGCTCATATTTTGATAATTCTTCCACTGAATGCCTTAAGGTTTCACTAAATATAATATTTTCATCTTCAAATACTGCAATTTTTGTTGAGGTTGAACCTGGATTTATAACTAGTAGTTTAAATTTTTCTGCCATAGTTAACCTCCTTATTTAGAACTTAGTAATACAGATAAAGCAATGGAATGTAGCTTTGCTTCCTGGCTGTCAGCCCTAGATGTTAATACAATAGGTGCCCTTGCCCCCAATATAATACCTGCACTTTTGGCTTTAGCTAAAAAGGTTAGGGATTTATAGAGGACATTTCCCGCTTCAATATCTGGCATAAGTAATATATCTGCATCTCCTGCAACTGGTGATTCTATCTTTTTAGTTTTTGCTGATTCCTTTGATACAGCATTGTCCAAGGCAAAGGGTCCATCGACTATACAGCCCTTTATTTGTCCATCCTTATACATATCAGCCAATTTCTTTGCCTCTACAGTAGCTTCCATCTTTTCTGAAACCTTTTCATTGGCTGCAATTACAGCTACCTTGGGCTCTTTTATTCCCATAGAATGGGCTAGTTCTACAGCATTTAGCAATATATCCTTCTTTTGATTTATATCTGGACTTATATTCATGGCAGCATCTGTTACAAATAAAAGCTTATGGTAGCTTTCTACTTCAAATACAGCCACATGGCTTATAATACTTTCCCCCCTTAAGCCTATTTCCTTATCTAGTACCTGCCTCATAATAATGGGTGTATCAATTAACCCCTTCATTAAAATATCCGCCTTGCTGCTGCTTACCAGTTCTGTAGCCTTTCTGGCTGCTAAGGCTCCATCTTTTTCATCAATAATCTCAATGCTTTTTATGTCTAATCCAATTTCGCGGCTAATTTCTTCAATTTTTTCCTTATTCCCTACCAGAATAGGTACAACTATATTATGTTCCTTTGCCTCCTTAACAGCTCTTAATACTTCTTTATCTTCAGCTACTGCAACAGCTAATCCTTTAGGACCTTTTTCCTTGGCAGCTTCAAGTACCTGGGAAAATGTTTTCACCATAAGCTTAAATCCCCCTTTATTTTCTTATTTACTTGTAGTTTTAAATAAATAGTCTATATTACTTTCAATAAGGAAGAAGGAAAGAGCTTCCCTTCTCCTTATTCACTAATCAAGTCTACCTGAATACTTTCAGGCGATATAGTTAATAGGGTAAATTCTTCTTCTTTTACAGTGATTTCCACATTATGGCTTCCTTCTCCTAAGCCTTGTAAATCCAATATAAGCTCTATATCTTCTGCCTCTAGAGCTTCAACTATAGACCTTCTTCCCTTGATTGTAATTGAAAAAGTTTTATTCATACTTTCTTCAGCTATACTTAGCCCTGGAGAAAGATTTAATATATTTACATTTTCTAAAGTGAAGTTTAGTGTTTTAGTAATTATATCTTCTACATTCAGGGTTACTGTAACCTGTCCTTCTCCCTCTGCAAGCCTTACCCCTTCTGGTATATCTAAATCTACAGTAACATTTTCATTATTCATTAGTTCAAGTATATCTACTGCCTGTGTATTTATTTGATTTATATTTTGAAGCACATCTTTCTTTCCAATAATTGAAACAGTGCTAGGTATTATAGTTATATCCACAATTTCATAGCTTTCTGGCAGCTGATTTTCCGTTCTTAATTCTATAGGTACAGTTTTTACATTATATAGGGGAATTGAAATATCTACTACATTTATATTGGAATAAATGCCCCTTACTTCATTTCCTTCATCATCAACTATTCTGATTGGTCTTGTTACATTTATATCATTTGTACTTTGAGATACATCTACTGTGGCAATTACTTTCCATACTGAATTAAGCCATGTCCTAGGTCCTTCTATAGCCACATATTGAGGTTTTACCTCTGGAGTTCCTAGTACAACTCCCTCTGGCACTTGCCCTGTAGTTTCAACAGTTACTGGCATCTCTCTGGTAATTATCCTATCGAAGGTAATTAATATCTCCCTTGGGCTGTAATCATCAATAGTAACTGAACCTGGAGCTTGTACATATACAGGCACCTTCACTTTCCCTTCAGAATATCCACTTAAATCTACTTGGGCCAATATATCCGATTCTTTTATTTTAATTATTTCAGATCTTCTGCCGGATACCCTAACCCTTACAGTTGCATTTTCTGGCTCCAGGACCACTAAACCCTGCCTTTCTAAAGAGGATTCATTTAAAAATCGTACTTCCACATTAAAATTTTCACTTATTCTGGGATCTACTTCACTCATCACATAGGTCCACAAAATTATGGCTATAAGTAAAGCAAAAATTTTAAGGGTCCATTCATTTTTCTCTTTGCCCATATTTGTTCCTCCATTTCGTCAAAAATGATGGCTGCTGGTCCTTTGGCTTGTACATATCCATCAAAATTTGCTCCAAAGTTTTTATATCTAAATATCTTGCTAAACTACCATTTTCAGCTATAGAAATGGAGCCAGTTTCTTCCGATACTACTATTGCTAGACAATCAGACCTTTCTGAAATGCCAAGGGCTGCCCTATGTCTAGTGCCTAAATCCTTGCTCAGGGAGGTGTTATCAGTTAAGGGTAAAAAGCATCCTGCTGCTTTTACTACATCATCCTTGATAATTACAGCTCCATCATGAAGGGGTGTATTAGGTATAAATATGTTTATTAAAAGGTCACTGGAAACCTTACCTTCAATTTTAGTACCTGTTTCAGCCACTTCATTTAAGCCAGTTTCTCTTTCAATGACAATTAAAGCACCAATTTTCTGCCTGGATAAGGAAGCTACAGCATCTACAATTTCACTAAATATTTCCTTTAAGCTTTCCCCTTTAATCTCCAGAAAGGATTTAGTAAAAAACCTACTTCTACCAATATATTCTAAAGCTCTCCTTAATTCAGGCTGAAACACAATTAAAATTGCTATTACCCCTACTGTCATCATGGTTTCTAATATCCAGTTGAGGGTATAAAACTCAAGCCATTCACTTACCTTAGTAAGGGAAAATAAAACAAAAATACCTTTAGTTAATTGCTCTGCCCTAGTTTCCCTTATTAACATGAAAAGTTTATAAAATGCTATTGCTACTATTAAAATATCAAAAATATCCCTTATTCTTATATTTAAAAATAAATCCTTAAAATATTGCAAGGCTTACCCACCTTTTCCAAAATTTCATAATATCATTATATAACAAAAATATTATATTTAAAACGCTTGAATATGGTTTAATAATCAACCATCATTTCCATAGTATCTTCAAAGGATTCATAAATTCTTAGCTTTTCATTTTCATTAAGCTTAGTATAAAGCTCCTCATTATCAAGAAAATTTTTTATAGGTACTATTGCATATTTTAAATTATTTCCTTCATTATACCTCCTAACCCAAGTAGGTATATAATCTATATTCTTTATAATGGTTTCACCCTTGTCCATATCTTTTTCCAGTTCTACCCTTACCATTATGCCATCCTCAGTATATTTATTTCCCATACTTTCAAAACGCTGATTGGATAAAAAATTGCCCAAGGAATATATTATAAAATTGTCTTTCCCATTTTTTTCGATAATTTCAGCCCTTTGAATTACATGGGGATGGGAACCAAATACTATATTTGCACCCCAATTTATCATATTTCTTCCTAAACTAACCTGATATTCTGAAGGTTCCCTATCATATTCATTTCCCCAATGAATGTAAACTACTATAATATCACACTGTAAAGCCTTTGCCTTATCTATGTCCTTTTTAATCTTTACCTCATCTATTTTACTGACCATATATTGCAGCTCTTCTTCTGTAAGTAGGGACTCTAATCCATTAAAGCCATAGGAATAAGATAAAAATGCTATTTTAATACCATTAACATCCTCTACTAATATATTTTCAGTTGGCTCCTTATATGTGCCTATATTTTTCATTCCATAACTTTCTATATAATTAATTGTATTAATAATTCCATCCTTGCCTCTGTCTATAGAATGATTATTGGCAGTATTTAATATATTAAATCCTGCGTACTTAAGGGCATATAAAATCTCTACTGGGGAATTAAAACGGGGAAATCCTGAAAAACCTATGTGATTTCCATAGGTTACCGTTTCTAAATTTGCTATTGATATATCAGAAGAGCTAATATAAGGTTTGACGTATTTAAAAACATCAGTAAAATCATAGGAATTTGTATCTTTATCGTAGGAAGACCTAATTTGTGGCAGGTGCAGCATTATATCTCCAACTGCCAAAATAGTGGCTGTAGATGTGATACTTTCATCCTCTATAATAGCATCAACATAATCATTATTGTATTGATCATGATTATTGTATTGATCATGTAAATCATCTATGTTTACACTATTAGTATTAAAAGCTATAAATGTAAGGGCCCCAATTAAAAGTATTAAAAGCAGGATAAGTATTTTTTTCATATTTAACCTCATTTCTATACTATCTACCTATATATTATTTTATAATTATTAAGAAGAATAATCAACTTTGATTATTCTTCTCTTTTTATACCTATGGCCCTAGTTTTAGAATCATAAAGGAATTTGCTAAGCTTTCTTTGATTAATCCACCATATATATAATACATAGGGTATGAAAAGTGCTGTAAGCTGTGGTATTCTAGACATTAATATAAAATTAAAGGTTCCATGTAATAGAATAGGCATATAAAGTGATCTCCTCAGGTTGACCCTTTTCCTGGTTTCCTCAGTATCATATTTGGCCAGTGATAAATAATATCCCATAGTAATTGCAAATACTGCATGGGCAGGTACTGAAAACACTCCTCTATATAAGCCTACATGAGGATTATTTGCATACCTATATACTACATAAACTATATTTTCTACAGTAGCAAAACCCATGGAAGCAAATACACTATATATTATACCATCTAATTTTTCATTAAAATATTTTGTATTATATGGAACCTTTAAAACTATAAGCCGTTTAAAAAATTCTTCCGTAAATCCTGCAACAACAAATGAAGTATAAAAAGCATATAAGACTCCTGTAAATATATTTAGTCTTAATAAAAATTCCTCTACTATAATGATAGGTATAACGGACAAGGCTCCTAAAATATAAGTCAGCACCAATAATTTAAAAGGTTCCCTGTCATGTCTATCGCTTAAATACAAGCTTAGTATAATAACAATTGCAGGAGTAATTGCTATTATAAACAGCCTTAAATCCAATATATCACCTCCAATAATATACTTAGTATATATTATTGGTAGGTGAACTAAAATTAATCCTAGGGATTCATTTCCTCTTTTTTAATATATTTTCATCTATGAATTTTTCAACATCCTCTGCAGTAGGTAAATTAAGTTATAGTTTCAACCATTGGTTCTATTTCTTTTTTAGAAGTGTTTTTTATTATCCATTTTGTTTTTAGTATTGAAGATGGGTTCATACTAAATTCATCCAATCCCATAGCCAAAAATACAGGTACAAGTTTTTCATCTGAGGCTGCTTCCCCACACATGCTGACTTTTATCCCTTCCTTATGCCCGTTGTCTATGGTCATCTTTATAAGTTTTAATACAGCTGGATCATATTGGCTGTATAAATGGGATATGGCCTCATTTTCTCTATCTACAGCTAGAGTATACTGGATTAAATCATTTGTTCCAATACTAAAAAAGTCAACTTCCTTTGCAAATGCTTGTGAATGAATGGCTGCCGCCGGAGTTTCAACCATCATTCCTATTTGAATATTTTCATTAAATGGCGCTTTTTCCCGCTTAAGCTCATCTTTAGCTTCTTCTAATAGCCCTTTAGCTTTCCTAATTTCTTCTATATTTGATATCATAGGGAAGGCTATTTTTATATTTCCATAATAAGATGCCTTAAGTAATGCTCTTAACTGTATCTTAAAAAGATCCTCCCTATCCAGGCATAGTCTTATGGCTCTATAGCCCAAAAAAGGATTTGTTTCCTTAGGCAGATTTAAGCAAGGTATATTTTTGTCTCCTCCAACATCCAAGGTTCTTGCTATAACTGGTTTTCCCTGCATATTTTCTGCCACAATTTTATATGCATAAAACTGTTCTTCCTCTGAAGGAATACTATCTTTATTTAAATAAAGGAATTCACTTCTATAAAGTCCAATTCCTTCTCCATCATTTTCAATAACCTTGTCTACATCCTTAGGGCTGCCAATGTTAGCAACTAATTTCACTTCAATTCCATCTTTAGATATGCTCTTTAATCCTTTCACTTTTTTAATTTTGTCTTTTATTTTTTCATATTCATATTTTTTGTTCTTATACTTTTCTACTTCCTCGTAAGTAGGATTAGTAAGTACTAATCCTCTGCTTCCATCCAGTATAATAACTTCACCATCTTTTACCTTCTTACTTATATCTTGTATCCCGGTTACAAAGGGAATTTCCATAGCCCTTATCATGATGGAAGCATGAGAAGTCCTTCCCCCTCGTTCAGTTACAATACCCATAACCATATCCTTATTCATCTGGGCAATATCAGAAGGGGTCAAATCTTTAGCTACTAGTATACATTTATCCTTTATTAGCCTCAAATCTTTATTTTTAACACCTAATAAAATCCTCACCAATATATCCTCAATATCCAATGCTCTTGCTTTTAAGTATTCATCTTCCATATTTTCAAAAAGGGACTTATAATGATGGGAAATATCCCTAATTGCATATTCTGCATTAACCTTATGCTCATTAATTCTTGACTTAATACTTTCAATAAATTCAGGATCATTAAGTATCATTTTGTGAGCGTTGAATATTGCAGCCTCATATTTTCCCACAGTCTTTAGCATTTCATTATATAATTCATCTACTTCTTTAGTAGCTTTCTCAATAGACATTTTAAGTCTTTCAATTTCATCTTTTATATTTGTTATTTGCCTCTTTTCTATTATTAATTCAGCTTCCTTATACACTAATACCTTGCCTATAGATATCCCTGGTGATATACCTATACCATTCATTATATTTCCTCCTTATGCAATGCCACTAGAGCCCCATCAAATATTAAAAATTTTTATCCTCCTTTAATTATTTATCATAAATTTATATATATGTAAAAAACATTTGTAAAAATATTTTATTATTTTTTGAGGAAAAAGTTTTCATAAAAAACAAGGTGCCACTTGCACCTTGTAAGGTAATTAATATTCTTTAAATAATTCTTTTTTAGCATTACAAAGTGGACATATTTCCTCTTCACCAGTAATACTTATAAATCCGCATATTGGGCATAGGTATATTTTTTCTGCTTCTAAATCTTTGCCACTGTCTACAGCTTCTTTTGCCTTTGTAAATAATTGTGCATGAATTTTTTCTGCTTCAGTTGCAAATCTCATAGCTCTAATGGCCTCTTTTTCTCCTTGCATTTCTGCAACAGCTATATAAGCAGGATACATTTGTGTATACTCAAAAGTTTCTCCAGCAATTGCTCCTTCCAGATTTTCTGATGTTTCTCCGTAGCCAAACTCTCCCATAGCTGTTACACTAAAGCCTCCAACTTCATCTTTAAGTGCCTTAAAATGTAGAGTAGCATGTACATCTTCTGCATCTGCAGTAGCTCTGAATAATCTTGCTACAGTTGGGAAACCATCCTTTTCAGCCTTGCCAGCCCATATCCTGTACCTCTGACCAGCCATGCTTTCACCGGAAAAGGCAGATCTTAAATTTGAAGCAGTCATAGCATTCATCTTGCTAGCAGTAGCAGCATCTGTCATATGTAATCCCCCTTTTTTATTATAGTTTCTAAAAAATTTTAGATACTGTATATTAATTCGGGTGTTTCTCCTATATAAAGTATAAACTATAGGAGAAACCTACCCAAATTTTATCTTATGTATGATTAATATTTAATCCATCAGTGTAGCTTATATCCTATGTATACATATAACCATTTTGTTTGTTTTTAAACATTTTTATAGACAAAATAGTGAAAAATTTATTTAACAATCTTATTAATAATATTTTTTCTTGTCCATTTCTTCTTGCACAATCCTTAATGCTTCACCAAATCTTTGAAAGTGGACTATTTCTCTTTCCCTTAAAAATCTAAGGGCATCTGTTACTCCAGGATCATCACTAATACTTATTAGCCAATCATAAGTAGCCCTGGCTTTTTGCTCAGCTGCCATATCCTCATGAAGGTCTGCTATTGGATCTCCTTTAGAATTAATATAAGAAGCTGTCCAGGGTACTCCACTTGCATCGTGCGGGAAGGGGCTTTTGCCATGATTTACAAAGTGGGCTTCAAAAGGTGTTCCTTTTATTTGTTCCGGACTTGCATCCTTTACCAATTTCCATACAATTGTTCCTATAATTTCCCAATGAGCCAATTCTTCTGTTCCAATATCTGTTAATATGGCTTTCCCTTCATTTGTTGGCATAGTCCATCTTTGGGTTAAGTAACGTATACCTGCAGATAGCTCTCCATCTGCTCCTCCAAATTGTTCTAAGATCATCTGGGCTAAGGCAGGATTTGTTGAATAAACTCTGACAGGATACTGTAATTTTTTCTCATATATCCACATATACTTCCCTCCTATATTATACAATAATTAGTTATCAAAGTCTATCTCCCAAGGCCAGGGATCATTAATATAGGCCCAGGGGCATCCGCTCATTTGAGTATATCTTAAAGGTCCATATTTAGCTTCATATATGGACAATAGTTCTTGATACCTTTGAGAATAGGCATTGTGTAATTTTAAGGCCCCTTCATCAGATGGGTGAGTGTCAAGGTATAGGTTGGTTTCAACAAGGGCAAAACTGTATTCCATAATTTCCAATAGTAGATTTTTCTGTTCCCTATCCATATAATTACTCATAATATCCCCCTCCCTTCACATCTTCCCAATCTTTTTTGTAGGGCATGTACAACTCTGGAAACAAGGTCCCTTTCATCAAGGCTTCCTTTGGGTCATATACCTGCTTTAGCCGTTGAAAAGGTACATAAGCCCTAGCTAATTCCATACGCCTGTTTCTGTCATAATAACCATAATCCATTTTTAACCCTCCCCTTATTTTTTTTCACAGTACATATTATGTTAAAGATAAGCATTTGATACATAAAAAAAGACTGAAACCAATTGGTTTCAGTCTAGTTTATTGTCCCTTTTATGATTTCATCAGCCCTATGACAGGCAACAAAATGATCCTTTTTAATCTCTCTAAACTCTGGGACTTCCTTCCTGCACCTATCTGTTGCAAATCTACACCTGTCTACAAACCTGCAATTATCCTCTGGATCAATTGGACTTGGAACATCCCCTTCAAGGATTATTCTATGTCTGTTCCTTTGTACCTCTGGATCTGGAATAGGTATTGCAGAAAGTAGTGCTTGCGTATAGGGGTGGATTGGTTCACTGTATAGCTCCTCAGAAGTAGCCAGCTCCATCATATGTCCAAGATACATAACTCCAACCCTGTCTGATATATATCTTACCATTGACAAATCATGGGCAATAAATAAATAAGTAAGTCCTAAATCCTTCTGTAATTCCTTCAACAGGTTAACAATTTGAGCCTGTATGGACACGTCTAATGCTGATATAGGCTCATCACAGACTATAAACTTAGGATTTAAGGCAAGGGCCCTTGCAATTCCAATTCTTTGACGCTGTCCACCAGAAAATTCATGGGGGAAGCGTTGAGCATGTTCCTCATTTAATCCAACAAGTTTTAACAACTCTATTACCCTATCACGACGCTCCTTATTACTTTTGTAAGCCTTGTGTATGTCTAAAGGTTCTGCTATTATATCTTCAACGGGCATCCTTGGATTTAGTGAAGCATAAGGGTCCTGAAATATCATTTGAAAATTTCGCCTTATCCTATTCATTTCATTACGGGATAGCTGGTAAATATTTTCTCCATTGAAAATAACTTCTCCATCTGTTGGTTCATATAATCTAATTATAGTTCTTCCTGCTGTTGACTTTCCACATCCAGACTCTCCTACTAAGCCAAAGGTCTCTCCTGGATATATATCAAAGCTAATTCCATCTACAGCTTTCAGTGTTTTCCCTCGTCCAACATCAAAATATTTCTTTAAATTTCTAACGGAAATTAAAGGTTCTGCCATTATATTTCACTCCCTTCAGTTGCACCCTTTGCCATTGGATGGTTTAACCAACAGCAACTATAGTGTGAATTTGTATGATATTCTTTCTCTGGCATGTGATCCTTACATATGATCATTGCCTCGTCGCATCTTTCAAAGAATGGGCAACCTTTAGGAGGTTTATATAAATCAGGTGGAGTCCCTGCAATTGAATGTAGAGACTCAGATCTATCCATATCTAATCTGGGTACACTATCCAGTAGTTTTCTTGTATAAGGATGCTTCGGATTTTTAAATATTTCATGAGTGGTTCCCTCTTCCATAAGCTTTCCTCCATACATTACTATAACCCTGTCACTCATATCTGCAACAACACCTAAATCATGAGTAATTAAAATAATAGAAGTACCATATTTGTCTTGGATTTGTTTCATAAGGTCTAATATTTGCGCCTGAACTGTAACATCCAATGCTGTAGTAGGCTCATCTGCAATTAATAGCTCTGGATTAGATACCATGGCAAGGGCAATCATAACCCTTTGGCGCATACCTCCTGAAAATTCATGGGGATATTGATTTGCCCTCTTTTCAGGTTGAGGGACTGCTACTAAATCCAGCATCTCTATTGCCTTCTTTTTAGCTTCATCTTTACTTAAGCCATGATGTTTTATTATTCCTTCAACTATTTGCTTCCCAACCTTCATAGTTGGATTTAATGAAGTCATAGGATCCTGAAAGATCATAGATATCTTATCGCCACGGATTTTCTGCATTTCCTTTTCACTCTTCTTAACTATATCTTCACCTTCAAAAAAAATTTGTCCACTCTTGTAAAAGGCAGGTGGCATAGGAAGAAGTTTCATTATAGAATTTGCTGTAACACTCTTCCCACAACCAGACTCTCCTACTAAAGCTACAGTTTCTCCCCTATCTACATGAAAGCTAATTCCACGTACTGCTTCAACTTCACCAAAATAAGTTTGGAAAGATACGGCTAAGTCTTTTACTTCTAATAGCTTTCCCATACTTCCACCTCTTTCTATTGACGTAATCTTGGGTCTAGTGCATCCCTTAAACCATCACCAAGTACATTAAAGGAAAACATTATTAATGAAATAAGTATAGATGGAATTAAAATCTGATAAAAAATACCTATTGGCATTACTGCCAATCCATCATTAGCCAAGGTTCCAAGGCTTGGTTTTGGCACTTGCAACCCTAATCCCATAAAACCTAAAGTGGCCTCTGCAAAAATAGCTCTGGGAACTGTTAAAGTTACATTTACCAAAATAGGTCCAAAGCTATTTGGTATGATATGCTTTCTCAATATCCAGCCCTTTGATGCGCCTAAAGATTCGGAAGCTAAAGAATATTCATATTCCTTTAGTGCAAGTACTTGTCCCCTTACTAAATTGGCCATTGGCACCCATCCAGTAATAGTCATAGCAAGTATAAGGACAAACATGGAAGTACCAGAACCTGCATCTGAAAATACTACTGATATTAATACTACTACCAGCATATAGGGTATACTATATACAACCTCTGCTATACGCATCATAATAGCATCTAACCTAGGAGATGCCATGCCTGCAATTCCTCCGTAAAGTATACCAATACCAAAATCAATTAAGGCTGCAGCAACTCCAATTAATAAAGAATACCTTGTTCCTAACCAGGCTCTACTAAATAAATCTCTACCTAATTCATCAGTACCAAACCAATATTCCTTGTTAGGTCTAAGGTTAATTTTATCCCAATCCTGTTCACGATAGTCAAATTTACTTATATAGGGTCCCAAAATAGACATAATAAAAATTATAATAAGTATTACAAGACCAGTCATAGCCAATTTATTCATTTTTAATCTACGCCATACATCAGCCCAATAGCTAATGGTGGGACGGGTTATTCTGTCAGCATGGTACTCATCCCTTTTTACTTTCTCGAACATATCCTTTGTATAAGCTGTGTGGTCCATTTTAATGCCCCTCCTTAGTAAGCCTTATCCTTGGATCGATTAATGTATAAGCAACATCAACTAGCAACATCATAGCTATTAATACCATGGCATAGAATACAGTTACTCCCATTATTAAAGTATAATCCCTGTTAAAAACAGATGTGGTAAAGAACTGTCCAAGGCCTGGTATCCCAAATATTTTCTCAATAACAAAGCTACCTGCCACAAGGTTTGAAATGGTAGTTCCTAATATGGATACAACCGGCAATATTGCATTCCTAATGGCATGTTTCATGATAACAGCAAAACGTGAAATTCCTTTTGATTTTGCTGTCTTTATATAATCTTGTCCCAAAACTTCCAGCATGCTTGAACGCATTAACCTTGCAAACTGAGCTAGGGGCATTAGTGCTAAGGCAATTGAAGGCAATATGGTATGCCTAAATTCACCCCATCCACTTATAGGTATCCAATCTACCTTAGAAGCTATAAATTGAACAAAAAATGACCCTAATACAAAACTAGGTACAGATACACCAATGATGGATATAATCATTGAAATATAATCAGGAGCCTTGTTTTGATAGAGGGCTGCAATTGCCCCTAAAGCAGGACCAAATATTAAAGCAATTAAAATAGCCTGAACTCCTAAACGAGCTGAAACTGGGAAGCCTCTAGCAATTATCTGATTTACAGTTTCAGAATCCTGTTTCATTGATTCACCAAAGTCAAATCTAGCAATATTTTTTAAATACATAATATATTGTTCACTCTTAGGCTTGTCTAAACCATATTTTTTCATTAAGTTTTCCATTATATTCTCAGGTATTTTCCTGTTTTCTGTAGCAAAAGGATTTCCTGGAACTGAGTGCATTAGTACAAATGTAATGGTTATTACTGCCCAAATGGTAACTATAGCTAATGCAATTCTCTTTAAAATGTATTTAGCCATGTTTCATCCCCTTCTTTAAAATTTTAGGAAATCAAGTGGCATAGCCACCTGATTTCCTGAAATTTCTTTAGCCTATAATTGATCATTTATTAGCCAGTTATATCAGCATAAGTTATAACTGGATATCTTACTGGAATTTTGAATATGCCAGTTACATTTGGTTTAACAACGTATGGTTGTGTATAGAAATATACTGGTATTACTGGCATGTCTTCCATTAACATTACTTCTGCTTCTTTCATAGCTGCCATACGTACATTTTGGTCATTAGTTGATTTTGCCTTCCTTATTAAAGCATCATATTCTGGATTGTTGTAATTTACATCATTAAATGCACTCTCTGACCACCATAAATCTAAGAAGGTCATAGGATCCATATAGTCTCCTATCCATCCAGCCCTTGATATATGATAATCTCCTGATTGTTCTCTATCAAGTTTTACTTGGAACTCAACATTTTCAAGTACTATTTCTATTCCTAAAGTAGTTCTCCACATTTCTTGAACTGCTTGTGCAATCTTTCTGTGGGATTCTGAAGTATTGTAAAGAAGTACAAAACCTTGATTGTTGAAATCTTCAACAGTCATGCCTTCTTCAGCAAGACCTTCCTCAAACAATCTCTTTGCCTCTTCTGGATTATATTCAATTAAATTACCAACTGCTTCTCTAAAGTCATTTCCATTTTCATCCTTAAGTCCTGGAGGTACTACACCACCTGCAGCAATTTGTCCACCCATAGTTATCTTTTCAACTATGGTTTCACGGTCCATTGCCATTGATAGAGCCTTTCTTACCTTTGCATTGTTAAATGGTTTAACAGCAGGATTTACATTGTAGTAATAAGTACCAACTTGTAATCCAATTTCAAGTTCAGGATCACCTTTTGTTTTAAGTTCATTAACTACTGATGTTGGAATATCTACTAGAAGGTCATATTCTCCTCCTAGATATTTTTGCCATGCAGTATTTTGGTCTTCTAAAATATCTAGATCAATACCATCTAATTTAATCTTATCTGCATTATAATAATTTGGATTCTTTTCTAATATTATTTGGTCATTGTGTTTCCATTCAACTAACTTAAATGGTCCATTACATACATAAGTTGATGGATCCTTAGCCCAGTCTGGATTAGATTCTACAACATTCTTATTAACTGGGAAATAGGTGTAGAATGCTGTTAACTCTAGGAAGAATGCTGTAGGTGTTTCTAAAGTTACTTCAAGAGTCTTATCATCTAAAGCCTTTACACCAACATCGTCCCTTGAGCCTTGACCAGTGTTATAAGCTTCTGCTCCCTTTATGTAATATAGTATGGACGCGTAGTTTGCTGCTGTCTCTGGGTCTAAAGCCCTCTTCCATGAAAATTCAAAATCATGGGCTGTAACTGGATCACCATTAGTCCAGGTAATATTGTCACGAAGTTTAAAAGTATAAGTTAAGCCATCTTCTGATACTTCATAGCTTTCAGCCATACCTTCAACTAAATTACCATTTTCATCAAAGGTCATAAGGCCTTCAAAGCAGTTTTCTAGTATCCAGGATTCATGAGTACCTTGGGCTAGTGGTGGATCAAGTGAACCTGGTTCACTGCTATTGTTTGTTCTTAATATCTTTTTACCAGTAGTTTCTACTGTTTCTTCACTGGTAGTCTCTTCAGATGTTTCTTGTGGTTCTTCTTCACTTGCTGGTGAAGAACATCCTGTAAATAAAACAGCTAATACCAATAAAATACTTATGAGCTTTAATATTTTCTTGCTCATTTTTAAACCCCCCTTTGATTTATATGTTTTCTAACTAAGTTTACTATAAATGCAGGTTTTTTTCAACATAATTTATGTTTTTTTATGTTTTAAATTTTCAGTTTACTTGCTATAAATGTAGTATAAAGCAGAATTCCGTTCTTTTTCTTTTTATGCTAATTATATTTCATTTTATGAAAGCAAAATATATTAATATTACTATACCAATTACATTATATCATATTTTGAATTTTTAAAAATTTGTATATTCAATCCTGTTCTACTAAAATTTACAAGGATTATATTTTTTCTATTTACACATAATACTACTACAATTTCATATTAAGCTAAAATACAATACAATTTGAAGGGAGGCTATACAATGGCAACTAAGAATAATAACAGAATATTAGTTCCTGAAGCTCGTCAAGCATTAGATCAAATGAAATTAGAAATTGCTTCTGAGCTTGGATTATCAAACTATAATACAATAGATAAAGGAAATCTACCTTCAAGACAAAATGGTTATGTTGGTGGATATATGACTAAGAGACTTGTTGAAATGGCACAACAAAGCTTGGGAGGAACTTCTAAATAGGATTAAAATATATAAGGCAGGTTCTACCTGCCTTTACTTATGTAAAATAGGCTAATCCATTAGGATTATACCTAATTTCTCATATATGTCACTATCTATAGTATCTGTTAAGGGGATATTATTATTTTTCAAAAATTCAATTAATGCATATTTCATACCTTCCCCATATATACCATCTATACTTCCCTTATAATATCCCTTTATCATTAATCTTTTTTGTACCTCAGCTACATCTGCTCCCCTGTCTCCAGGCCTTAAATTTCTAAATCCATGTCCAAAGGGTCCATAATTACCATTGGTGATTGTAACAGTTGTATTATAATCTACCATATCAAAAAGCTCTTCTACATCCTTATTTCTCATTCTTATACAGCCTGCTGAAGCATTAAAACCTATGCTGCCGGGTCTATTAGTTCCATGGATGCCATATTTCCCCCATGGTACATTTAGTCCCATCCATCTAGAGCCAAAACCTCCACCCCATTTAGCTTTTTCTACTATTTTAAAAGTTCCTAAGGGGGTTGGGGTATCTTCCTTGCCTGTTGCTATGGCATAGGTTTTTATAACATCATTGGTTTTCAGATCTATTACTGATAGTCTTTTCTTATCAACTTCAATTAATATAGCAAGGTCATTATTAGCTTCAGCATAGGTATGATTATTTTCATTAATATGGCTTCCTTTAATTAAAAAGACATGTATGTAATTCCCAATAATTATTACTATTAATACTAATATAAATAACAGTATAATTGTTTTGATTCTAGTGCCCATAATTTTCCCCCCTTATCTATTATTTATATGCAAACAAACAAAAAAATAATGTATTAAATAAATAAGGGGGTAGATTTTATCCCTCAGGATTATAAGGATGATATACTCCATATATTGAAAATCCGTTGTCACAAAGTAATTTAACAATAGTAGGTATATCTTTAATAGTTATATATAATTCAATACCATTGTATTTTAAAACCAAATCCTGAGCTTCTATTAAATTGCTATTATGTAGTACATCTATTAATTTATTTTCCGTGTCTGGGTTCTTCATATCCCCAATCATGAAAAATATCCTATGTCGCTCTTCAGAAACATCATCTGGATTTAATCTGTTTATTAACAATATTTTGTTCATATTTAATCGCCTCGCAATACATATAATACATATTAAGGATGATACTTTTTATAAATAATCGAAATTTATAAGTGCAGCAGTAAATTACAGCATTAAATATATCACTCCCTCCACTTACAAAAACAATTATAAATATCCCTTATCTTTTATTACCCATTTTTAATTAATTATTCACATGATTATTCTTTTTTGATATTTTAAAAAATTGTAAAAAGCAGATATGTATAATATAATTATACATATATAAATGGAGTTTGTCATATGGAGGAAAAGTATGAAAAAATATCTAAATCAATTGTCGAAATGTATATTATTTACGGGATTAAGTGAAGAAGAAATTTTATATATATTAAAGGAGATAAATTATAAAATATTATCCTACAGTAAAGGGAATGTTATAGCCATAGAAGGTAGCAAATGCAACAGTTTAGGCATTATATTAAAAGGAAGCGTAGAAGTGCAGAAAATATTTCCTTCAGGGCAGGTTACTACTATAAATAATTTTAAAGAAGGAAATGTGTTTGGAGAATCTTTGGTTTTTACTGAAAAACATACCTACCCTGCTACAATTAGTGCAATAGAGGATACTGAAATAATGTTTATAGAAAGGGAAAATATTATTAAATTAGCAATGCTTAATAAAACCGTACTTACTAACTTTGTAAGACTTTTATCCCATAGAATACTTATGCTTAACGAAAGGATATCAAACCTGTCTCAGGATAGTATAAGAAAGAAAATAGCTAATTTTCTATTGTCAGAATATAGAAAACAACAAAACCCTATTATATCTGTTCCCTATTCTAGAAAGAAAATGGCAGAATTATTAAATGTACCCAGACCTTCACTTTCAAGGGAGTTAGTAAATATGAAGGAGGATAACTTAATAGACTTCGATAAAAATACAATAAAAATTGTAAATTTAGATGAATTGGAAAACACCCTGTTTGAATAGGATATAATAGATATTGATTTTTTTATTTTTCATAAATATAATAGAATTAGCTAAAAAATTTTGAAAGAAGGTCGTGAAAATGACAATATTAAATGTAATTAGACTTAAAGAAAATTTAATAGCTTCATTTTATTTAAAAACACGACCTATGTCTAATTTATAATTTAATAGCTTATTTCCCATAGGTCGTATACCTATGGTTTTTTTGTGCCTAAAATAGTTTTAAAATTGCATTTTTGCGGACTTTCTAAACCATAGGAGTTGGAATATTGTATCCAAAATCTATGGTTTTTTTAATGGAGGGATAGCATGAAGGAGTTAAAAACTATTCTTAAATTTATGGAAGGAAAAAAGCTAATATATGTATTTAGCATGGTATTTGTTGTTTTGTCCCAGTTAGCTGCAATCATATCTCCTCTTATTATCACAATTACTTTAGACTCTATTATTGGAGATAAGCTGGTGGAATCAAGTTTGGTTAGAAAAATAATTGATATATTAGGTGGAAGATTATATTTAAGGGAAAATATTTGGGCTGTTGGTATTATCATAATATTGGTTGCAATTGTAAGGGGAGCCTTCTTGTTTCTAAAAGGATTTTTATCCAGCAAATCTGCAGAAAACACAGTTAAGTCTATAAGGGATGCCCTCTACGATCATATTCAAAGGCTACCTTATGAATACCATGTTAAAGCAGAAACTGGGGATTTAATTCAAAGATGTACCTCAGATATTGAAACCATTAGAAGATTTCTTGCAGTACAATTTGTAGAAGTAGCAGGATCCATTTTTATAATACTATTTGTTGCAACAACCATGTTTAAACTTAATACAAAATTTGCCCTGGTATCAATGGCTACACTGCCCCTAATATTCACCTTTGCCTTTGCTTTTTTTACTAAGGTAAAAAAGGTCTTTAGGGAAGTTGATGAAGCTGATGGTGTCCTTTCTACAGTTTTACAAGAAAATTTAACAGGGGTAAGGGTGGTTAAGGCCTTTGCAAGACAAAAGTTTGAAATAGAAAAATTTGATGAAAAAAATAGGGATTATAGAAATAAAACCTATAATCTAATGAAGCTGCTGGCCATTTATTGGGGTTTTTCAGATTTTATATGCTTCACCCAAATAGGCCTGGTATTGATTTTTGGAAGTATATGGGCAGTAAGGGGAGAAATATCCCTGGGAACCTTTGTTGCTTTTGTCTCCTATGTGAATATGCTTGTATGGCCAACACGCCAATTAGGAAGAACCTTAACGGATATGGGAAAGGCAACAGTTAGCACTAGACGTATTAATGAAATATTTGATGAACCAATTGAAATACTGGAGGAAAATCATCAAAAGCCTAAGATTAAGGGAAATATATCCTTTGAAAATGTGTATTTTGGATACAAGAAGGATAGACCAGTGCTGAAAAATATTACATTTTCCATTAAGGCTGGTGAAACTGTTGCAATTATAGGACCTACAGGTTCTGGTAAAAGCTCACTTGTTCACTTATTGGCACGGCTTTATGATTATGATAAGGGTTCCATAAAAATAGATGGTATAGAATTAAAGGATATTGATAGGCTTTGGATTAGAAAAAATGTAGGCATTGTTTTACAAGAACCCTATTTATTTGCTAAGACTGTAAAGGACAATATAAGGCTATTTAATCCAAAAATCAAAGATAAAAAAGTTTATGAATCAGCAAATATTGCCAATATCCATAAGGACATTCAATCCTTTGAAAATGGCTATGATACATTAGTTGGAGAAAGGGGAGTTTCCTTATCAGGAGGTCAAAAACAAAGAATGGCCATTGCAAGAACAATTATAATGGAAAGCCCCATTGTAATATTTGATGACTCACTGTCTGCTGTAGACACAGAAACAGATATATCTATTAGAAAAGCTCTTAAAGAAAGAAGAAATAAATCTACCGCCATAATAATATCCCATAGAATATCTACAGTATCAGAGGCTGATAAGATCATAGTATTGGAAAAAGGCGAAATCACCCAAATGGGAACCCATGAAGAATTAATAAGAGAAGAAGGGCTCTATAGAAGAATATATGAAATTCAAAATGCCATAGATGATTTTAACGATGACCTAGCCTTAGATGCCTAGTGGAGGTGACAGTATGGATAATATTGACAATAGTAAAATAGATATAGGCATATGGAAAAATTTTTATGAGCTTATTAAGTCCCAAAAAAATCAGTTCCTTTTATTATTTGTGGTAATGATTACTGTAGGTTTTATAGATGCCATATATCCCCTTTTTTCTAAATATGCTATAGATAATTTTATAAGCAAAAATACGATAAAAGGATTGGATAAATTTATTTTAGTTTTCTTTTTAGTCTTTTTATTTCAAGCCTTTAATGCCTTTGTGTTCATTTTATTAGCTGGAAAAATAGAGACAAATATGTCCTATAGTATTAGAAAAAGAGGATTTGAAAAGCTTCAAATCCTGCCCCTTTCATACTATGATAAAAAGGCTGTAGGATGGCTAATGTCCAGGCTTACTTCTGATATAAACAGAATAAGCGAAACCATATCCTGGGGCATTGTTGATTTTGCTTGGGGCATAACTATGATGCTGGCTATAGTAATAGCCATGTTTAGACTAAATTTTAAACTTGCCCTAATAACTCTTTCGGTAGTGCCTCCTTTAGCCATTGCCAGCTTCTATTTCCAAAGAAAAATTCTTAAGTCCCAAAGGCAGGTAAGAAAAATAAACTCACAAATTACTGCTTCATATAATGAGGATATTCAAGGTGCAATGACTACTAAAACATTAACAAGGGAAGAATTGAATCTTAAGGAATTCAGCAGCCTTACTGAAAATATGAAAAGGGCATCCATGAGAACTACAATAATTTCCTCACTCTATATTCCCATAGTAATTGTACTAGGCAGTATTGGAACTGCTTTGACTCTACATTTTGGAGGAGTTAAACTATCATCCAATGCCATATCCTATGGAACCTTGGTAGCCTTTATATCTTACTCTGCACAATTTTTTGAGCCTATTAGACAATTGGCCATAATCCTAACTGAAGTGCAAGCAGCCCAAGCTTCTGCAGAAAGAGTTTTCTCCTTAGTTAATGAGATTCCTGATATCCTGGATAAGGAGGAAGTTGTTGAAAAATATGGGGATTTTCTAAATCCTAAAAGGGAATTTTGGCCTCAAATGAAAGGTAAAGTAGAATTTAGAAATGTATCCTTCGCCTATAAAGATGGTGAAAAGGTTCTTGAAAATTTTAATTTAATAGTGAATCCTGGTGAAACCATAGCCTTAGTTGGGGAAACTGGTTCTGGTAAAAGTACTATTGTAAACCTTTTGTGCAGGTTCTACGAACCCACAGAGGGAGAAATTCTAATAGATGATGTAAACTATAAGGAGCTACCCCAAAACTGGATTCATGAAAACTTGGGATATGTATTACAGACCCCCCATCTGTTCAGTGGAAGCATAAAGGACAATATAAGATATGGTAATTTAGATGTTACAGATGAAGAAATAATTGAAGCTTGTAAGTTATTAAACTGCCATGACCTTATAATGAATATGGAAAAGGGCTATGATACTTTAGTTGCACAGGGGGGAGATCTATTATCTACTGGAGAAAAGCAGCTTATATCCTTTGCCAGGGCCCTTGTAAGGAAGCCTAAATTATTTGTACTGGATGAAGCTACTTCCTCCATTGATACAGAAACTGAAAAAAGAATTCAAAGTGCCATTGAAAAAATACTTGAAGGAAGGACTAGTTTCATAATTGCTCATAGATTGTCCACTATAAAAAATGCTGATAGGATACTGGTAATTAAAGATGGAAAAATTGTAGAAGAAGGAAAGCATAGGGAATTATTAGAAAAAAGAGGATATTATTATAGGTTGTACACAAATCAGTTTGCAGAGGAAAAATCAAAGGAAATACTAAGAAATTGATAATAATAAGACGTGGGAACAAGGCAGGGGGATGTTTCCCCTGTCTTATTTAGCCCATCAACTCAGCCTCTATTTCTTTCCTCAGCTTAATCTTATCCTCTTCAACCCCACTTTCCATATATGGATTTTCTATAACCCTTTTTACCCTAGTAGGCTTGTCTGATAGTATAACAATTGTATCTCCCAAATCCAGAGCTTCATCCATATCATGGGTGACTAAAATACAGGTTCTCTTTTCCAGGCTTCTAAGCTCTTTAAAAAAATCAAGGACTATCTTTTTATTGCTTATATCCAAGGATTTAAAAGGTTCATCCATTATAAGTATATTTGAAGGGTAGGCAAAGGCCCTCAGTATACTTATTCTTTGCCTCATGCCTCCACTTAAATTTCTTGGATAGTAATATTTGTACTCTTTTAAATTAACCAGACTTAAAAATCTATCTATGGTAACTTCAATTTCCTTTTTGTTCATTTTTTTCTTCAGTACAAAGGCCATATTGTCCCTTACATTTTTCCATTCTATTAGCCTATCCTCTTGAAAGACAAAGCTAATATCTTCATTTTCAAAGCCCAGGACCTCTCCAGCATCCTTTTCTATAATACCAGCTATTATATTTAAAAGGGTGGTCTTACCACAGCCAGATGGACCTAATATGCAGGTTGTTTTGTTCTTTTTAAAATCTATACTTATATTATCCAGTACCCTTAAAGAGCCATAGCTTTTATATATATTTCTTATATAATACTTCAATATATCACTTCCACTTTTCTTCCTTAATGATTTTTCTTAAAACAATACCCACATATCCTAATATTTTTGAAATAACAAGTATTATTATTATCCAGGCAAAGACTCCAGATGTATTTAAGTACATTTTCTCCATCTGAAGATTACTTCCAATTCCGAATTTTGGCTGGCTTAAAACTTCTCCAGCTATAACCATTTTTAAATTGATATTAATAGCTGAAGTTAGCACTGAACTTAGATTAATAAATATGCTGGGTATATATATATCCTTAACTATGTTCACTCTATCCACCTTGTACAATTTAGCCATTTCCATTATTTTTTTATCTACATTTAATATGCCCTTTAAAACTGATTCATATAGTATGGGAAATACCATTATAAAACCTACAAACATAGGTACCAACTCATGGTTAAGCCATATTAGGGCCAGAATAATTATGGCCATTGTAGGAATTGAGCTTAAAAAATTGAGCACTGGCACCATTAAACTATATATAAATTTAGAAAAGAAAGAAAGTATTCCCAGGCCAATGGCCAATACAAGGGAAAACAAAAATCCTAATAGACCTCTAAGCAGGGAATGAAAGATAACATTTAAAAAATATGGGTCTTTAATTATATCTATCAAGCTCATAATGGTACTTTTTATTGATGGTAATATAACTTCCCTATCTATTACATGTGATAAAAAAGCCCATAGGCCTATTAGAATTAACTTTGAAAGTAAAGAAAATTCCTTATCTTTCAAGATAGAATTCTTCATCTGGAATTTGTCCTCCTATTACGTCAGGCGCAAAATTAAGTAAAACCTCATAATACTTTTGATAGTATTCTATACTGTCATCAATCCTAAATGGATATATATTCATACGGCCTATTCCATTTACCACTATGTCCTTATTCATTCCCAGTTCTAATTCTTCCATATATTGCCCTGCCAGTTGTGGATTTTCCATTATCCATTTTAAGTTTTCTTCATAAAGATTCAAAAACTTGTCTAAAAAATCCCTGTAATTATCAATTAAATCAGCTTTAATAATTAGACTGGCCTGTGGATAGCCATATTCATTGCCAGTAATTTTACTCCACTCTTCATTAAAGTCTAATAATATTTTGGCATCTACTTTTTTCATCAATATATTTGTAGTCTGTGGTTCCGATAATACAGCCAAATTTGTTTTCCCGCCAATAAATTGGGGGCCTACTTCTGATGCAGCACTTAAATAATTAACAGATATATCCTTATCCACATCTATGCCATTTTGAGAAAGAACATATTTAAAAACTAAGTCTGGTGTCAGATTTTTCCCAAAGGAGGTTATTTCACTGCCCTTTAGGCTTTCAATATTGTCAATGTCTTCAATACCAACAAGATATAAGGTTCCCCAGACAGATGTGCCTGCTAATTTATATGGAATATCCTTATTGTATAGCTGGGCTGCCAGGTTAGAAGGAACTATGGCAATATCAGCTTCTCCCTTTAACACTTTGGAGGCTAATAGATCTGGAGTTGATTGGAATTCATACTCTATAGCAATATTTTCATCTATAACGGGATTTTCCTTCATCAATTTGGCAACAGTTAAGGAAGGCACTCCTCCTGGGAAACAAAATCTAAGCATTAGTGTTTCTTCAGTATCATTTATATCCACTGCTTCCATATTTTCATCCCTGGTACAAGCTACTGATAAGGCTAGTAATATGGCTAATAGACATACAAGTAATTTTTTCACTGTAAAACTCCCCCTTATTTATTAGTGGCCTCTAAACATGTAAACATGTTTAGAGGCCTTAAATTTACCATAATTCCCAAGCTCTTTGATCTGTATGAAGAAGCTCATGAGACTTTTCAGATAAGGGTTCTCCCAGAAAATCCTCATAACATTTTATAATAGATGGATTTTCATGTGAAAATCTTAAGATATTTATCTTATCCAAACCATATAATACCTCTGCCCTATCATAGGCCAATTCTTCTCCATCGTGAATAGGCTGGCCTCCTCCACCAGCACATCCGCCAGGACAAGCCATTATCTCTACAAAATCATACTCAACAGAGCCATTTCTTATGGCTTCTATTAATCTTCTTGTATTTCCCAATCCACTTGCAATAGCAACCCTAATCTTAGCTCCATTTATATTAAAACTTGCTTCTCTCCAGCCTTCTCTTCCTCTAACATCTTTAAATGCATCTGGATCTGGATTTTCTCCTGTAACGAAGTAGTAAGCAGTTCTTAGGGCTGCTTCCATTACTCCTCCTGTTGCTCCAAATATAACTCCTGCACCACTGCTAACTCCCAGAGGCCTATCAAATTCTTCTTCCTTTAAGGTAAATGGGTTTATATGCTCCGCCTTAATTAGCCTATCTACTTCTCTTGTAGTCAACACAACATCCACATCCTGGCCAGCCCCTGCAGACCTCATGACAGAAAGTCCAGCTTCATACTTCTTGGCAGTGCAAGGCATTATGGAAACAGAGAATATTCTGGATGGGTCTACTCCAAGTAAATCTGCATAATAGCTTTTAGCTATGGCGCCAAACATCTGTTGAGGGGATTTTGCAGATGATAAATTTTCCACCATATCTGGATATTGGGTTTTTACAAAGCGGACCCAGCCGGGACAGCAGGAAGTAAACATTGGAAATTTTGCCTTTTCCTTGTTCTTAAGTCTTTCTAAAAATTCTGTTGCCTCCTCCATAATAGTTAAATCTGCTGTAAAGTTTGTATCAAATATATAATCAAAACCTATTTTTCTTAAAGCTGCAACTAGTCTATTAACTGTTGCAAATTCTCTTGATACTCCTAAAGTTTCACCCCATGCGGCCCTTACTGCAGGTGCTATTTGAACTACTGTAATCTTATTTTTATCAGCTAAAGCATCATATACCTTATCTAAATCATCTCTTTCTCTTAAAGCTGCAGTAGGACAGTGGGTTATACATTGGCCACAAAGAGCACAGTCTGATTCTTCAATCCTTCTATTTTGTGAAACGTCAACCCTTGTTCTTGAACCTGTATTTGCAACATCCCATATATGCATATCCTGTATTTTGTCACATACTTGCACACACCTCATACATTTAATACACTTTTCATAGTTTCTAACAAGAGGAAATCCTTCCGTCCATTGAGCATGGGGTAAATCCTCCTCGTAGGGAACTTCTATAATTCCTAAGTTGTTTGCCACCTCTTGAAGGCTACAATTTCCACTTCTTACACAAGAAGCACACCTTGCATCATGTTGGGATAGTATCAGCTCTACATTTATGCGTCTGGCCTCTCGCACTTTAGGGCTGTTTGTATATATTACCATTCCTTCCTCTACTACATTATTGCAAGAAGTAACCAGCCTGTTTATACCTTCTATTTCTACTACACATACCCTACAGGCGCCAATTTCATTTATATCTTTTAAGTAGCAGAGATTGGGAATGTTAATATCGTTCATCTTAGCAGCTTCCATTATAGTGGTGTTTTTAGGGACATTTATTTCTTTATTATCAATGATAAGCCTTACCATCTTTCAATCCTCCCCCCTTTGAATACGCCAAATCCAAAGTGGTCACATCTCAAGCATCTTCTAGATTCTTGGTTTGCTTCCTCAAGGCTCATTCCTATTTCCACAGGTTTAAAGTCCTTAACCCTATCTGTTGCATCTCTTTCCTTCATATTAACTCTACCACAAGGTATTCTATCTGCTAGTCTTGGAGCAGGAATTTCAACAGGTGTTTCTATAATGTGATTATAGCCCAGATAGTTGTCTATATTTGCTGCAGCTACCTTTCCTGCCGCTATTGCAAGGATAACAGTTGCAGGGCCTGAAACACAGTCTCCACCTGCATATATTCCCGGTATATTTTCAAACTCACCAGTATCAAGGGCAGCTATTACTCCTTTTCTTACTGGAATTCCCTCTTTTTCAAATTCTTTAGATTCAATACCTTGACCAATGGCACTTATTACTACATCGCATTCCATTTTTACTGATTTTCTACCTGCATCTACTGGTTTAGGCCTACCTCCTTCTATTGGGCCTACCATTTGTGGTTGTACCCATAAGGCTTTAACCTTATTTTCTTCATCACTTTCTATTCTAATTGGCTGATATAAATCATATATTTCAATGCCTTCAGCAATAGCACCTTCCACCTCTTCTTCCAGGGCCGGCATATCTACTTTACGCCTTCTATATACTATGCTTACCTTCTTAGCTCCTAGACGAACAGCAGAACGGGCAGCATCTATGGCAACATTTCCGCCACCAATAACTACTACTGTCTGTCCAGTAAAGTCTGGATATTCATCGTCACCTATTTTCCTCAGTATATCAACTGCTGAAACTACTCCTTTTACCTCTTGACCTTCAATACTGATTATCTTTCCTTCATGGGCGCCTATTGCTATATATACAGCATCAAATTTATCTCTTAAATCTTTGAGAGATATATCTTTTCCAACAGTTACTTCTGTATGGACCTTTATTCCCATAGAAAGAATTTCATCTATTTCCCTGTCTAATACTTCCCTTGGAAGCCTATAGCTTGGTATACCGTACCTTAACATACCTCCAAGTTTTTTCCTCTGCTCAAATATTTCTACATCATGACCCATTAAAGCAAGGAAATAAGCTGCACTTAATCCGCTAGGTCCTCCTCCTATAATTGCAACCTTTTTACCTGTGGCAGGTGCCTTCTTTTCTCTAGGCATTTCTTTTGCATTTTCTACTGCAAATCTCTTTAATCCTCTTATATTTATTGGATTATCAATCATATTCCTTCTACATCTGTTTTCACAAGGATGTTCACAAACAAAGGCACATACTCCTGGCAATGGATTATCCTTTCTTATTAATCTAATAGCATCTTCATACCTTCCTTCAGATATTAATGCAATGTATCCTGGTACATCAACTCCTGCTGGACAAAGGGATACACATGGAACTGGCTGATAAATTTCAAAGGTACAGCGATCTCTTAAAATATGTTCCTCAAAGTCGTCTCTAAAGCCTTGTACTCCCTTTAATACCATATTGGCTGCTTCGTAGCCTATGGCACAGTCTGCAGTATAGTAGATTGTCTTTGCCGTCCTTTCAATTAAGTCAATTGTCTCCAAAGTTGCATTTCCTTCTAATACATCTTCAAGTAGTGACTCTAATTGACCTAAACCGATTCTGCATGGCACACATTTACCACAGGTTTGAGCATGGCACATCTTTAAAAAGGATGAAGCCAAGTCTATAGGGCATAATCCTGGTGGACTTGCAATTATTCTTCTCTCTAAGTCCTTATAGAGAACTTCAACAGTTGCTTGTGCCCTATCTTTTGTGATGATACTAAGTCTGCTCATGATCATACCCCCCCTTTGTTTATTTTTTAATTACGTTTGAAAAATTTAAGTCAAATTGCGTTAATTAAATAATTAACAATCTTATTGAAAAAAATACTCCTATAGTAAAATCCCGTCCTTAACTTTTATGGGTTCTATAATAAATGTTGGGGTGGAAAATAATTTACCCTAACATTTATTTTTTCTAAAAATAAAATGCACTCGTGAAATAAACCTGCTAAAATGTTAATTGGCTAAAAAAAACATACAAAGGAG
>Ga0209537_1000776_pt1 | contig 38229 bp, 30 predicted proteins | sample BioPla4DNA1_FD_187698 | JGI IMG/M metagenome (GOLD analysis project Ga0209537, IMG submission 187698) | Biogas fermentation microbial communities from Germany - Plant 4 DNA1 (SPAdes) (version 2) | ecosystem: Engineered > Bioreactor > Anaerobic > Digestate | place: Bielefeld, North...
AAGGTGCCCCGGGTCTTAAAACTGGCCGGTTTTGAGCCGGATATTTACCTTAATGTCCGCGATGGGCCGGATGAATTACCATAAATTAACTACTGATTTTTTGTGCAGTAGGGTGTTGAAAGCCCGTTAAATGTATAAAAAATTGCCCGGAGCAAGATTGAAACGGACTATTAACGAACTTAAAGGAATTTTGGCGCCAATCCCGGTTACGATTAGAAGTAAATTATGCATTGTTCTTTGTCGTATAATTGTGAAAATTCATATTGTAGTTAATAAAAACAATTGGTATAATATGCAGAGGAAGTTTAAATTAATTAATAATTGAGTACTGGCTAAACTATCTCTTAGGACTGGAGGTATTGTCTTGAAATGCTTTAAATGCGAAGCAGAAATACCAGGGGATAGTAGATTTTGCCTATCATGCGGAGAAAAATTACAAAATTACAATAAAAAAAATGTCCAATCGTTGCTGGAAAATAATCGTAAAAAATTTGATTACTTATTATTTTCTTTTGTTTTTATAAATATAATCATGGGCTTTGTTTTAGCTATAATCATTGTTGTTCTTTTAATTTAGCGATAGATAAACGGAAATTTGCATGTCTCCGGTAATTTTGGCCAATAGCCTTCAGAACGAACATGCAGCCGCAAGTTCTTCGCATAGCAGGGTTTATCCTGCTATGCGAAGAATAAAGCTTTTTTACTTGGACGAAAAAAATCCCTGTTCATTGTTGGTTGTTCGGCAAAATAAAAAAATAAATATTTTTTTTAAAGGCTCCATTTAAGTTCTAACAATAAGCTACTCATCTGAGTAGTTTTCATGCTTTTTTAAGGCTGTTAAAAATTTAAAAAGAGGCTTTTTTTGTCTGGGGGATGATTGTGATGAAAGATATTGATAAATTCAGAGGGTGTCTCATCGGAGGAGCTGCAGGCGATGCCCTGGGATATCCGGTGGAGTTTTTAGATGCCAAGAGCATTTTTCAAAAGTATGGGGAAAACGGAATCACTGAATATTCTTTGGTAAATGGTGTGGCTGAGATTTCTGATGACACGCAGATGACTCTGTTTACAGCTAATGGCCTTCTCTTGGGAACAACAAGGGGAATGACAAGAGGTATTATGGGGGAATATTCATATTACATTGCTTTATGCTATAAAGACTGGTATAGCACCCAATTTAAAGGCATCGCAAAAGGCGGTTACTCATGGTTAGTCAATATTCCGGAACTTCACGCCTCACGGGCGCCGGGAAATACTTGCCTTTCAGCCATAGAGCAAGGAGCAAACGGCACAATAGAAAAACCAATCAATCAGAGCAAAGGCTGCGGAGGAATTATGCGCGTCGCTCCCATTGGTTTATATTTTGAAGGGAAGCGCTACACACAAGAAAGGATTGATATGATTGGAGCTGAGGCTGCTGCCATTACACACGGTCATGAACTTGGGTATATTCCGGCAGCTGCGCTGGTACACATCATTCACATGGTGGCACATAATTCCAATATTACCCTGCTTGCTGCAGTACAAGACTCTATGGAAGCGATGGAAAAACTGTTTCCGAAAGCCAGGCATCTTCGTGAGCTGTTAACTCTGATGCAAAAGGCTATTGACCTGTCATCGAAAAACATGAACGATTTTGAGGCAATTAAGGAACTGGGGAAAGGATGGGTGGCAGAAGAAACATTGGCAATAGCAATCTATTGTTCTTTGAAATACGAAAGCAGCTTTGATAAAGCCGTCATCGCCGCGGTTAACCACGGCGGAGACAGCGACTCAACCGGTGCGGTTACCGGTAACATAATGGGAGCCTATCTTGGCTTGCGGGGCATACCTGAAAAGTATCTTGAACATCTGGAGCTTAAAGACTTTATCATTGAAATAGCAGATGATTTGTATAACGATTGTAAATTAACAGAATATGGCTCCTACCGGGATGATGTCTGGGCGCATAAATACATTTATCATGATTATGGCAGGAAAAATACTGTTCTGTAATTTTAGCAAGACCTTTTCCGAAAGTTGGCTAAAAAATAAAACCGGGTTTGATTCGGCAGCGATATTAAAGATGCTGAAGGAATTTTATTCTCTTAGCGTAAATACGCCCCAAGAGGCATGGAACTCCTATGATAAGTTAAATCGTGCGATCCAAGAATCATTAATTCTTTGAATAGGCTTTGCTGAGCCTCCGGACAATGGTTCACCAGGTACCGGAGATCTTCCATAGTAGCTTCCGGATTTGCGTTTTTCAGCTGTTCAAACCGGCAGCTCTCCAGCTCCCTTTTGACGGCACGGTAGCTTGTACCTTATTTAAGCTGCAAAAGGGCCTTTTCATTGAGAAAGGGGAGCACGTTTTTTTTGGCCGTTTTCTTCCAGAAGCAGCTCTGCCGGGTTAAGGCGCCTTTTATCCTTTATTCTCTCAAAGGTACCATAATCGTTCAGGTTTGTTATTGGCTGCACACCATTTCCTAGCACTCTGGCCACTGGCTCTGTACCGGGCAATTCGAGCTTCCCATTATGCCGGGAAAGTTTTAAAATTGTTTTCAACTGGCTTTATACTCTAATGCGGAAGCCTTTAATCCAGCAGTGAAGGACAAGATGCAGGTTATATTATCGGGGGAGTGAAAACTTTTCAAATGAAGCAGGACATTCTCCTTTGCGACCTCGATGCCTTTTTCGCCTCGGTCGAACAGCTTGATCATCCTGAACTCCAGGGTAAGCCTGTAATTGTCGGCGGTAATCCAAAAGCCCGCGGAGTAGTTTCCACCTGTTCTTACGAAGCGAGAGAATACGGTGTCAGATCAGCCATGCCGATGAAGAAAGCCCTGGAACTATGTCCTGAAGCAATTCTACTGCCGGTTAATATGCGGAGGTATAAAGAAGTATCAAAGCAGGTCATGACGATATTTGAACGGTTTACGCCTGATATTGAACCCGTTTCCATTGACGAGGCATATTTGGGGGTAAAAAAAGGGACTGGAGTAGAAACAGCCCAACAAATTCGTGCTGCAGTAAAGAAAGAGCTTAAATTGCCCATTAGTGTAGGAATATCCGTTAATAAACTCCTGGCGAAAATAGCTAGTAATCTTGCAAAACCTGATAATATAAAGGCAATTTGGCCTGAAGATGTGCCGGACATAATCTGGCCTCTTCCGGTAAAAATAATTCCTGGGATAGGATCGTCAACAGAGAAGAAATGTTACCTTTACGGTATTAAAACCGTGGGGGATCTGGCAAAATTCCCCGATAAAGCGCTTATTTCAGCCTTTGGTAAAAACGGAGTAATTTTTAAAAACTATGCTAACGGTTACGATAACCGGGAACTTGAACTAATACATAAAACCAAGTCCATTTCGGAAGAAACGACGTTTCCACAGGATGTTTTTGACCGCGAGCAAGTATTAACTACTCTTTTAGCTCTATCTGAAGAAGTAGGCTATCGCCTGCGCTCCAAGAGGTTACGGGCCAAAACTATATCTTTAAAGCTTCGCTTTGCCGACTTCACTACAATCTCGAGAGATATTACCCTCCAAGAGCCTACAGATAAAGACCTGCAAATTTATCATCTGGTTGAAAGACTGTTTCTTCGTCACTGTAACAAGCCCCCGTGGCGTCTGGTTGGTGTAAGGGTATCGGGACTCGAAAAGAACCAACAATTATCTCTCCTTTCCTCTGCAGCCGAAAATGAAAACAAAATCATGGTGGTTAAAGATAGATTGAGGGATAAATACGGGAAAGAAGTCCTTGTTAGTGCAAAAAGGCTTTTAAAGCCCAAAGAGTAAGGGGGCTGCATAAAGGACAAATATACCGGAAAAACCGGAGTGCTGCTGCATGGTCTCTACCTGATGGAACAGTACTCGGACCAATTATGATACCTGGAACAGAGGCAGGGGGATAAACACGAATATCGGAGAGGTGGAGAATCTTTCTAGTTACATAAAATTGCCTGGGATACCTTTGCGTACATTTTATATCCTGGTTTAATTTCGGTTTTTAAAGAGACTACACTAAAGCAAGGGGCATTAAAGATGAAATATTTTGCTTATGGTTCTAATATGAACCCTCAAAGGATGAGGGAGAGAAAAATACACTATACATCAAGGATACACGCATCACTTCCAGATTATTCTTTAAAGTTTAATAAGGTGGCCTCCCGGAACCCATTTGAAGGTTACGCAAACATAGTTCCCGAGGCAAAAGGTGTTGTAGAAGGCGTATTATATGAAATTCAAGAAGCTGATATTAAAAAGCTGGACAAATATGAAGGTTATCCTGATAATTATGATCGTCAAAAAGTGAAAGTGCTAACAGCTGCAGGCCAGGAAGAAGCCACTGCTTATATTGCCTGCCCGGACAAAATTCGGGAAGGATTAAAACCGACCAGAGAATACCTTGCCCACCTGCTGGCAGCCAGAGATATGCTTTCTGAGGATTATTATCGGAAATTGCTTAGTTGCGATACCCTGGACTGATGTTTACAGAGCTTTGCAGGGTCAAGAATTGACCAGGTACAGCAGGTTGACTTTCCTCCATGCGTGCGAGAACACGGCACCTTTATGAGCGGGTATCCATTTACATATTATGCTCTAACCATCCTTATAAAGATAGAGGGAATAAACTGTACCAACAGGAGCCGCCCGGCAGGTGGGTTTTTGATTATTCTAAACCAAGTTCACGCTTTAAAGCTAAAACTTGAGAAAAACTTATTCCGGCTTCTTCAGCCATAACAGCTAACCATTGAGGCAGGCTAACCGCTTTAACATGGGAAGAAAAATAAAAAAGTTTCCCTTTTTCCCCATCATTGTGGAAGCGATAGTGCCCCTGGTGTCCATGTTTCGTAAGGCCAACCATGGGCAGCTGCAGTTAACGCCTTGTGGCCCATTGCCGAAGGCAGGCTAACTTGGACACCTTCCCCATATCGAGGGTCTTTGATAAACGGCTGTTTTAAGCAACGAGCTTTTTACCCCATTTTCTATTCTTTATTCAGGTTTTTCATCCCAACCAATTTCATCTGTATCATCGAACGAATCTGCAGAGATAGATGCACCCATATTCAGTAATTCAGAGGCCCCATTAATCCAATCATAAATATCTAAATCTGAACCTTCTATAAAACCACCAGTTTGCATATAAAAACATTTATTTGAATTTGAATCACTACCTACCCCCTGAGTATAAACAGAGCCACCGTTAAATAGCACAATTTCTTCTTCGGAAACATTTATGTCATAATATTTTAGTTCCTCATTTATCCTCAAATGAATACTTATATGCCCGAAAACTCCAGTTGTAGAATAAGGCATTCTTTGGAGAACCAAATGAACATGGGTAAGAGCCTGAATAGTAGATGGCTCAAACTTTGAAGGAATTATTAATCTTTCAATAAACTCGGACAATGCATTTAGTGCAGCTTTGATATCGTCATTATAAAGGTAGCTAAGCTCTTTATTCATTTTCTGTTCTCCTTTCATTTTTGAGCAAAGGTACAAAAAATATTTGGATTAGATCGGAGGCTATTGTCTAATTGGCAATAAAATCTTAAAACTTTATTCTTATTCATAAACTCTAAAATTCTCCCATATTACCACTAAATCCTTCCAATTAAGCAAAATTATTAACAGATATTTAGCTTATGTAAAAAACAACATTAGAGGAAGAAAAGTAATGTATCCAAAAACTTAAAGAAAACACAAAAGATCGGATAATCCTGTTCTTAAGGAAATAACTAATTTTTTAATCTTAGGTTTAATTATGCAACTTCCATAATTTAGAAAAACCGCAAGCGTTGATGCTTGCGGCGTTTATCTGGTGCACCTGGCAGGATTCGAACCTGCGGCACCCGGATTAGGAATCCGGTGCTCTGTCCCCTGAGCTACAGGTGCATGCATTAAAAATATTGAGAAATGGTACGCCCGCAGGGATTCGAACCCCGACTTCAGGCTCCGGAGGCCTGCGTGATATCCCTTTCACCACGGGCGCACGCTGTTTATGCTGGAATCATGATAACATTTTCACCTTAAAAAGTCAATGGAATCGTCAGGCGTTTGCGTTCATTCTGTGGTACAGGATGCAAAAAAAGGCGCTATCCCTTATAAAATAACCTGTTAGTGGAAAGCATAGTGGTATGAGGAGGAAAAAAATACTCTACGTAACGAGACCGCTGGCAGGGGGGATGCTGACTCATCTGCGTTCGCTGTTGAATTATTTTCCTGATCGCTGGGATGTCTTCCTGGCAGCGCCTACTTTTCCTTTTCCGCCGGAATTTCGGGGAAACGTTCATTATTTTCCCCTTTCCCTGGAAGACGGCTTTGCTCCGCGGCGGGATCTCCCTATTTTAATGCGCATGTTGCATATCTGCCGGGAAGTTCTTCCCGACTTGATGCACATTCACGGGTACAGGGCAGCTATGGTGGGGCTCCCTGCAGCCCGGCTTTTACATTGCCCGGCGCTGGTAACTGTTCATAATTCTTTGGCTTATCCTGCGGAAAGCTTTATTGCGGAGCGCTTGTTCCGTTGGGCTGTAAAATTTTTGGATCCCGCGGCAACATATTATATTGCTGTATCCGGGGCTTTGCGCAATGAACTGGCCGGTTTCGGTATTCCTCCGTCTAAAATCCTGCAAATCTACAACGGGATTGATCCCTGTTTGTTTGCTGTTAAACCGCGTTGTACCCCGGGGGAGTCCGAGATTTGCAAGGACAAAGCTTTAACCTCCCTTTGTAAGTGGAGGGGGATTAAGGTGGGGACTGCAGGGCGGCTTGTTTCCCAGAAAGGGTTTGATCTCTTTATACGGGCGGCTGCCCGGGTGGTAAAAAATGTCCCGGGAGCCGGCTTTTTCATTGCCGGTGAGGGACCCGCAAGGGAACAGCTTGAACGGCTGAGCCTTTTCATGGGGATGGAGAAACGAATTTTTTTCCTGGGAGAAGTTAAAGCTATGCCGGACTTTTATTCTTCTCTGGATATTTTTGTTCTGGCCTCCCGCAGTGAAGGGCTTTCCATTTCCTTGCTGGAAGCCGGGGCAGCAGGAGTGGCGCGTATCGCTTCTGCAACAGGCGGAATTCCTGAAATTATTAGCCACATGAAAACAGGACTCCTGTTTCCGCCGGAAGATGTTGGCGCTCTGGCCCGTAACATGGAATGGCTTGCCTTGCGGCCGCTGGAGAGGGTAAAAATGGGGAAGGCAGCTTCTGCAGAGATCACTGAAAATTTTACAGAAAAGAGTATGTTGCAGGCAACGGAGAAGGTTTATGAAAGCATAATCTTGCAGAGGTACAATGAGGTGCGCAATGAACAACCGGTGTATTAAAGGGCGTTCCCAGGCAATTATTTTCCTTTTTTTGTTGGCCCTTTTTTTTTCAGTGGCATTTTGGCAGAATGTCCGTTGTTTCGCAGAAAGCAATCATAATGTTAATACTGCTGTATCCGGGGATTCATACCAGGAAAAGGAGTCCCTTTCCGGTAGCTTTATTTTGCTGACCCTGGATAAAATAACATTGAAAGATCTTCTTCAATATTCCGGTCCCCTTTTGAGTTCGCTCCTGCGGGAGAGTTCTCTTGGTTTAATGAACGTAAATACAGCCGGTTCTTTGGGAACGGAAAGCGGGTATCTGACTATTGGCTCCGGTGCCCGCCTGCTGGGGAACTGGACCGCGCGCAAAGCCTATAACCGGGAGGAAAAAAGTCTTTCCGTGGAGGTATTATACCGGCGCCACTCCGGCAAAGATCAGGTTCCACCGGGAAAGGTTTTGCATCCATATACAGGGGCCCTCGAACTTCTTAACAGCAGCAGGCCTTACCCGGTTTTGTTGGGTGCCCTGGGGGAGGCGTTGGGGGGAAAAGGGCTTTCTGCAGCAGTTTTGGGTAATGCCGATACTGATCAGGAAGGCCGTCAGGCGGTAACAATTGCCATGAATAATGATGGCGCTGTTGCTTACGGGGACGTGTCTGACGCACTCTTGAAAGAAGATCAGCTTTTTCCCTTTGGCCATCGCTGTAATGCCCGGGCTTACCTGGATGCTTATAAGGCATGCAGGGAAAAGGCATCTTTTATTGTTGTGGAATGGGGAGACACCGGCAGGATAAATTCCTATCTGGGCCATCTTGCCGCAGAAAGGAGAGGGGAACTTCTTGAGAGTTCTTTTCAAGAGCTGGATCTTTTCCTGGAAGGGCTTCTTGCTGAACCGGGCTTAAAAGGCCGTCTGTTAATTGCCGTTCCCTCCCCGCCGCAGGCATCAGTTGCGGGGGGCTATCGCCTTACCCCGGTTGTTTACTATAACCCTGAAGACCCGCAGGGGGGGATGCTGATATCCAAGACAACCAGGGTGCCGGGTATCGTCGCTAATATTGATATTGCCCCTTCGGTGGCGGAATATTTTAGCCTTGCTCCCCCTGTTTATTTTAGCGGTGCGCCTTTGGAAACAAAACCGGCAGCAGGGCACCTGCAAAAAGTGTCGGCTATTGCAGAGCGGACGTCCAGGACGTATCTGCAGCGTTCTTCGATTATAAAGGGTTACCTGCTTTTGTTGATTATTTTAGTCGTGGCCGGGCTGGTAGGTGTTGTAACCCGTTTTCATCCGGTTCGTTCATTGCAACCGGCTTTTTATGGGCTGCTGTATTTTCCCCTGTCCTTTCTTCTTGCGCCGGCTTTTAACTTTTTCCCGGCTGAATCTTATCTGCTCAATTTTTGTTTTCTTACCGTCTTGACCGCGGTTTTTGTCGTTTTAACCGGACTTTTTTGGCGAAACCCCATGGCAATTTTTGCCGTTGCAGGCTTGCTGGTTTTTGGCTTTTTAGCAGCTGATCTCCTCGGGGGGGCGCACCTGCAAAGCCGTTCGTTTTTGGGCTATGATCCCGTCGGCGGAGCCCGGTTTTACGGTATCGGCAATGAATATATGGGGGTAATGATCGGTTCCTTTATCCTGGGTTTTGGCTCGCTTATCTCACTCCGTTTAAAAGGAAGGGGAGGAGGGGAAGAAAGGAAGCATTTGGGAAATTTCCCGGAGATCAGGATTTTGGTCTTGCTTTTTGCCGTTTTATCGGTGATGATTCTTTTTCTGATGGCTTCCCCGGATTTTGGCGCTAATTTTGGAGGGGCTGTGACGGCAGCTCTTTCCCTTTCGCTCACACTTGGGGGCTTTGTAGCCCTTCTTTACGGGGGAAAACCGCTTGCCCGGCTTAGTTATTTACTTAGCAAGAAAAAAAAGAGGCTGCCTGTGCTTGCCCTTATCTTCATACCGCTGCTATTTTTTTTGCTGGCGGGTTTGCTGCTTTATTTCTTAAACCTGCCCCGTCCTGACGCCAATGTATCCCACCTGGGGAGAACCCTGGAACTGATTCAAAAAGAGGGATTTGGGGAGCTGCTGAACATAGTCGTCAGGAAATTGGAGATGAACTACAAGCTGGTTCGTTATTCCCTTTGGACACGGGCACTGTTGGTAATGATTGCCTTAATCGCAATACTGTACTATTACCCCTTTGGTATGATAAAAAAAATATTTGCCGGGGAGCCGGGATTCCGGGTGGCCATGGGAGGGATTATCGCGGCAAGTGTGACAGCGTTCCTTGTTAACGATTCCGGCGTAGTTGCAGCAGCAACATCGATGCTTTACGGAGGGTTGCCCCTGCTCATTCTGGCTCTGGGGAGTAATTTTTGCAAAATATAAGTAAGCGGCAGGAAATTTCCCTGAGAAGATGGAAATATAGACAATCATAAACAAATTAAAAAATGATTGGAAAGAGAGGAATAGATACTCTTGTTAGCCCTGGAAAGCAAGACATTACCTGCAAATATTAATCTTCACCTCGTTCCGGTTAAAAAATTTAAAACGGTTTTGATCGCTGTTTTTTTGCAGCAATCGCTGGAAAAAGAGACTGCGGCGCAGACGGCCCTTTTGCCGGCTGTCCTGGAGAGGGGAACCGGACAATATCCGACATACCGGGATATTAGAATTCGCTTGGAGGAGCTTTACGGGGCGGAACTTAGTTCAGATGTGCTCAAATTGGGCGAGAGGCAGATTCTTGCTTTTTCTCTGGAAATAATACACGATAAATTTGCACCGGGAGAGGATCTGTTGCGCCAGGGACTTTCCGTTTTAAAAAGCGTTATAACCGACCCTTTCCGTGAGAACGGTGCGTTTAAAAAGGAATATGTTCTTCAGGAAAAAGAACAATTGGAAAAAGAGATCCGCGGGCTGGTAAACGATAAAGTAAATTATGCCCTGGAACGCTGCATACAAAACATGTGTGCAAATGAACGTTTTGGGGTTTATAAATACGGGAATATTGAGGATCTTGCCGGAATCACCCCTGACGGGCTTTATCGGTATTATCAAAGACTTTTGCAGGAGAATCCCCTCGATGTATTTGTCGTGGGAGAAATCGAGCTCGGGGAAACTTTCCCCCTTATTGAAGAAGCGTTTTCTTTTTTGCGCAAGGGGATACCTTTGGACCTTCCGATAGTTGAAGTCCGGAAAAATCCGGGAAAACCCCGTTTCTTTGAAGAGAGGCTTCCTGTGAATCAGGGCAAATTAACCCTGGGATACCGCACCAATACGGTCTACCGGGATGAGGATTACCCGGCTTTGCTGTTATATAACGGTATTTTGGGCGGTTTCCCCCACTCAAAGCTTTTCCAAAACGTGAGAGAAAAGGCCAGCCTGGCTTATTACGCCTTTTCAAGGTTAGAAAAGCACAAAGGAATACAACTGATCGGATCGGGTATCGATACGAAGAACTACGTGCAGGCAAGGGAGATTATCGAGGAACAGGTAGAAAATATTAAAGCGGGCAAGATCACTTCAGAAGAGATGGAGAATACAAAAAGAGCCTTGCTCAACCAGTTTAAAATTATTGGAGACAGCCCTTCCAGCCTATTGGGTTTCTTTTTGGACGGAATAGTGGGAAACAGGGATGAAAGGGTGGAATGCTTAATGGAGAGAATTGAAAATATTGAGATGGATGAGGTTGTAGAAGTAGCACAAAAAGTTGTTTTGGACAGCGTTTACTTTCTACGCTCTGTAGACGATGAAGGGAGCGAATAGTATTTATGGATTGGGAGATAAAAACTGATACAACTCTGGGAGAAAAAGTCTATTGTGCGTCTTTGGAGCCCGGTCCCGCGCTTTTTGTTCTTCCCCGCCGGGGGTACAATAAAAAGTATGCCATTTTTTCCACCCGGTTCGGCTCTATTGATAATCATTTTTGCGTGACGAAGAACGGCAGTGTGGAGGAAATCGAGGTCCCGGACGGCGTTGCCCATTTCTTGGAACACAAGCTGTTTGATGATGAAGATGGTAATGTTTTCGACAGGTTCGCGCAATACGGTGCTTCGTCCAATGCCTTTACCAGCTTTACCAATACGACGTATCTTTTTTCCTGCACGGATTTTTTCCGGGAAAACTTTGAACTTCTCTTGAATTTCGTGCAAAGCCCGTTTTTCACCAAGGAGAGCGTGGACAAAGAACAGGGAATCATTCAGCAGGAGATCAGGATGTACGAAGACAACCCCGAATGGCGAGTTTTTTTTAATCTTTTAGGTGCCCTTTACCAGGCTCATCCTGTGAAAAATGATATTGCCGGCTCCGTTGAAAGCATCGGCAAGATAACCGAAAAAATTCTTTACAAATGTTATCATACTTTTTATCATCCGTCAAATATGGCAATTTTTGTAACGGGCGATGTTTTGCCGGAAGAAATTTTCGAGCAGGTCAACGAAAACATCGCCAAACGTCACATACCGCCTGCTCCTGATATTAGGCGCATCTACCCTGAGGAAGACAGGGCGGTGAAACAGAAAAAAATTGTCCAGGAACTATCTGTCTCACAACCTATTTTTAATATGGGCTTTAAGGATACTTATTCGTCTCTTAACGGCAAGGCATTGCTTTTTAAAGAATTGGCCTCCGAGCTCCTCCTGGAGATGATTTTCGGACGCAGTGAAGAGCTGTATACACAGCTTTATGAAGACGGGCTTTTAGATGAGCATTTTTCTACAGGCTTTACAGCCGAAACAACTTACGGATATACGCTTCTTGGCGGGCGGACAAAAGATCCTGAAAGGCTGGTAGAAAAGATCTGGGAAGGGATTGAAAGGGTAAAAAAAGAGGGACTTAAGCAAGAAAGCTTTATCAGGCATAAGCGAACAATGAGGGGAGACTTTCTGCGCAGCTTTAACTCCTTGGAATTTATTGCCAATAATTATCTTGCTTACCGTTTCCGGGATATTGATTTCTTCGATGTGCTGGACGTCCTGGAAGAGATCACCCTTACGGATCTGGAAAAAATTTTACACGAGCATTTAAAAGAGGAATTTCATGCCGTTTCCATTATTACTCCCTTTCAAGAGTGACGGTAGGATGGAAACTATGCAAAAAGACAAATGTAGTTCAATTGTTCGGAGCTTTATCTTCAGGGGTTTTCACCTATGTTAAAGAAATGAAATAAGAGAAAGGCTGGTTGCTTGTGTCTAATAACGAAAAGGATTTTGTCAAGGAAGTGACTCCTCAAGCGGAGGACTTTTCCCAGTGGTATCTGGATATTGTGCTGAAAACGGAAATGATGGATTATGCGCCGATAAAGGGATGCATGGCCATTCGCCCCTACGGATATGCCATTTGGGAAAACATTCAGCATCTCCTGGACCGGAGAATCAAGGAGACGGGTCATAAAAATGCTTATTTCCCGCTTTTTATCCCCGAATCGCTACTGCAAAAAGAAGCGGAGCACGTGGAAGGATTTGCGCCCGAGGTTGCCCTTGTAACGCAGGGAGGAAACGAGAAGCTGTCCGAAAAACTTGTGGTGCGACCTACTTCGGAAGCAATTATTTGCGAGATGTATGCCCGGTGGGTTCAATCATGGAGAGATCTCCCCCTGCTTATTAATCAGTGGTGCAATGTCGTCAGGTGGGAGAAAAATACGCGTCCTTTCCTGCGGACTTCGGAGTTTCTCTGGCAGGAAGGCCACACGGTGCACAGCACCGAAGAAGAGGCGCAGGAGGAAACCCTAAAGATGCTGGGCGTTTATCAAGAATTTCTGGAAAATGAATTGGCCATCCCGGTTATACCAGGCCAGAAAACGGAAAAGGAAAAGTTTGCCGGGGCTCTCAAGACTTATACTATCGAAGCTTTAATGGCCGACGGGAAGGCGTTGCAGGCCGGAACCTCGCACAATCTGGGACAGCATTTTGCAAAAGTGTTTGAAATTAAGTTCCAGGACAAGGATGATGAGCTTAAATATGCCTGGACCACATCGTGGGGAGTCTCAACCAGGCTGATCGGTGCTCTTATTATGGTTCACGGGGATGACCGGGGCCTGAAGCTGCCCCCCCGCGTCGCTCCTGTCCAGGTGGTTATTGTTCCCATAATCACTAAAAAGAAAAGGGATGAAGTGCTTCTCCGGTCAAAGGAAATTGCCGAGGAACTGCGCGGTATTGGTCTGCGTATTGAATTGGATGACCGGGAGGAATACTCCCCTGGCTGGAAATTTAACCAGTGGGAGATGAAAGGCGTTCCTCTCCGCCTGGAGATCGGGCCGCGGGACTTGGAAAGCGGCGGGGTTACCGCTGTGCGTAGGGATACGGGAGAAAAAAGTTTTCTTCCGAGTGAGAGCATTCCGTCACAGGTTCCCCTTTTACTGCAGGAGATTCAGGATACCCTTTTTAGGCAGGCTCTGGAATTCAGGAAGCGGAAAACCTTCCGCCCCGTTGATTATAATGAATTTAAGAGAATTCTTGAAGAAGACAGGGGCTTTTTGCTCGCTCACTGGTGTGGTAATTCACGTTGTGAAGAGGAGATCAAAGCTGAAACCAAAGCAACGATCAGGTGCATTCCTTTTGACCGGGATCCCGAGGACAAGGGGCCTTGCCTGTACTGCCAAAAGGAAGGGCAGCTCGTTTATTTCGCCCGGGCTTACTAATTAGATGTATATTTATTGCATTGGAGGGGGATAATTGAAAAATACAGGCCTGCGGGGGATGTAGACCTTACCCCCGTATCGCCTGGAATAGTTATCATGATCATGTTAAAAATAGGAAACATGTAGATAATTAAAGTAAATTTAATAATTAGCGAGCATACTATAATATGAAACAGTAAATTTCTTTTTATTATTCTTTTTTGTCTTTAGTTGAATGATGAACTTTGCAGCCAATTTGCAAAAATGGAAATATATGATATAATAGCCTAAAAAGGTTAACCTCTGATGAAGTTATGTCACCAATCAGGTCAAATACTTTTTAAGGAGGTGTAAACATGCCTTTTGAGTCTGTTAAAAAGCTGGCCGCCGAATTTGCTCTGGATAAAGCAATTAAGTATATCACCAAAGATCCCGAAAAAAATTTGTTGCTGCTAATGGATTTTTTAGAAAAAGCGGCAGTGGTTCCGGATCATAAGGAATCAATTAAGAAATTAAAAAACCATTTTCGCAACAATCCTCTTATTATGGAACAAACCCGCAGGCTTTGCAAGAACCCAAAAGTATTATACAAGCTCTTCGATTCCTGGGTTGTTGATGGAATTCTCCTCGGAAGACCGAAACGGGAAAAAATTGCTGCAGAAATTGGGGTTTCAGTTCCTTCCCTGATCTTGATTGATCCGACTGCCGCCTGCAATTTGCGTTGCGAAGGGTGCTGGGCAGGCGAATACAGCAAAAGCGATCACCTGGAACCGGAACTTTTTAGCCGGATTATTGAGGAAGCAAAACAGCTGGGTATCTACTGGATTGTATTGTCAGGAGGAGAGCCGTTCTGTTATCCTTATCTGCTGGATGTGGTGGCAGAGCATCCCGACTCTGTTTTTATGGCTTATACCAACGGGACGCTTATTGATGAAAAGGTTGCAGACCGTCTGGCTGATCTGGCCAATCTTTCTCCGGCTTTCAGCTTGGAAGGCTGGAGGGAGCAGACAGATGCCCGCCGGGGGGCCGGCACTTTTGACAAAGTCACCCGTGCCATGGACCTCCTCCGGGAGAGAGGCGTTTTTATGGGGGCCTCGGTTACCTCCATGCGTTACAATATCGAAACGCTTTTCAGCGATGAATTTATTGATTTTTTGATAGATAAAGGGGTAACTTATATCTGGTCTTTCCATTATATCCCTGTTGGGCGCCATCCAAATGTTGATTTAATGCTGACTCCTGAGCAGCGTTTATGGATGGTGGACAGAGTCAGACAACTGCGCAATAGTAAGCCCGTTCTTATCGCGGATTTCTGGAACGATGGAGAGCATACCAAAGGTTGTATTGCCGGAGGCAAGCATTATTTTCACATCAATGCTGCCGGTGAAGTGGAGCCTTGTGCTTTTGTCCATTTTGCAGTCGATAACATCCGCGGTAAAAGCTTAAAAGAGGTTCTGCAAAATCCATTGTTCAAAGCATATCAAAAAAGACAACCCTTTAATGAGAATCATCTTGCTCCCTGCCCGATTATTGATGCGCCGGCAGCACTAAGGGAGATGGTCCGGGAAAGCAAGGCGCATCCAACCCATACCGGAGCTGAGCAAATTCTGCAGGATGAACTTGCGGGTTATTTGGAAAACCTATCAAAAAAATGGTTGGAGAAGGCGGATGAATATAAGAAACAACAACAATCAGCAGGCGAAAAGGAGTTGCAAGTGGAAAAAGTGTGATAGTAGAGCCCTGTAAATTAGCTCCCGCTGCTTCTTAAAGACGGGAGCTAATTTTTTTTTATCTTTTTTTTCCCCGGGACAATAAGCCGCCTGGCTGTAATATTTACCTGGGCAATTTGCAGGCCGGTCAGGTACTCCAAGCCGGTTTTAATGTCCTCCTGGACTTCCTTGAGAAGTCGGGGGAAAAAAAACGAACCATACTGAATATCAACCTGCACATTTATTATCATTCCGTTCCTGGTGGAGAGCAGGGCTGTTGTCCGGGCTTTGGTGATACCCTCCCTTTTACCGGCGAGATAAACTATAATCTGTTCAATGGCGTTTTCATGCAAATAATAATTACCCAGGCTGCTGTAAATAGGCCGGACAATGGAGTGTTCCAGGTTGTGCGGCCGAGCCTCCCCCCTATCTTTGCCTTTAAAAAATGCCCTGATCGAATCCAGAAAAAAGCCTGGAAAATCTTTTTCTATGGCAAATGTGGGGATGGGGATGGCATGGCGATTTTCTTTTTCTCTACTCTCCAATGCTTTGGCAATCTCTTTTTCCGAAGCGATGTCATAAATATTAAATATTTTTTTGGGATAAGGAATTTCCAAACGTTCTGTTATTCTTTTAATCATCCGTTCCGATGTTCCCAAAACGAGGATGCTTTTGGGACAGGCTTCCCGTATTTTTCCCTTTACCTGCAGGGCATGTTCAGGATCAAGGAAGATGGCTCTTTTTGTCGCGGCCATTTTGGTATTTTCACGTTTGGCAGAACGGCCCGCCAGTATCTGATTGCCTTTTATCAGCAAACCGTCGTCAATTATATATTCGATTCCTTCCTGATAGGCGAGTGAGCAGCAGTGATGGCTTTTTCCCGTTCCGCTGGGGCCGATCAAGGCATAGACTTCCATAAAGTCCCCTCCGGGAAATTTTTCTCAGTATAGCATAAATCCTTAAAAAAGTCGATATGGAGAAAAAGTGAGGAAAAGACTGCCTAAAGAAGGACTTTGAGCAATCATTTCCGAATTAAAATATGTAACCGCGTTTGAAAACGAAGAGTGTTTCCTGGAAAGGACGAGGGGTTTTCCTTACAGGTTTTTATCTTTTGCTCGTGCAGGATAAAAAGCAGGGTTGCAGGAAAGGAGCGGTGCTGTTGCAGAAAATGGTTGAAAAAGGTTTTCCGTATTGATATACTGTAAGCGCTTGCGGAATTATCGCCGTGTATCATGCCGCGCATCAATAATTAAAAAAAGAAAAATTTTGGGTAGGAGGTATCATGGAACGGTGGATGACAAGCTAAAATTCTTAGAGCAGAGACGGGAGATTATTCTCCAGGGCGGCGGAAAAAAGCGGATCGAAGACCAACATAAAAAAGGAAAACAAACAGCCCGCGAGAGACTGGAACAATTTTTAGATCCGGGTAGCTTTGTAGAAGTCGGGACCTTTGTTCAGGGCGGCCTGGAAGACGCCAGCACCCTTGATATCCCTCTTCCCGGCGAAGGTGTTGTTACCGGCTATGGAACAGTTGACGGACGCCTGGTCTATGTCTTTGCACAGGATTTTACCGTATCAGGAGGTTCTCTGGGCGAATACCATGCCAAGAAAATATGCCGGGTAATGGATCTGGCTGCCCAGAACGGAGCACCAATTATCGGGATTAACGACTCAGGCGGAGCCCGTATCCAGGAAGGGGTCGCCTCCCTGGACGGGTACGGCAATATCTTTTACCGCAACACGATTAATTCAGGCGTCATTCCTCAGATATCCGTGATTATGGGCCCCAGCGCAGGTGGAGCAGTTTATTCCCCCGCGTTGACAGATTTTATTTTTATGGTAGACAACACCAGTTACATGTTTATTACCGGACCCCAGGTTATTAAAGCTGTTACAGGGGAGGACGTCACCCCGGGCAAGCTGGGCGGGGCGGCCACTCACAACGAAGTCAGCGGCGTTGCTCATTTCCGGGCGGCCACTGAAGAAGAGTGCTTTGCTAAGCTGAGGAAACTTTTAAGTTATCTTCCGTCAAATAACTTCGATGATCCTCCTGCGGCACCTCCTGCCGAGCCGGTCCTTCCGGAAGAAGATCTTGCTTCGCTGGTTCCTGACGATCCCAATAAGCCGTATGATGTTGTGGAAGTCATTAATAGAATTGTGGATAACAGCGACTTTTTCCAGGTTCACGAACATTATGCCAAGAATGCTGTTGTGGGGTTTGCCCGCATTAACGGACAGTCTGTAGGAATTATCGCCAATCAGGCAAAATTCCTCGCCGGTTGCCTCGATATTAACAGCTCCGATAAAATTGCCCGCTTTGTGCGGTTTTGCGACTGTTTTAATATTCCCTTGATTACTTTTGTGGATGTCCCGGGCTATCTTCCCGGTGTTCACCAGGAATATGGGGGCATTATCCGCCACGGGGCCAAGATCCTCTATGCCTATTCGGAAGCCACTGTTCCCCAGATCAGTATCATTTTGCGCAAAGCCTACGGAGGAGCTTACATTGCCATGAATTGCCGCGCTCTGGGTGCAGATTATGCTTTTGCCTGGCCGACAGCAGAAATTGCCGTTATGGGACCCGAGGGAGCAATAAACATTATTAACCGCCGGGAAATTGAGAATGCCAAGAATCCCGAAGAGGAGAGAAAGAAAAAGGTGGAGGAATACCGTCGGCGTTTTGCCAACCCGTATATTGCGGCAGCAAGGGGCTGGGTTGATGAAGTGATCGATCCCAGAGATACCCGTGCCCATCTGATTAGGGCCCTTGATTCGCTGAAAGGCAAAGTTGAGGATCGCCCCCGGAAAAAACATGGAAACTTCCCGGTTTAGTTTCCGCAATTTTTTGTAGCAGTATTCTACGGCAAAATTATTGACTTTTCGTTTTACCGGTGTTAATATAGAAAAAAATAAACCCGGCCGTTGAAGGGGAGAGTAGAAGCGGGAACGGTGCAAAGAGAGCCGGGGAGGGTGGAAGCCCGGTACCTGAACCGTTTTGAAGCGCACCCCGGAGGTGTGAGTTGAAATAGCAAAGAAAATGTAGCCCTGTTTTCTCCGAAAAAAGGAAAAAATGGGGTAGGCTTCTTTCTACGTGTAGACTCTCCGTTTAACCCGCGTTACTGGGTTCCTGTCCTTTTTATACCGGGATTCGGTTAATCCGTCCCGGTGCAAAGGCATGAGGAGGGCCTCTGCTGAGGCCAAAAAAGGTGGTACCGCGAGATAAGCCTCTCGTCCTTTTGGGGAAGAGGGGCTCTCTTGATTTTAGGGGGGATTTAAAATGCGCGTGGGGATTATCGGCGTTACAGGCTACACAGGAAATGAACTTTTACGGTTGCTTTTGGCCCATCCCGAAGTCAAGGTTACGTACGTTACTTCCCATTCTTTTGCAGGCCAGTCCCTTGACCAAGTCCATCCCCACTTCCGAGGGATCACGGATTTGAAATTAAGTTCATTTTCCCTTGACGAAGCGGCTGAAAAAGCGGATTTGTTTTTTTCCGCGCTTCCGCATGGCCAGTCAATGGATATTGTTTCCCAGCTCTACACCGCAGGCCTTAAGGTTGTTGACCTGAGCGCAGACTTTCGTTTAACTGAAGAAAACCTCTACCGGGAATGGTATGGCAGGGAGCACACGGCCTCCCATCTCTTGGGAAAAGCCGTTTACGGCCTTCCGGAGCTTTACAGGAAAGAGATTAAAGAGGCTGTCTTGGTGGCCAATCCCGGGTGCTATCCCACGTCGGTGATTCTGGGGCTGGCTCCCCTTGCTGCACGAAAACTTCTGGAACCCGGAACCCTTGTGGTGGACTCCAAGTCCGGCACATCGGGAGCAGGAAAGGTCCCCAATCAGGGGTTGCATTTTCCTGAATGTGCGGAGAACTTTCGCGCTTATAAAGTGGCTCGCCACCAGCATACCCCGGAAATGGAACAGGAACTGGGGAAATTGTTTGGGCAAGAATTTAACTTTACCTTTGTCCCCCACCTCGTTCCGATGATCAGGGGAATTCTCAGCACCATGTATCTGAAAATAAAAGACAATTTGTCGTACGAAGAAATAGTGAACCTTTACAGGGAATTTTACGATGGGGAAAAATTCGTTCGGCTGTTGCCCCCTTCCATGTTCCCGGAGACCAGGAACGTTTATGGCAGCAATTATTGTGATGTGGCTTTGCAGTGGGATCAAAGAACCGGCAGGCTTATCGTTCTTTCAGCTATTGACAATCTTGTTAAAGGGGCTGCCGGACAGGCAATCCAGAATATGAATTTAATGCTTGGGCTCCCCGAGGAAGCGGGTTTGGAAGCGGTTCCCCTAAGACCTTAAGTTGAGAGCAAAAAGGTGGCGCGAAGGCGATGAAAATAAATCTGGAAAAAATTGAGGGCAATATTACCTCTGTCCCGGGCATACATGCCGCGGGAGTAAGCTGTGGAATTAAAAAAAACAATTTGGACGATCTGGCGCTTATTTATTTTACCCGCCCTGCTGTCTGCGCCGGAGTTTTTACTACTAATAAATTTAAAGCAGCCCCGCTGCTGATTACGGAAAAACATCTCAAGAACCCGGTCAGAGCTTTGGTTGTCAACAGTGGAAATGCAAATGCCTGTACAGGTGAACAGGGTTTGCAGGACGCCTTGGCGACGGCACAAATCGCTGCAGATTGTCTGGGCGTGAAGGCGGAGGAGGTTTTGGTCTCATCAACGGGAGTGATTGGCCAGTATCTCCCCATGGAAAAGATTGCCGCGGGGATAAAAAAGGCTGCCTCCCTTTTGTCTCCCTCAGGCGGCGGGGACGCAGCCCGTGCGATTATGACAACGGACACTTTTCCCAAAGAAAGTGCCTATAGGGTCGTTGTCGAGGGAAAAGAGCAGCTTTCTTTCAAGATTGCCGGAATGGCCAAGGGAGCGGGGATGATCTGCCCTGATATGGCCACCATGCTGGTCTTTCTTTTTACCGACCTTGAGCTGGAACAAGGCTTCCTGCAAGGGGCCCTCCGGGAAGCCGTTAAGCGCTCGTTTAACGTAATCACCGTTGACGGCGACACTTCTACCAATGACATGGCCCTCCTTTTTTCTTGTGCCGGCAAGAAACCGTTGCCTGAAGAAGACACTGCTTCCAAAGAAGCATTCTGCCGGGGACTTCACCATCTCTGCCGCGATCTTGCCGTCCAGTTGGTTAAGGATGGCGAAGGGGCCAGTAAAGTGATCCGTTTAACAGTGCGGGGAGCGCTTGATTATGATTCTGCCAGGAAACTTGCCCGGGCCGTTTTAAATTCTGCCCTCGTTAAAACGGCCTTTTTCGGCGAAGATGCCAACTGGGGGCGCATTATTACGGCAATGGGATATTCCGGGGTTGATTTTGAGCCCCATCTGGTGGATATATTTCTTGGCGATCTCCAGGTTGCAGCAGCAGGCCGGGGGCTTCCCTTTGACGAGGTTAAGGCCGCGAAGATTTTACAGGAGCAGGAGATCCCGGTTTTGATTCACCTGCACATGGGCGGGGAGGAACTCGTTGCCTGGGGATGCGACCTGAGCTATGATTATATTAAGATTAACAGCTCTTACAGGAGCTAGAGGTGGTAAAATGTTAAAAAAAGGTATGGGTGAACTTATAGCCAAAGCGGACATCCTGATTGAAGCGCTTCCTTATATCCGGAATTTTGCCGGTAAAACCTTTGTTATTAAATATGGCGGGCAGGCAATGGTCAGCGACAGTTTAAAAAATTCCGTTGCCCAGGATATTGTCCTGCTAAAATTTATCGGCATAAATCCCATCGTTGTCCACGGCGGGGGTAAAGAGATTACGGAAATGGGGGAACGCTTCGGGAAAAAAGCCAATTTTGTCGGGGGATTGCGGGTTACCGATAAGGAGACAATGGAACTCGCAGAGATGGTCCTGATAGGCAAAGTAAATACGGAATTGGTAAAACTGGTGAACCGGCACGGGGGCAAAGGTGTAGGGTTAAACGGTAAAGACAGCAATTTGCTGGTTGCCCAGAAGATGCCGCCGGCCAGGGTTTTCCAGGATGGGGAGGAAAGGTTTGTCGATCTGGGTTATGTGGGAGATCTTATCAGGGTAAACCCGGAAGTTATCCATACTTTGAGCCAGCATGATTATATCCCCATTATCTCCTCCATCGGAGTAAGTCCGGATGGGGAGGGGTTAAATATCAATGCAGACCATGTCGCCGGCGAACTTGCTGCTGCTCTCCGGGCAGAAAAGTTAATCATCCTAACCGATGTGGAGGGTATTTCCGCGCGGCAGGGGGATAAAACCGTCCTGATTTCTTCTCTTCACCGCCAGAAAGCCCGTGAAATGATTATTTCCGGAGAAATTTCCTCCGGAATGATCCCCAAAGTGGAGGCCTGTATCAAGGCACTGAATAACAATGTCCGCCGGACGCATATTATCGACGGCCGTGTCAGCCATTCCCTTCTTCTGGAGATTTTTACGGATGAAGGGATCGGCACAATGGTTTTATAATTGGAGGGGGAAGATGCTGCAGGAGGAAGAACGCAAATATATCATCAATACTTATAACCGGCAGCGGGAGGCAACCCCCTTGCTCGTTAGGGGGAAAGGAACCCGCGCTTGGGATGAAAAAGGCAGGGAATATCTGGATTTTGTCGGCGGGCTGGCGGTTAACGCCTTGGGGCACTGCTACCCGCCAGTGATAGAGGCTGCCCGCCGCCAGTTGGAAACAATTATCCATACTTCCAATTTATACTACACTGAACCCCAGATTGAACTGGCCCGGTTGCTGGTAAACAATTCCCCTGCCGGAAAAGTTTTTTTTGCCAACAGCGGTGCGGAAGCCAATGAAGCAGCCATCAAGCTGGCGCGCAAATATAGCAAGCTGTACGTTGGTGAGGAGCGATTTGAAATCATTACCGCGCTGAATTCTTTCCACGGCCGCACTCTGGCTACAGTTACCGCAACGGGGCAGGAAAAATTTCACCGCGGCTTTGAGCCTCTTGTTCCTGGTTTCAGGTATGCCCGCTTTAATGATGTGGATTCTTTCCGTTCCCAAGTCAGCCCTTATACCTGTGCCGTGATGGTCGAACCTGTCCAGGGTGAAGGAGGAATTCATGTTGCTACGGAGGATTTCCTGCGGGGGCTCCGCCGTCTCTGCGATGAAAATAAACTTTTGCTGATTTTTGATGAAGTTCAGTGCGGAATGGGGCGGACCGGTAAATTATTTGCTTTTGAGCATTATGATGTTGTTCCCGATATTTTTACCCTGGCCAAGGCCCTGGGTGGAGGGCTGCCCATTGGAGCCATGCTTTGTTCCGAGGAAGTATCAAAAGGTTTTTCCCCGGGCGATCATGCCTCGACTTTTGGCGGCAATCCGGTGGCCTGCGCTGCTGCTGCCGCTGTTGTAAAAACTCTTTTGCAAGACGGATTTTTAGACCTGGTGCAGCAAAAAGGTACCTTTTTAATAAACGAACTTAAGCGGCTGCAAAAGCTCTTTCCCCGTCTAATTAAGGAGATCCGCGGCATGGGCCTTATCATTGGAATTGAAGTAGGCAGCAAAGCCAGACAGTTGCAGCGGCTTTGCCAGGAGCGGGGCCTGCTCGTTAATTGCATCGGGGAGGCGGTCCTGCGCCTTCTGCCTCCTCTCAACGTGGCAGAAAAGGAGCTGCAAGCCGCCGTGGAGATTCTGGAGGATGTCCTGAAAGATGAAAAAGACGAGTAATGGATCTTTTTTTGAATGGGGGGATCGTGTTGACTAGCTTGTACGGGCGCCACTGTTTAACTCTGCAGGATTTTACAGCTGAGGAGATCAAGGCTATACTGGATTTGGCAGCGAGACTGAAAGAGAAACAAAAAAAAGGTGAAGCCCACCCGTTGCTCGCGGGTAAAACCCTGGCCATGATTTTTCAGAAGCCTTCTACCAGGACAAGGGTATCCTTTGAAGTGGGGATGTGGCAACTGGGAGGCTTTGCCCTTTTTCTCAGCAGCCAGGAGCTGCAAATGGGAAGGGGTGAACCGATCAAGGATACTGCTGCCGTCCTTTCCCGTTATGTTGACGGGATTATGATTCGCACATTTGATCACAAAGAAGTGGAGGAGCTGGCTGCTTTTGCATCTGTACCGGTCATTAACGGTCTGACGGATCTTTTACATCCCTGCCAGGTGCTGGCCGACCTGATGACCATCGAAGAAAAGTTCGGGGGGCTGAAAGGAGTAAAGGTAGCTTATCTGGGGGATGGTAATAATGTGGCTCATTCTTTGCTGATCGGCTGCTCCAAAATGGGTCTTGACATTGCCGTCGCGACCCCGGAAAAGTACCGGCCAAACGCACAGATTGAAGAGAAAGCCCGTGCCAATGCTTTGAAATCAGGAAGCCGCATTGTCATAACCGCTGATCCCGTAGAGGCGGTGAAAAATGCCCAAGTGATCTATACAGATGTCTGGGCCAGCATGGGTCAGGAGAAAGAAAAGGAAGAGCGCAAAAAGCTTTTCAGTCCCTACCAGGTAAATAGCAATCTCGTGGAAGCGGCAGCTCCCGGTGCGGTAGTTATGCACTGCCTTCCCGCTTATCGTGGCGAAGAGATTGCTGCTGAGGTCATAGACGGTGAGCGTTCCATCGTTCTGGATCAGGCAGAGAATCGTCTTCACGCTCAAAAAGGTTTAATGGCGCTACTTATGGGCAAGTAGCCGCGGCCGGCAAGAAAATTTGGAAAGGGTGAGATCTGGATGGCTAAAGTAGTCTTGGCTTATTCGGGAGGGGTGGATACCTCCATTATCGTCAAGTGGCTTAAGGAGGAGTACGGCTACGAAGTTATCGCTTTTGCTGCGGACGTAGGGCAGGGAAGCGGCGAGCTGGACGGCTTGGAGGAAAAAGCCCTGGCCACCGGGGCCAGTAAAATATATATTGAAGATTTGAGGAAAGAATTTTTGGAACAATTTGCCTTTCCCATGCTCCAATCAGGGGCCCTTTACGAGGGCAGATATTACAATGGAACCGCGATTGCCAGGCCCATTATCGCCCGGGCGATGGTGCAGATTGCCCTGCAGGAAGGTGCTGAGGCCGTTGCCCACGGAGCAACCGGAAAAGGAAACGACCAGGTGCGTTTTGAGCTGACGGTGAAGGCCCTGGCGCCCCATTTAAAAATTATTGCCCCCTGGCGTATCTGGAATATCCGTTCAAGAAAAGATGCCATTGCTTATGCAGAAAAAGCCGGCATACCTATCCCTGTAACTGTGGAGAAACCTTACAGTATGGATCGCAATCTCTGGCATATCAGCTACGAGGGAGGTATTCTGGAAGATCCGACCAATGAACCCCCCAAAGATATGTTTTTGCTGACTCGTTCTCCGGAAGAAGCACCCGACAAGCCGTTTTATATAAAAATTTCCTTTGAAAAGGGCGTTCCCGTTGCCCTGAACGGCCAATCCATGGGCAGCGTTGAGCTTATGGAAGCTCTTAACAAAATTGCCGGAGAAAATGCCATCGGCCGGGCGGACCTGGTGGAAAACCGTCTGGTGGGGATGAAATCCAGGGGTGTTTATGAAACTCCCGGCGGGACGCTGCTTTATTTTGCCCACAAAGAGCTTGAACAGCTCACCATTGACCGTGAGACGATGCATTTTAAAGAAATTGTGGCCGCAAAATATGCGGAGGTGGTCTATTACGGCCTCTGGTACACCCCGCTGCGCCGGGCCCTTGATGCCTTTATCAAGAGCACCCAGGAGACGGTGAGCGGAGATGTGGAGGTGAAACTGTACAAAGGCAATATGACCGTGGTAAGCAAAAGCTCGCCGTTTACTCTTTATCATCCTGAACTGGCAACTTTTGATGAGGATGATCTATATAACCAGAAAGACGCCGAAGGTTTTATTAACCTTTTCGGCTTGCCGTTAAAGGTTGAGGGGATGTTGCGCCAGACCTGGAAAGATGAATTAAAGAAAGGTAAGTAAACATGAAGGGAAACGGATTAACCGGCGGCAAGCAGGAAAAACCATGGGGAGGCCGGTTCAGGGAACCTCTGGATAAAAAAGCCGAGGCTTTTACCGCTTCCATAAACTTCGACAGGCGCCTGGCGAAGGAGGATATACAGGGAAGCATTGCCCATTGTGCCATGCTGGTAAAAACCGGCATTATTACTTCCTCGGAAGGGGAAAAGATTATTGAAGGCCTGCGGGAAATTGAAGCAGAGATTATTGCGGGTAGGTTTTCTTTTGATCCTTCCCTGGAAGATATTCATATGAATATTGAGAGAAAGTTAACGGAGAAAATCGGGCCTTTGGGCGGAAAACTGCATACCGCGCGCAGCCGCAATGATCAGGTTGCCCTGGATATGCATCTTTATGTGAAAAAAGAGGCTTTGGATGTGGGAAATTCCATCCTTCTTTTGCAGAAGACCCTACTGGAACTGGCAAAAAAGTATCTCGATGTTATTTTCCCGGGTTATACCCATCTGCAGAGGGCTCAGCCCGTCCTCTTTTCCCACCATCTGATGGCTTACTTTTGGATGCTTCAGAGAGACCGGGAGCGGTTCATGGAAACCTTCCGGCATGCCGATATGATGCCTCTGGGAGCCGGAGCCCTGAGCGGAACAAGCTTTCCCATTGACCGGGAGGAGGTAGCCGGCCTGCTGGGCTTTGGCAGCCTTTACGAAAACAGCCTGGACGCGGTTAGCGATCGGGATTTTGTTCTTGATTTTTTATACAGTTCCTCCCTGCTGATGATGCATCTCAGCCGTTTAAGCGAAGAGCTGGTGCTCTGGTCCTCCCGGGAATTTTCCTTTATTGAACTGGGGGACGCGTTTACAACGGGAAGCAGCATGATGCCCCAGAAAAAAAATCCTGATATCCCCGAGCTGGTCAGGGGAAAAACCGGCAGGGTTTACGGAAACCTAATGGCCTTGCTGGTAGTTTTTAAGGGTCTTCCGCTGGCCTATAACAAGGATATGCAAGAGGATAAGGAACCCCTCTTTGATACGGTAGATACCATTAAAAATATACTTTTGCTCTATAACGATCTGCTCCGGAGCATGAAGCTGCGCAAGGAGAATATCGAGGAAAGCATTAAAAACGATTTTTCCGTAGCTACTGAATTAGCTGATTTTTTGGCCCGCAAGGGCATTCCCTTCCGGGAAGCCCACGCGGTTATCGGCCGCCTGATCCGCGAAGCCCTCGAATCAGAGAAACTATTAGAGAACTTTTCGGAGCAGGAATTGGTGCGGATGCATCCTCTGCTGGCCCTGCCCGAAGCAAGGGAGCTCCTTTCGCCCCGCAACGCGGTGGAGGCCAAAAAATGCCGCGGAGGGACCGCGACAGAGGCGGTTAAAGAACAAATCCTTATTGCCGAAGAGGTTCTGCAAAAGGCTCTGGGATAAAAAGATCAAAACAATATCAAAAGGCAGAAACGCTAAAGACAACCAAGATATCGTTCTTACAAAGCCATGGAACGTATTTACCCGAAAAGTTCCATGGCTTTTAATTTGTGTTTAAATCCGCGGTTTTTGTTACTCTTTCTTTTTTTTGTGGTATATTTATGCAAAAAATCCAATATTGTTTATCAGATATAAAGGAAGAAGATGTATTTGTGGCGAATTATTTCTTAAAGAGGGTTTTGTTCAGAAAAATTTCTCAAAGGAAGGCCTTTTGTGCTCGTTTATTATCTTGTTGTCTCCGCAGTTGCTCTCATATTTTTTCTTTTAATTTCCTTGTTGAAAAAATTTTTTATTGGTTTGTCCTTAAAGTCGATTTTTTTAATAATTTTATGGGTTTACCTGGTTTCTCTTTTTTTGCCGGGGCTGATGAGCGTTGCCCCTCCGGTATTAGCGCTTTTGGGAGTTTTTTCCCTTATAGTATTTGGATGCCATTTTCTTTTGGAAAAAACTGCTGGTAAGGAAATTTTGCAGGAAAAGGCGGTTTCGGAAGGCGAGCAAAGCGAATCTGGAATAAAACAGCCGGAACCGGTAAAAGTTGACGCAGTCAAAGGGGGCGGCATGGCGGAAGCACTGCCTGTATCTCGGGGTGAAACGGCGCTGCAAGTCCGTAGAGCTGATCCCGCTTCCTATCTGCTTGCCGGGGGGCTTCCGGCTTTGCCGAAAGAGCTTGTTATACTCCCTTCAGTATTAAAGGAACCCCTTTATTTGCTTTACGAAGGTGCGAAAGCCCAAAATAAGGAGGTAGCTTTATTGACAGACCGGCGGATTAATTTTCAGGAATTAATAAATAGTGCCTTTCAAGCCAAAGAGGAAAAGAATTTTGCGCTGGCAGTGGAAAGATTTAAATCTGCCCTGTCTTTGTCCAAAGATATTTCAGTAAAAGGCATGATTTATACGGAATTTGTTTTTTTATATAAAGAGATGGGGAAATACTTGGAAGCAGCAGGCCTGGTGGAAGGATTCCTTTTAGAAAACAGCTCGTCGATGTCTCAATCTTTGCGCCTTCATTTTGAGAAAGTGGTGCGATACCTCCTCACCCTGGACGAGTTGCTGAAAAAAGCAGGACAACCCGATCTTCCTTTTTCTCAAATTCCTCATCTAATTAAAGTAAAAGCTGAAAAAGTTTTTCAGGATTAAAGGTAACGGGAAACTTACATTAATTCTTTAAGAAAAAAATAAGGAGGATAAAGCATGAAAAAGAGTAAGGAGATAATCGGCTCACCGGTAATCAGCATCTCTGAAGGGGTGCAGATTGGCCGGTGAAAGGCTTGGTTGTCAATCCTCAACAAAAGAACGTTGAGTTCTTGCTTCTGGATGAACTCCAGGAGGGAGAGGAGCTTAAGGGGCTTTCTTTCCGCTCTGCCGAAGGGGTTGGTGAGTTTGCCGTGACCGTACAGGACAGCAATGCAATTGTCGATCTTATGAAAATCTCCCTTCTTAAAGAAATGGTTCAAAAGGGAATTCAGGTTCTGGGAACAAAAGTGGTTACCAGAAAGGGTAAGCTATTAGGAGAGGTTACCGAATATTCTGTCGATACGGAAAGCGGCGAATTGACCGAGTTCTTTTATAACGGGTCAGGAGGAATAGAGCACTCTTTGCCGGCCCATTCAATAATTACTATCGGCAAGGAAGTGCTTGTGGTGGAAGAAGAAGGCACAGCAGCAAACGCCGGAGCCGAAGCCCCACCTCCCGTCAAGAAAGAGACGGGAAATTTTCCAATGGGAAATGATGGGTCCTTGGAAAAGGAAGTTCCGGAGGCTGAAAAAAGCGAACTTGAAATTGCAGCTCTTTCCTCTGCTGCCGAACGCGAACTGCTCATATCTGAACCAGACCCGGATCCCGCTGAAATTTTTGTGCAAAGGCAACGGCAATACTTAATTGGAAAAACATTGCTTAAAGATTTTAAATTGGAAGATGGAGAAATTATTGCCTGGGAAAATCAAGTTATAACGGAGGAACTCTTTGATCGCATTTACCGGCTGGGTACTCAAAAGCTTATGGAACTGACTTTGTCTGTCAGAGAATAATCCGGGGGGCAAATAATGAAACTCTTGCCAGTAAAGGTCTGGTTGATGCTGATTGTTTTTATACAGGCGACAGCGGGAATTGCCGGGGGGATCTGTGCAGCCGGATATTCTTACAAAAACCGGGTTCTGCCCGGAGTGAAAGTCGGTCATATTCCTCTGGAGGGGCTGACATATGAAGATGCAAGGGATACACTGTTAAGGGAACTGGTTCCTCCTTCATCAATTATCCTTACCTGGGAAAAGAGAACTTTTTCTGTTCCCCTTCATGCCGGAGTCTGCACTTTCCAGGTGGATGAGGCAATGAAAAGGGTTTTCAGGATAGGTAAATTATCCGGGGAGGGTCATTATTATTTTAACGCAGTGAGATGGGTCCCACTTACCGCTTACCTGAATGTCCCCTTGTCTGTCTCCTCTTCTTATCTGCTCAACGTACTGCAAAAAATTAAAGGGGAGATAGACAGGGAACCGGAAGATGCTCGGGTGGCGATCGAGGACGGAACTCCCTTTGTCATAGACGAGCAATCCGGATGGTCCCTGGATTTATATCAAAGTAAAAAATGTGTGGAAGAGCATTTGCAGCTGGGGCATTTTGTTGATATCCCGCTCATTGTAAAGGAGAAACAGCCCAGGATTACACGGGCTGACCTGCCCGATTTCAGTTGTTTAATTGCTTCGTATTCCACTCCCCTTGATGACTCCTCTGAGGATCGGAAGCACAATATTTTGCTGGCCACGGAGGCAATTAACGGCCGGATTATTGAACCGGGGGAAGTATTTTCCTTTAACGATGAGGTAGGGCCTGTAACCGCGGAGCAGGGTTACAGGGAGGTCCTTGTTATTCAAAACAAAAAATTTGTTCCCGGTGTCGGAGGCGGTATCTGTCAGGCTGCCACCACACTATACCAGGTCGCTTTACGGGGGGAAATGGAGATTGTGCAGCGATCGAGTCACACAAGACCCGTTTCCTATGTTCCCCTTGGCCAAGATGCGACTGTTGCTCAAGGGCTAATAGATTTTAAGTTTTGTAATAACCGGCATTATCCCGTTCTTCTAACGGGGAAAATGGACGATTCCCTGTCTTTTTTTCTATACGGTGCTGAAAAGGAAACCGGCAGGTCTATGGAGATTGTTACTGAAGATATTGAAGTTTTAGCCCCCTGCCTGCTGGAACAGCCCGACCCCAGCCTTCCCAAAGGGGTACGGCGTCTCATCCAGAAGGGGGAAGAAGGATATCTGGTCAATGTTTATCGCCTAGTAAAAGAGGGCGGTCAGAAAACGGTAAAAGAACTTATTTCCACGGATGTGTATATGCCCATTAATGAAGTGGTGAGGATAGGTACAAGAGAGGTTACTAAAGAGAAAAAGTAGCCCTTTAAGCAAAGTACAAAGGGTGCCTGAGGAGTGTGCTTAACATTGTCCGAAAAAAATATAAGCGGTCAGGCCGGCATTATTGATGGGAAAATTATTGTAACCAATCCCCAAGGGGACGGTACCCCTGCGTTGCTTTACCCTGCGGAAGAAGGGTTGAATGTTTTTGTTAACGGCAAGTTGCTCGAAGCACCGCTGGAAGTATTTGAAGACGATGTCATTGAAATAACTCCTCTTGTTTTGACGGAAGAAGCTCGTTGCATTGCCAAGGTATCATCTGATGCATACTCTGCAGAACTGACCGTTTTCCCGCGTGTCGTAACCGAATACCAACTGTTAAATACCGAGATGTCCAATACGTTAAAACTTCAGACAAAGAAAAACGTTAAGCTGGAAAAGGCCATAACCTTGGAAGAGGCAGACGCGGCATTAAAGGAGAAGAACGTTGTTTATGGCATTGATTTTGCTTCACTGAAAAATGCGGTGGACAGGGCTTCCGGAGAACCGGTGGTAGTGGCAAAGGGAAAGGAACTAAAGGAGGGGGTAAACGGGCGTATTGAGTTTTTAACCTCAACAGAAGTAGAAACTATTACGCATGATGAAAGCTCACGGAATGTTGATTTGAGGGAAAGATACCGTTTCCCGGTAGTGAAAAAGGGCGATCTGATAGCTAAGATTCATCCTCCGGTTCCAGGGGTTTCGGGCCAAACCGTAACAGGCAAAATAACTGTACCGAAACCCGTAAAAAATGCAAGGTTTAAGTGCGGGGAAGGCGTTGATTTTCTGGAGGAAAAGGGGGAAATAATTGCTTCCAGGGACGGCCGTCTTATTATTAGCGGCACCACTATTAAGGTTGTCAATCTGATCACGCACAACGGGGATGTGAATCTGGAAAGCGGAAACCTTCGTTTTAGCGGAGATATCAGGATTTATGGCAATATTATGGAAAATATGCTTGTTGAAGCAAAAGGGAATCTTTTTGTTGACGGTAACGGGTTCGGTGCTGTTATTAAGGCCGGAGAAGGGATTCAGTTTACAAAAAATATAATTAAGTGCCGGGTTGAAGGGGGATTGCTTTTTGCCCTCTTAAAAACGATCATTTTGCACGTACGCATGCTGGAGAAGGAATATTCTACTTTTTTAAATGCTGTGCGGCAGGTTATTTCCAGCCTGGCCGGAAAACGCCGGGGGGTGGATAGAGATTTTTTCCGCCGTGTTGCCCTGGCTGTCCTGCAAAAAGTGTCTTCAAATATGCCGGAACGCCTGGCCAGGATTGAATCCGCGCTGAAGGATAACAGCAACCAGCAATTCGACTCCTTGAAAAAAACAATGGAGCTTTTAAAAAGTTTATTTAGCGGGACGCTGGAGATGGAGGGCATGGATATACTCGAAAATATAGGGGATTCATTGGAGGGCTTTCTTGCGAAAGGGGAAAATTTGTTGAAGGAAATTCCCCCTTTAAACGCTTCATATGTTCAAAATTCGGTTTTGAAGCACAGCGGGGACATCAAGATTGTCGGTGCGGGGAGCTATTATTCCCGCTTGCAAGCAGGCGGCAGCGTAACTGTGGAGGGTGTTTGCCGGGGTGGAACGATAGAAGCTGAAGGCGATGTAAGGGTCAAGGAATTTCTAATTATTACCACGGAGAATGTGGCCACCACTTCTCATATTCGCATAAAAGTTCCTGCCCATTCCTGTATTTATTTTAATCTCGTTTATGAGGATGTTACCGTTCAGGTCGGGAAAATGGTTTACAGGTTTGATCATGAATATTCTAATGTAAAAGTTGGCTACGATTCTGCAAGCGGTAAGCTTAAATTATCTAATTTCTGATTTTATCGGGGAGCTTTTTAATTTCTTTCCCCAAAGGCTTACCATTACTGCTCCACAAACAGCAAAAAGTACAACCGTTAAATTGATCTCCGCCGGGAAAAGGGCACGTCCCGAACCCAGGATTAGGCCTGTGGTAAAAAAGCTGAAGAACATTTGATACCGGCGGCACAAATGCAAAAGAACCCTGGCCAAACCTAAAATTCCCCCAATACAACCGGTTGCAAACACGAGCAAGGGAACAAGCTTTGCCAAGTTTATAAGCTGCAATACGTCGTCATAAAGTCCCAACATAAGCAGAACTGCACTGCCCGAGATGCCCGGGATGAGCATGGTTGCACTGGCAATTGCTCCCGCCCCGAAAAGTATTATCAAGGATTGAGGGCTTTCGGAAAGCAATTCGGCCGGATTTTTTATGGCGAACAGCCATCCCGTAAGTATCCCACACAGGAGAAAAACAATTTTTTTAAATAATAAATCGTGCAGGGTCTGTGCGTTGTGTTTTAAGACGAGGGGCGCAGAAGCCCACAGCGCACCTAGGAGGAAAGAAAAAACAAGCGGCGGGTAGGATTTGATAAGCTTTTGGAAGAAGAAAGCCCATAAAAAAAGACCTGTTAGAGTGCCAAAGCCGAATGTAATATAAGGCCGGAAACGAAATGCTGCCAGATCGTCTAAAACCTTTTCATAAAAACCGAGAACCAGCAAAACTGTTCCTCCGCTTATACCCGGCAAAATTATGGAAAGGCTAAAGAGCACACCGTGAAAAAAGCGTTTCAGATATTTTTGCGCTCCTCCCACCAAGGCAGATTCTCCCATTACGAAAATTAAGGACTAGAAATTTTTCCGTTTTTACAGTATATCATACTTCATTGACAAAGTAGAGGGAATGATGTAACCTTTTTTAGAGGAAGTTATCTTGAAAGGGAGGGATATGGAGTGGAAGAGGTTAAAAAAAGTTTACAGGAAGCATCTCCTCAGGGCAAAATTTCCTGCGCGATGTGTTTCAAAATCGCCCGGGAACATAACTGTTCCGTTGCGGAAGTCGGGGATCTCTGTAATCAATTAAAAATTAAAATTACCAGTTGTCAATTGGGCTGTTTTGACGCGAAGGTTTTTTGTGATGATGACCGCGCTGACAGTTGAGCTCAAAACAGGGTCCTTTCTTCGCCAAGTTTAGCTTCCCCGAGAGAAAAAATCCTTTTTAGATTTTAAAGTGAAGGCGGATGGTTCCGTGACAGATGCTCAAAGGAATGAAACAGCGGTGCGAGTTGCCATTTTAACCGCCAGCGACCGCGGCGCTGCGGGACAGAGGGACGACCTGAGCGGAAAAGTAATTATGGAGATGGTGCAGGAGCAGGGATGGCAAGTGGTTTCTTACGGTGTCGTACCCGATGATCGCACCCTGCTCAAAGCCGAGCTGCAACGGCTGGCTGACGAGGTCAAGGCCTCCCTCATTCTGACAACCGGAGGAACCGGGCTTGGCCCCCGGGATTTTACTCCTGAAGCAACTCTTGACGTTATTCACAAAGAAGTTCCCGGCCTTGCGGAGGCCATGAGGCAAGAGAGCATGAAAAAAACACCTCATGCCATGCTTTCCCGGGCGGTGTGCGGAGTCAGGGGGGAGAGCCTGATTGTTAATTTGCCGGGGAGCCCGCGGGCGGTTCGCGAGTGTTTGGAAATTATTATCCCGGCCATTCCCCATGCCGCGAAGCTGCTCCGGGGCGCTGTTGCCGATTGCGGCTTGCCGGACGGGAGCCGGGAGCCTGAATGAAGCTGCTGCTTTTTTTGTCCTGATAATAAAAGTTAGCCGCAAGCTCGGATGTCCTTTTCCGAAAAGGACATCTTTTTTTTAATAATTTCGGTTTTATTTAGGCAGCTTCCGGCTTCGAATGATATCGCATATTTTTTTCCATCGCGGATATAATAGATAATACTGTTATGTGATGTAAATTAAAGAAAAAGGGAGAAATAAAGGGTTGTATAACCATGGCAGGACAGAACAACCTTTAAACAAGTTAGATGCGTTTTTAGCTGATTTGCCATCTTCTCCCGTTATTTATAATATATTTTACAGGGTATTAGCACTCACTTTTAAAGAGTGCTAACAACAGAATAGTAAAAACTTGTTAAGGAGGGTTTATTTATGAACCTAAGGCCGCTTGGCGACAGAGTAATTATTAAGGTTTTGGAAAAGGAAGAAAAAACCAGTTCAGGTATTGTTCTTCCCGATAAGGCAAAGGAAAAGCCCCAGGAGGGAGAAGTTAAGGCCGTGGGACCGGGCAGAATTCTGGATGACGGTACCAAAGTCCCGATGGATGTTAAGGTGGGCGATAAGGTAGTTTTCTCCAAGTATGCAGGGACGGAAGTAAAGATTGGCGGTGAAGAATACCTTATTATGCGGCAGGATGATATTCTGGGCGTGTTTGAGTAATTCCTTACATTATAAAAAATAAAAAGTAAAAAAAGTAACGCAAAAACTATCCTGGATCGATAATACTTAGTTAAAGAATTAAACCATTCCTCAAGGAGGGAATTATTAATGGCAGCCAAAGAAATTCATTTTAGTGAAGATGCACGTCAGGCTCTGCAAAAAGGAGTTGACAAGCTGGCTAATACTGTAAAGGTTACCCTGGGACCGAAAGGGCGCAATGTGGTTTTGGACAAAAAGTTCGGATCCCCGCAAATAACCAACGACGGTGTAACCATTGCCCGTGAAATAGAGCTCGACGATCCCTTTGAGAATATGGGCGCTCAGTTAGTCAGGGAAGTCGCCAATAAAACTCAGGATGTGGCCGGTGACGGCACCACCAGTGCAACTATTCTGGCCCAGGCCATAATCAGGCAGGGTATTAAAAACGTTACCGCAGGGACCAACCCCATGATTATGAAAAGGGGTATTGAAAAGGCCGTTGAAAAGGTCCTTGAACATATTAAGAATCAGAGCAAACCTGTGGAAAGCAGGGATGCTATTGCTCAGGTTGCCTCAATTTCTGCAGATAATGAGACTATTGGAAACTTGATTGCCGATGCCATGGAAAAAGTCGGCAAAGACGGCGTTATTACCGTTGAAGAATCCAAGGGTTTTGTTACCGATCTGAAGGTAGTTGAAGGGATGCAGTTTGACCGGGGATATATTTCTCCCTACATGGTTACTGATACGGAAAAAATGGAGGCAGTGCTGGATAATCCCATGATCATGCTGACAGACCGGAAAATCAGCAATATCCACGATATTCTGCCTCTGCTGGAGAAGATAGTGCAAAAGGGGAAACAACTGCTGCTGGTCGCTGAAGATGTTGAGGGCGAGGCGCTGGCTACCCTTGTTGTCAACAAGATCCGCGGTACTTTCACCTGTGTAGCGGTAAAAGCTCCCGGTTTTGGTGACCGCCGCAAAGCTATGCTGGAAGATATCGCTATTTTGACCGGTGGGCAAGTTATTTCCGAAGATCTCGGTATTGATATGAAAAATGTAGATGTCGACATGATGGGGAGCGCCAAGCAGGTTATCGTCGGAAAAGATGAAACGGTTATCGTCGACGGCGCCGGCGATCCCGAAGCAATTAAAAAGCGTATCTCCCAGATCCGGGTGCAGATCGAAGATTCTACTTCCGATTTTGACCGTGAAAAGCTTCAGGAGCGTTTGGCCAAACTTGCCGGCGGGGTAGCTGTAATTGAAGTGGGCGCTGCCACAGAAACTGAAATGAAGGAAAAGAAACTGCGCATCGAAGACGCCCTCTCCGCAACGCGGGCTGCTGTGGAAGAAGGAATTGTTTCCGGCGGCGGAGTTGCTTACCTCGAAGCCATCGAAGCCCTTAAAGATTTAAATTTAGAAGGGGACGAAGCGGTAGGAGTGCAGATTGTCCGCCGTGCCCTGGAGGAGCCTGTCCGCCAGATTGCGGAAAATGCCGGGGAAGAAGGCTCCATAGTCGTCGAGAAAGTTAAAAGTTCCGAGCCGGGTATCGGATTTAATGCCCTTACCGGGAAATATGAAAAGATGTTGGATTCCGGGATTGTGGATCCCGCCAAGGTTGTCCGTTCGGCGATCCAAAATGCTGCCAGTATTGCTGCCCTCTTCCTGACCACTGAGGGTGTGGTTGCAGATAAACCCGAGGAGGACAAGAAATTCCCCGGAATGGGAATGGACGGCATGCCTCCCATGTAAAAAAGTAAATAAAATGGTAAAAACCGGGATTTTTCTCCCGGTTTTTTTCATGGGACAAGAGGAAAAATGGGCCGTTTTGACGAATAGACGAATATGTTGTGTGTTTGAAATTATAAAAGGAGAAAATTGGATGGGTACACTGGAGAAAGTTGTCGTAGTGGATTTTGGAGGGCAGTACACCCAACTTATTGCCCGCAGGATTCGTGAACTTAATGTTTTTTGCGAGATTATGCCTTATACTGTATCTCTGGAAAAATTGGTTGAAGCAGGTCCTTCAGCCCTTATTTTTTCCGGCAGTTCCGCCAGCGTCTATGATCCGTCGGCTCCCCGCTGCGATAAAGGGTTCTATGAGCTGGGCATTCCTATACTTGGCATTTGCTATGGGATGCAGCTAATGGCAGAAAATTTAGGCGGAGAGGTTATGCGGGCAAGGAACCGGGAATACGGTCAAACTTTTGTAACTGTCCAAGGAAAGTCAATGTTGCTGGAAGGTGTGGAAGAAAGATTTGCAGCCTGGATGAGCCATGGCGATCAGATCGTCACAGTACCTTCCGGTTTTAAAATAATCGCCACCAGCGAAAATTCATCTATCTCTGCCATGGCAGATGAGAAAAGAAAGCTTTTCGGCCTGCAGTTTCATCCCGAGGTAGTTCATACCCCACCCGGGCAGCAAATCCTCCGCAATTTTCTTTACCACATCTGCGGATTGTCAGGGGACTGGACAATAGAGAATTTTATCGAGGGCTGCATTGCCGAAATCCGCGAAAAAGTGGGCAAAGGGGGTAGAGCTGTCTGCGGCCTCAGCGGAGGTATTGATTCTGCCGTCGCTGCTGTTCTGGTCCACCGGGCCATTGGGCAGAGATTGACCTGTATTTTTGTGGACCACGGCCTGTTGCGCAAAGGAGAAAAGGAGCAGGTGGTGAGGACTTTTAGGAATAAATTTCAAATAGATCTGGTTGTTGTGGATGCCGGGGAAGAGTTTTTGGCGCGCCTGAGGGGAGTTATTGACCCGGAGGAAAAAAGAAAAATAATCGGTAACCATTTTATCCGTGTTTTTGAGCGGGAGGCGGATAAAATCGGCGGTATTGAATATCTCGTTCAGGGCACCCTTTATCCCGACATTATTGAAAGCAGAACAGCCGCGGGATCGGTTATAAAATCTCACCATAATGTGGGCGGACTGCCGGATGACATGAAACTTTCCTTGATTGAGCCTTTAAAATATTTGTTTAAGGATGAGGTGCGAGGTGTAGCCCAGGAACTGGGCCTTCCCGAAGAGATTGTTTGGCGCCATCCTTTTCCCGGCCCGGGTTTGGCTGTGCGCATTTTGGGGGAAGTTACACCCGAGAAGGTGAAGATCCTCCAGGAAGCCGATGAAATTATTATTGAGGAGATTAAGAAGGCAGGGCTTTACAGGGAGATCTGGCAGGCCTTTGCCGTCCTGCCCAATATTCTTAGCGTGGGGGTAAAGGGGGATTGCCGCACGTATGCCCATACGATTGTCTTAAGGGCTGTTACCAGCCAGGATGCCATGACCGCGGACTGGTACCGCATGCCCTATAATGTTCTGGAGCGGATCTCCAACCGCCTGGTCAATGAAATTCCGCAGGTCAACCGTTTCGTATATGATATGACTACCAAGCCCCCGGCAACTATCGAGTGGGAATAGACGTTAAAACGCCTCTGAACCCAGTAAAATAAAGGGTTTCAGAGGCTTAATTTTTGTCCGTGGTAGCAGTTTGGAAGCATTATTCTAAAATACCCGGATTTTTATCTGTTTTTTGGCAAATTTTAGGGGTAAATAGTTCGTTAAGTTTACTGGAAACTTCCCCATGCTTATCAGGGTATAAATGAG
>Ga0209537_1000781_pt1 | contig 38021 bp, 33 predicted proteins | sample BioPla4DNA1_FD_187698 | JGI IMG/M metagenome (GOLD analysis project Ga0209537, IMG submission 187698) | Biogas fermentation microbial communities from Germany - Plant 4 DNA1 (SPAdes) (version 2) | ecosystem: Engineered > Bioreactor > Anaerobic > Digestate | place: Bielefeld, North...
GTTACAAATTTAGCACTGATTGTTTTTGCGATTTCTTGTATAATAGGTTGCATAAGAGAATCTCCTTTCTTTGATGGGTGGTTTGTTGACGCAATTACTATTTTATCAAAGAAGGGATTCTCTTTTTTGTTTTCCTTATTCATTCTCCCAGGGTAATTTTACGCTAACCCGGAGCAATCGCCTTAAAGCCTGTATTGCGGATCAAGCATCCTGCCTGCTAACCCTTTGCTGCGTGGTGTCGCGCTGCGAAGCGGTCATAAGAGAGATCAGCAAGCCGGTCAGGCTCAGCCCCGCAGCAAACAGATAAGTATGGTGCGAGGCCAGGACATAGGCCTGTTTATAAGGCAGGCTGAGCAGGTTTTTGCTCAACAGCCAGGTTAAAAGGCTGGCCGATAGGGCTATACCCAGTGCATTTCCAAAGTTGCGGATGGTGGCAATGAATCCCCCGGCATAACCGGCTTTGGTCTTGGGAACCGAGCCCAGTATGGAGCTGTTATTGGGCGAGCCGAAGCATCCCATTCCGATGCCGAAAGTCACCAGTCCGGCGGCTATGTGCCAGGGGCTGCTCGCGATATCCATTAAGCTGAAAACTATAAAAGCGATGCTGACCAGGAAATAGGATATAGAGGTTAAACGGGCCGGGCCGATGCGGTCGGACAGGCTGCCGGCCAGAGGCGCGGTGATGGTCAGACATATGGGGGGTATGGTCATGAACAAGCCGGATTGGTCTGGAGAATAACCCAATACCCGCTCCAAATAAAACGGCAGCAGGAAAAACATGAAGGTTTGCACTATATAGGTGATAAACCCCATGACATTGCCGAACAAAAAGCTTTTGACCTTGAATAGGGCCAGATCCAAAAGAGCCCGCGGATTTCTTTTTTCAAACCCATAGAAACCCAGCAGCAGTATCATGCCCAGCAGGAAGAGACGCCATTCTATGCCCCCGCTGACCGAAAGGGAAAGCACCAATATTACCGCAGCCAAAGCGAATAAGATGATACCGATGGGATCGAAGCCGCTCTCACCAGGACTGTGTTCCTGTTGGGGGAGGTAGCGCCAGGCCAGGCAGAAGGCTATAACCCCTATGGGGATGTTTATCCAGAAAATGACCGGCCAGGCAAAGTGAGCTACCAGAAAACCCCCCAGGGCCGGCCCGGTCATATTGCCGATGCCGACCACGCTCCCGGTCAAACCCAGGGCCTTGCCGCGCTCCTCCTGCGGGAAGCTGTTGGACACAATGCCCATTCCGGTGGCCATGAGCATACTGGCCCCCACAGCTTGAAACACCCGGGCTGCTGTCAAACCGTACAGGGTGGAGGACATGCCACAAAATAACGAGCCCAGGGTAAATCCCAAAAACCCGGCGGTGTAAATCCTGTGGCTGCCGATCCTGTCACCCAGCTTGCCCAGGAACAAAAGGGTGGCGGTGACAGTCAGCATGTAAGCGGTCACCACCCACTGAATTTGTTGCAAATCAACTCCAAGATCACGGGCAATGGTGGGATTGGCTATATTTAGTATGCTTCCGTCGAGAGTGGCCATAAAAATGCCCAGACAGACAATGGCTAAAACCTGCCATTTCGGCGCGATCTTCAAAAAACACCCTTCCCCATTTCTCTAAATCATAGCCGGCAAATATGCAGCTTTTATTATTATATAGTATCTGTTCAGGGAAAGAAGCGATCGGGGCCAAATTGATGGCTTGTGAAAGGCCGGGTATCTTGACGGTTGTGCGGTATGGCGGGTTGGCAAATATGTGGGAGCAGGTCTGTTCTAACCAGAATAGGGTAGTGGTTGCGCAGTATGGCGGGCCAGCGAATACGTGGGAATCAGCCTGTTCCAGCCAGGATGTTTAAACGGTTGCGAAGCACTGAGGATCGGTGACTAGGTGGGAACAGGCCTGTTGTATCCGGGATGTCTTAACGGTTGCGCAGCACCGCTATCAACGCGTCGCCCATTGCGGTTGCGGCCCTTTCTGCAGACAACAGGTAGTTGCCGTGAGTGCCTATCTCCAGCAGCAGAGCTGTAGGATACAGATCCTGATTGTAGTTGCCGCGGCCGATGAAAATGCCTCTTAAAAGGCCGGGGTAAAGCGAATCTGCGGCGGCCTTGACCTGCAGGGCGAAATCGAGATTGGCCTTAAAGTTGGGATTGGAACGGCCCATAACAATCGTTACCCTGGCAGCAGGGATGCCGTTTATAGTAGTCTGATAAGCGGAGGCCGGAGCCGCGTCCCGGTGGATATCGAAGGCCGCATCAGGGCTCTCGTTCAAAAGCTGCCGGGCCGTGCGCCGCGAGCGGTGGTAGGCGTTGATATCGTGAGGATTGTGATTGTTCATGCTGTGAGTGACGCTGATGCCGTTGAGCTGGAAGGTTTGAGCCAGTTTGGCACCGACACTGTATATATCCCCATGCCCCGGCTTGGAGGCGGTGCCCGAGGTGGGAACATAGGATTCATCGCTGTGAGTATGATAAATCACCACATGAATGTCCTGTGGAGGCGTTTGCACCGGTATGCTGGGCCCCCAGGCCGGCTGAGCGGCCGTGCTTTCCGCTTCTAATATCGACTTTAGCGGCGAATTGTCAGTGGTTTTCAGCTCAGCCCAGGCCTGATCATTTTCTACCTTAGTTATCTGATAATGCTGATTCTGCTCGCTGATCCATATATCATCGACATAAAGGGGGATGCCGGTTTCCAGAATAACATGGCCGTTTTCATCCCACACCGTGTAGTAGGAAGGTTCCTGCTGATTGTCGCCCAGAGGTTTGGCCTGGGGAGCGTTGATAAGCTTGAGCAGGTAAGCGCCCATCAGTATTACCAGCAGAATCCCGAAGAATATCAATATATATCGTTTAGCCGTTGTGTCCATAACAAAACCGCCTTTCCTCAATAGCATTAACTATTATGGCTGAAAGGCGGTTCAGATATGCAGTCGAGCATCTTTTCCCCTCAGGTGGCATCCCGGCTCAAAGGCCGTTATTTATACTATTACAGGTTGGTGTCCCAACTGGCCAAATAGGCCTCTTGCTCCTCGGTTAAAGTGTCGATATCCACACCGGCGGTTTTCAGTTTAAGCCAGGCGATTTGCCGGTCAATGGCAGCTGGGACATTATATACGTGGCAGCCTAAATGCTGCCGGTTTTGTATCAGATAAACCAGTGACATGGCCTGCAGCGAAAAACTGAGGTCCATGACTTCGGCAGGATGGCCGTCGCCGGCTGCCAGGTTTACCAGGCGACCCTCGGCCAAGAGATACAGGCGGCGGCCGTTCTTGAGCTCGAATTCTTCGATATTATTTTTTAGAATGCGGCGCTTCACAGCCAGGGAATCGAGATCCGGCTTGGAAATCTCCACATCAAAATGGCCGGCGTTGGCCAGTATAGCCCCGTCTTTCATCTGTTCCATATGCTCTTGGCGGATTACGTTGATGTTGCCGGTCACGGTGATGAAGATATCCCCCAGGCGAGCCGCTTCCGACATGGGCATGACCCGAAAACCGTCCATGATGGCTTCATTGGCCTTAATGGGGTCGATTTCGGTGATAATAACCCTGGCCCCCATCCCCAGGGCCCGCATCGATACCCCTTTGCCACACCAGCCATATCCGGCCACAACCACGTTTTTACCGGCCACTACCAGGTTGGTGGTGCGGTTGATGCCATCCCACACCGATTGCCCGGTTCCATAGCGGTTGTCGAAAAGATACTTCATATACGCGTCATTGACCGCTATGACCGGAAAGAGCAGGGCATTGTCCCGGTCCATGGAACGCAGCCGCACTATGCCGGTGGTGGTTTCCTCACAGGCCCCGATGATGGTCCTGGCCTGTTCCGGCCGTTCTTTGTGCAGCAGGGTGACCAGATCGGCACCGTCATCGATTATGGCATCCGGCCGGGCATCCAGGGCCAGACCGAGAAAGCGCTGGTATTCGTCGATGGATTCGCCGTGGTAAGCGAAAACCGTGATGCCGCTGTCAACCAGGGCGGCTACTACATCATCCTGCGTGGAAAGCGGGTTGCTGGCACAGGCTACCACCCTGGCCCCTGCTTTTTGCAGGGTTTGCAAGAGGTAACCGGTTTTGGCCTCCAAATGCAGGCAACAGGCCACGGTTTTGCCGGTAAGAGGCCGGGATTGACCAAATTCCCGGTTGAGGTGCGATAACACCGGCATATAGCCCATGACCCATTCCAATTTGCGATAGCCGTCCGGGGCCAGGTTGATGTCTTTGATAACTGATTGACTTTTCGCATTTATTTCTTTAGTCGTACTCATAGCTCATCCTCCATCCTGCTAGTCATTATATCACGATTATGGCTATTGCACTGGCAAGAACTGGTCGTTGCATTCGTATATGTTTGTAGCAGGGTTGGCCATAAGGCCTCTTTAGAGCGAAATCTGTAAAGTGATTGTTGATACCCGGTTTATGGGCAGGTTTTTAGCTCATATATAGCATACCCGATCCTGGCCCGGTTGAAGTAGTGCAGGACAAAAACAAAAAACAGGTGGTTGGCTTAGCAGCATTTGGGCTGAACGCTTTGCTTCAAACAAAGGTTTTCAGGGTAATGGAAAGGGTTCGGGTTAGAAAAGTCGTTTGGTTGAAATTTAATGCGTTGACAGAACAAATGTTCGCATTTATAATGGGAACAGATGTTCTATCAGGGGGTGAATGATATGTTTCAGGGTTTGAGCGCACGGGATTTTATACAGGCCTGTCTTGGGGCAGTGGTTTTGGTGGTATTTACTTATCTGCTGTCGGTGGTGTTTTTGTCCCTGGCATAATAATTCATTCAACAGTATTACCATACATATTTGTTGGGCAATTTTTAAAATAAATACCCGATTAGCTCATTAAACAGCAGGCAGACCCCTGTTGTTTTTTTTTGCAACCCACCTGTTACCTGTAAAAAGTTGACAAAAAGGACCGTCCCCAACTGTCAGCTGCCTGTCATTGAAAAGCTGGAGCAGTCGAGGTAAGCTAAAAGAGGTATTCTGGCATAATTTAGATGGGCACTGAAAGAAGGGATAACAATGAGGAAAAAGGTTATAGAGATAGCGCCATGTGTCTATCAGGTAGGGGGCGGCAGATTATCCGATGCCGAGGATTGCCTGGTATATCTGGTGGAAGATCCTGGTGCCGCCTGCTTGATAGATGCCGGGGCAGGGGGCAGCGTGGCACAGATTTTGGATAATATGGATTACAGCGGCATAAACCTGGACAATATAAAGACCATTATCGTGACCCACGGACATATCGATCATATCGGAGGACTGGAGGCTTTTAAGGCGGCTCTGGGAGCCAGAGTCATTGCTCACCACCTGGAACTGCCGGCTATAGAAGAAGGGCGTCCGGAACTCACTGCGGCCCCCTGGTACGGGGTGAAATACCGCGGGGTCAAGGTGGATCGGGTCATTTCCGGCGATGAAACCGTGATGATCGGGGAATTGGCCCTGCACTGCGTGCATACCCCCGGACATACCCCTGGCAGCATCGCGGTTTATGTCGATATTGGCGGGCAGCGGGTTCTGTTCGGCCAGGATATACACGGCCCGTTTATGAAAGAGTGGGGTTCTGACCTGGCCCAATGGAAGCAGTCCATGGAGAAACTGCTGGCTTTGAATGCTGATATTCTCTGCGAGGGGCATTTTGGCATCTATTCTCCGGCCAATCAGGTGAAGGAATATATTCAGGGCTACATACGCCGCTTTGCTCGTTGAACAATAAGCGCTCAGAGGTGATAGGGCCTGATCGTTTTCCAGATAAAACCAGCTATTACCCCATACTAATTAGTACTGTAGATGCTGTTGCCATAACCGGCCGGGCAGAAAAACTCAAAACCACACCGGTGAAACAGTCCCCCGTCACCGCCAGGGTTCGTACCAATAGTAATCCACGGTTTGAATGCCGAATTCAGTTGCACTGAGATTGCCATAGTAGCCGCCGCTGCCCCAATATATATCGATCCAGTAAGGGGTCGATCCGTAGCGTCCGTAGTATATATCGCCGGTGTCGATAACCGTAAAGGCTGACATTTCGCGCCCGTGAACCTTAACCGGCTGCTCCAGATATATCATGGTTCCATAAGGAATGATAGGCTGGCGCGGGTCAGCACCGGGATAAATGGGGTGCACGGCTACTCCGCCGATGTAGTACCTGCCGCCGCTGGAGGGCAGAGCTCCCGAATAATTCAGGTAGGCGGTGGATTTTTGATCTTTAACCGAAAATTTGACATACCATTGTGCTTCGGCTTTTTCGGCCAGGGGCTTTTGCGGCACTTCTGCAGGCGGCTTTTTACCGGCAATCAGCCACAATGCCAGCAGCACGATCACTACAGGTATGGCATAGGTCACAATTCTGGTCCAGTCCTCTTTAAAAACCGGTTTGAGCAAAGCTTCACACCTCCTGTGTGCTTAATTTGCGCCGTATAAGGCGGTAATATTTAAGGTCTGACCGGTGGAATAACACACCAATAAATTTTGTGACAAAGAGTGCTATATAAATCTGAGACGGTGTAATATAATGAATTAAAACTGAACGACCCTGATGACGAGGTATTTGTGCTTGCTGAATTTAAGGGGTGGGAATTGAGAATGGCCGAAGCCTGCCTGCACCCCTATGCAGACAGGCTTTATTGTATGGCGGAAAGGGAGTATGAGTCTATGTCCGACAAGCGCCTGGGGGTAATCGGCATTGTTATAGAAGACCGCGCTTCAGCGGAAGAGGTCAACCAGATTTTAAGCCAGCACGCGGATATGATTGTGGGCCGGATGGGTATTCCCTATCGGGAAAAAGAGGTTAACGTGATCGCTTTGATAGTGGACGGCACCACCGACCAATTGGGCTCGCTGACCGGGCGGCTGGGGACTGTACCCCAGGTTACGGTCAAGAGCGCTCTCACCAAGAGGCGCTGAGCCGGGATTACTGCAGACGGCTTAAAAGAATAAAGCATTTTGTGACCCTGACAAGGAGGGCGACTGATTTGAAGGGGGGCGAGTAAAAGTCAATGGAATATTACTGCCTGCTCTTGTGGAGCAGGCATTTTTGCTAATATCACTACTTATCTGGGGAGGAATCCATAATGTTAGCCGCTGTTGCCAAATGGAGAGATAATGTGATCAAACCGGAGGAGAATGAGCCTTTCCTCAATAAAGGACGCGATTTTATCAATGACAGCCTGATTGAAAACCTGCTGGCAGTCAACCAGCATCCCGACCCGGTGAGGATCAGGGAGATAATGGCCAAAGCCCTGGAATTGAATCGCCTGGAATTGGATGAGGCCGCTGTCCTGCTCAACTGTGAGGATGAGGAACTGTGGGAAGAGATGTATCGTACCGGCCTGCAAATCAAACACAAAGTGTACGGGCGCCGCATCGTCACCTTTGCGCCCCTGTATGTCAGCAATTATTGTGTAAACAATTGCACTTACTGCGGGTATCGGGCGGAAAACAAGCATATCCACCGCACCCAGCTGTCCAAAGAGGAGCTGGAGGCAGAAATAAGGGCCCTGGTTAATCTGGGGCACAAACGATTGATTATGGTATACGGCGAACATCCCAAATCAGATGTAGACTATATTGCGGAGACCATTAAAGTGGCCTATGCCACCAAGGAAGGCAATGGCGAAATTCGCCGTGTCAATGTGAATGCCGCCCCGCTCAAGATAGCCGACTATAAAGTCCTGAGGGATGTGGGCATCGGCACCTACCAGGTCTTCCAGGAAACCTACCATCACCACACCTATCAGCAGGTGCACCGCAGCATAAAGGCCGACTACCGGTGGAGGCTTTATTCGCTGCACCGGGCTATGGAAGCCGGCATCGATGATGTGGGCATAGGAGCCCTGTTCGGCCTTTATGACTGGAAATTTGAGGTCATGGGCTTGCTGGCCCATACCATCGACCTGGAAAGCAAGTTCGGCGGGGTCGGGCCGCACACCATTTCCTTCCCTCGTCTGCAGCCGGCCGTAAATACCCCCTTTGCAGAACAGAGCCCCTATCTGGTTGATGATAGCACTTTCAAAAAGCTGGTTACGGTTATACGCCTCTGTGTCCCCTATACCGGCATGATCATTACCGCCCGGGAGAGGGCCGAGGTGCGCAATGAGGTGGTAAATGTGGGCTGCACGCAGCTTGATGCCAGTTCCAACATCGGTGTGGGAACATACAGCCAAAAGGAAGTCGACTACAGCAAGCAGCAGTTTATTTTGGGCGATACCCGCACCCTGGACGAGACTATCAGGGATCTGGCAGAAATGGGCTGGATCACCTCCTTCTGCACCGCCGATTACCGCTGTGGCCGTACCGGGGAGTGCTTTATGGGTATCGCCAAAAAGGGCAAGATTCACAACCTGTGCATGCCCAATGCCATTCTGACTTTTAAGGAATACCTGTTGGACTATGCCAGCCCCGAAACCGTCAGGGCAGGGGAGCCGTTGATCGAAAAAGAGCTGCAAGCTCTGCCCAATCCCGAGGTACGCCGGGTGGTACGCGAAATGCTGGACCGCATCGAGGCCGGGGAAAGGGATTTGTTTCTATGATAACTGCAGCGGTATGGGCAGAAGGGAGTTGTTTGGATGTCTACTCACCACGTTGAGAATATTCCCGCGATAATCGGAAAGATGGTCAGGTTGGAGCAGCAGCTTGGCGCGGCCTATCCCGGCATAAAGCTGCGCTGGGCAAGAATTTACGGCAGGCGTTGGTCGCATTTGCTGGGCGAGGTGCATGATCCCACCGCTGTTCCGATGAAATTGCAGATAAATAATGAATATGGGGTAATAATCGAAAAACACGAGATATTGGCTATGGAGGATGTGGAAAATATTGTCGGCCTGCTTAAAGGAGAGTTCGGAGAATGAGGTTCATGGGGTGGGACCTGGAAGCTGTTTTGAGCAGTGCTGATCCCGGCCTCTTCGGCCAGTTGCTGGCAGCCGCAGAAAAAAACCGGCTGGCTTTTCGGGGAGATGAGGTCTATGTGCGGGGGCTGATCGAATACAGCAACCAGTGCCGAAGGGACTGCCTGTACTGCGGGCTGCGGGTTTCCAACCGCAGTCTTGAGCGCTATCACCTGCAGGCGGAGGAGATAATAGAGCTGGGCCTGGCCATCTACCGGGCGGGGATAACCTCTATAGCCTTGCAGGCCGGGGAAAACAGCAGTGACCGGGAAGTTGAGCGGATAGCCGGGGTAGTCAGCGAACTCAGGGAGAAAAGCATGCAGGAGAGGCCGCCCGGACTGGGTGTGACCCTGAGCCTGGGGGAAATGACTTACCGGCAGTACAAGCGGCTCTACGATGCCGGAGCGCACCGTTACCTGCTGCGCATCGAAAGCAGCGATGTGCAGGTTTTCAAGCGCATCCATCCTCCCCGGCAGGTTTACGAACGGCGCCTGGAATGCCTGCATTACCTGAAAGATATCGGCTACCAGGTAGGGACCGGGGTTATGATCGGCCTGCCCGGGCAGAGCTACGCCAGTCTGGCTGCCGATCTCAATTTCTTTGTGGAGCAGGACATCGACATGCTGGGGATGGGGCCTTATATACCGCATCACGACACCCCTCTGGCCAAAGCCCGGGACTATATCATCCAGGATGCTTTCGGCACCAGTATAAAGATGATGGCCCTGGCCCGGTTGATGATGCCCGACATCAACATGGTGGTATCAACCGCCCTGCAAAACATTAATCCAGAAGGGCTCAGACTGGGTGTCAAAGCGGGGGGCAACGTGGTTATGCCGGTTTTTACCCCTCAAGAACACCAGGCCGAATATGCCCTGTACCCCAACAAAGAAACCAAAAGCCTGGAAAGCATACGCCTGGAGGTTGAATCCGCCGGCTACCGCTTATGCCTCAGCAAATGGGGCGATTCCCCGCATTACTTTAACAGGCAGTTGGCTGCCGGTAAGAAGGAAGGCCTGGCCTGACAAACGAGCGGTATTCGGCTCAGGCAGTACGCCAGGTCAACCACTATGGGATCGCCTGGCCTGGCACACAAGCGATTTATAGAGGTGTTGACATAGACAAGGAGGCAAGCAAGCATGGGCACTTTAAACGAAACCAGCCGGGGGATGAGGACCGCGATCGCTTTTCTGGGGCGCAGAAATGCCGGCAAATCATCGCTGCTCAACGCTCTGGTGGGCTACGACCTGGCCATTGTTTCGGCTACCGCCGGAACTACCTCCGATCCGGTGCACAAAGCGGTGGAAATCAATCCCCTGGGGCCCTGCCTGGTTATCGATACCGCCGGCCTTGATGACAGCGGCGAGCTGGGCCAAAAACGCATCGACAAGACTATGGAGGTCATCAATGACAGCGATGTAGGGGTAATAGTGGTTGGAGACGGGCAGTGGACCGGATTCGAGGATGATATAGTAAAACGCCTGCAGGCCCAAAAGCGGCCTTTCATCGTGGCCTTGAACAAGTCCGATTGTTATGAATACAGCACCCTCAAAAAGCAACTCCAGCAGAAGGGCATTGATGCCGTGGTTACGATGGCTGTCCACACCGAGGGCATAAATGAATTGAAGGAAAAAATCCGCTCCCTCAAGCTGGGTGAAAAAGATGAATCTTGGGCTATCGCCGGTGATCTGCTCCAGCCCGGCGATGTGGCAATTTTGGTGGTACCCATCGATTTGGGTGCCCCCAAAGGGCGCTTGATCCTGCCTCAGGTTCAAACCCTGCGCGATCTGCTGGATCATAACATCCTGGCCCTGGTAGTCAAGGAGAATCAATTGGCCAATATGCTGGAAAAGCTAGCCTGCCCGCCGGATCTGGTAATCACTGATTCTCAGGTGGTCAATGAGGTGTCCGCCGCTTTGCCGCCGGATATTCCCCTGACCACTTTTTCCACCCTGTTTGCCCGCTTTAAATCCAGAGGCCTGTTCTGCGCCCTGCTTGAAGGGGTTAAGAAGATCGAGCAACTCGAGGATGGAGCCCGTATTTTGATAGCGGAAGCATGCACTCATCACGCTATGGCCGATGATATCGGGCGGGTCAAACTGCCCCGCTGGCTGCGGGAGTATACCGGAAAAAGGCTTGACTTTGAGGTGGCGGCCGGACCGGCCCTAAAACGCGACCTCAGGCAATACGATATGGTCATCCAATGCGGGGGATGTATGCTCACCCCGACGGTGTACCAGAATCGGGTGAGAGAGGCCAGCAGCCTGGGGGTAGCGATCAGCAACTATGGACTGGTGATCTCTTATATACAGGGAGTGCTGCCGCGCATCATCAGTCCCTTCCCGGAATTGCGGGATCTGTCGCGCGAATTAACCGGGATTGGGCTTTAAGGCGGTGAGATCCTCCCACCTTTAAATGATTTGGGCTTTCCCGCCAGGAGATGTTGAGCTGCATGCCCTCGCCGGGGGCAGGCATATTGCTGTTGAATACAGGCACAAGGGCTTGTGCTATAATATACCTTATTAAACGCAATGGGGGAGTTAAGGTGGCTGCAGTGAATGGCGGTATCGACCAAAGATTATTCGATTACCTCTTGCATTCCCTGGGGAAAACCCCTTACTACCATCTTCTGGGTTTGAAATTGGTACGTTTGTCTCCCGGCCAGTCTGAATTCGAGGTGCTGACTGAAGAGAAGCACTGCAACCCGCTTGGTCTGCTGCATGGCGGTTTGATCATGTCCATAGCCGATGCGGCCATGGGCAACGCCATTCGCTCCCTGGGGATTACCGGGGTGACCGTAGATATATCGGTTGCGATGATAGCCGCCGTACCCCATGGATCGGTGCTGCAGGCTATCGGAAAGGTGAGAAAAGCGGGCAAGACCGTGATTTTTACCGATGCCGAGGTATGGTGTGAAAACCGCCTGGTGGGGCAGGCTAAAGGCACATTTGTCAACCATGGTCCGGTTGAGTATAAATAATACGGGTCGATGTAATGAGCAAAGAACTGGTAAAATTGAATGATTTCGGACTGCTCACCTTCGGCACCACCACGCAGGCTTTGAAGGCGGAGAAGGTTTTGCAGCGGGCCGGGGCGGAATTCCTGGTGATTCCGGTGCCCCGGGAGGTATCGGCCAGCTGTGGGCTGGCGGTAAAGACCCGCATGGAAAACCTGCCCGGCCAGCGGGAGCTGCTGCAACAAGAGCTGGTCCGGGTGGAAGCAGCCTATCATATCAGGCCCAAAGACAAGGGCCGGGAAGTCATTCTTATCGAATGAGCAGTTGAGTTATTGAGGTACAGCTTCAGTTGGGCAAGCCCACAGGTGTTGTGACGGCAATGAAACCGGGCGATATAAAAGGGGAAGGTTTTCCAAGGGGTATTTGAGGCTCATGGGTTTTGACCGCGAGGCCGTGGCGGCTTATTTTCAGCCGGGCGGGCCAATGGAACAGCACATCAAACAATACCGGCACCGCGATGAACAGGTCAAAATGGCCGAGGCGGTAGCCGATGCCTTTGTCAACCAGGAGTTTTTGGTAGCCGAAGTCGGCACCGGGGTGGGCAAGTCCTTTGCTTATCTTTTGCCGGCCATATTATGGACCCTGGAAAGCGGCGAAAAAGTGGTTATTTCCACCCGCACCCGGGCTTTGCAGGAACAGCTTTTGGAACGTGACCTGCCTGATCTTAAGCCTGTGCTGGAATGCGATTACAGGGTTGCGGAGGCCAAAGGGCGCGAAAACTACCTGTGCTGGAACCAGTATATTAGCATTCTGGCCGGCAAGCAAACGCTCGATGAGGAGCAGCAGCATTTTATCAGCGCGATTCTTACATGGGCGGAGAATACCGAAACCGGCGATCGCAAAGAACTGAAGCTCCCCGGCGAGCTCATGCGTCACTGGGGCTTGCTGGCCGCCAGCCGGCGCAGTTGTGCCCGGGAACTGTGCCGCTACCGCGACAAGTGCTTTCATTTCAAGATGCTGAAAAGGCTGGAAAAAGCCGATATATTGATAGTCAACCACTCTTTGCTGCTTTCCGACCTGATGGTTGACAACAGCATCCTGCCGGAGTACCGCTACCTGATCATCGATGAAGCCCATACCTTTGAAAGAGAGTCGTTTGAAAGGCTGGCGGCGGTATTTTCGCTTGAGGAATGCCAGGACATCCTGCGCATGCTGTACAGCAAGGAGGCCAAACACGAACGCGGCTACCTGCAGTATCTCAAAGGCCGCTATCCCAACCTGATGCCGGCTTTGAACCAGCTGTCCAGCACGGTATACCGCTGCGGGGAGTATTTGCAGGCCTGTTTTGACGCCATCAAGCCGGTCAAGCCGCGCGATAACCACGCTTTGGTCCTGGAGCAGCAGGACTTCGACAGCCCCTGGTTTGCCGAGTTGGTCGACCAATATACCGGCTGGCAGCAGCTTATGAACCTTTTAATTCATCAATGCAGTGAACTCAAAGCGGAGCTCAGCGGGACCGATGAGGAAATGGCGGTAAATGCGGTGCTGCAGTCGCTCCGGGAGGGTTCGGAAAATGCCTATGTGGTCATGGAGGAATCCCCTGACCGGGCGAATACCATATGTTGGGTAAGCTTTAAAAATGGTCAACCGGCAGCCCTGTCATCTTCCAGCATTCGCATCGGGGAACTGCTGCATGAGCGCTTATTCAGCAGATTGAAATCCCTGGTGATGGTTTCCGCAACCCTGACCATCGAAGACTCGTTCAGTTATTTCATCGAGAAAAACGGGCTCAACTGCCTGGACAACCGGGAGCGCGTGCAAACCCTCTTGCAGTATTCGCCTTTCGACTATGATCAACAGGCCATGCTCCTATCCCTGTACGATATGCCTGACCCAACCTCAGCCGACTTTTCCCGGGCTGTAGCTGCAACCCTGAAAGACATACTACAGGTGACTCAGGGCCGTACCATGGTGCTCTTCACCTCACGCAGGGAACTGCAGCAGGCTTCGCGGAATTTGCGGGATTGGGCCGAAGAACAGGGCATCTGCCTCCTGGTGCAGGGCGAAGACGGGGAATTCAAAGCCCTCATGGAAAGGTTTACTCAGGCCCCCAAGACTGTTCTGATGGGCCTGGAGACTTTTTGGGAGGGGGTTGACCTGAAAGGGGAGATTCTGCAAACCCTGGTCATGGTGCGACTGCCCTTTAGGTCCCCGGCGGATCCTTTTTGCTGTGCCGGAGACCGCTATTTCCGGCTGCAGAGACGCAGCAGCTTTCAGGGGTTTATGCTTCCTGATGCGGCCGTTCGCTTTAAGCAGGGGGCGGGACGCTTGATTCGCAGTGAAAGCGACCGCGGACTGTTGATTGTCCTGGATGCCCGCCTGGCCAAGCGCTCTTATGGCCGGGTTTTCAAAAACAGCATTCCCATCAAAAGGGTGGTAACCCTTAAAAGGGCTGAGTTGCGGGATTTTCTGGCTAAAACGGGAGCCCGTTATTTGACCCCGTGCTAAATATTTGTCACCTTTTTTGGCAGACAATCATACAATACCAAAAAAGGCAGTGTATATTTTAAGGAGGCATAACAAGTGCGGGTATATTACATTAAACTCCCGTTTTTCCTGCGCAATCTGTTGAGGAAGATATGGGGCTGATATTGAGGATATAATGAGATTTCACAGCAGTTAATCGAAGCTGACCAAGCAGCAGGCAGTTTTACAGCATGTAATAAGGCAGCCAGCAAAGCCGGGGCGTCCGGCTTGGCTGGCTGTTTTTGGGGTTGTAATTAAACCCTGGCAAGCCTTGCTCTTATCTGCGTACCTGGCCAGGCTGGCTGTTATTGGGGTTTGAATTGATCCCGCGGCAGTCATCTTTTAATTCAGGTATGCGGCCTGGCTGTCTGTTATTAGAATTGGATTTAACCTTTGCCCGGCCTGCCTCTTATCCAGGTTACCGGTCTTTCTGGCGGTCGGGGTTGTTTATTTAGAGAATCTAACTTTGAGGTTATTAAGAGTTGTTGCTCAGTCCGATCCCCAGTATGCCCCCTAAAGCCCCTGACGCCATGCACAATAACAGATTGTAAATCGAGCTTCTCAAAGTGATCAGGCTGGGATCAACAATAACCGTGGCGATGAGCATCAGTATAAACACCATGATTCCGAAATTCAGGCCTCTGACCAGCCCCCGGGTAGCCCGCTCCCGGGCAACATAAGCTGCACCGGCAAAAACACCGATGGCCAGGATTAACGGGGCCAAAAGCCTGAAGGACTTCTCCGACAGGCTGGTATAATACACCACCACGGCAGCAACTGCCGCCAGAAACAGCGATAACAGGATAGCCCTGGCCAGTCCTTTCAATTCAATGTTAAAATTCTTCCACACCTTTTCGCACCTCCTTGCTGCACCTTATGAGGTTTCGCCTGTGAATATTCCTATTAATACCAACATTTACAATAAGTGTGGTGCCTGGTACCACACTTATTTTACAGTGATACTAACCTGGCTGGATGACACATAAGAATTATTATGGGTTGAGCAGTTGGGGGAGTGACGGTGCTTGATAATGTGATGCTGATGAGTGTTGCGGCCGGCTTTTGCACCACCATCGGGGCGATGGTCTTATTTATGAAGCGCAACTGGAGCAAAGGCAGTCTGGCCGCTTTTCTGGGCCTGGCTGCGGGTGTAATGGTGGCCGTAGTAATACTGGACATGATGCCCTCGGCTCTGCTAAGCAATTACAAGGCCGCCACTTGGGGAATGGTTTTGGGCCTGGCGGCGATCTGGTGCAGCGATCGCTGGCTGGGTCAAAAGATGCAAGGCCCGGAAACCCTGCTGGGGCTGGGTTATCTGATAATGCTGGGGATTGCCATGCATGACCTGCCCGAGGGCATGGCCATCGCCATGGGAGGGGAATTAAAGGCCCGCACCGGCATGGTGATCGCTCTGGCCATCGCCATACATAATATTCCTGAGGGCATGGCTATTGCGGCCCCTCTGCTGATGGGAGGACAGCGCCGCCTGTTTATTTTGCTGCAAACAGCCGCCATAGGCCTCATCACCCCCCTGGGGAGCGCAATAGGCAAGCTCAGCCTGGCTGTGCTGCCACAAATGTTGCCCTGGCTGTTGGGCTTTGCCTCCGGGATAATGCTATATCTGGTTATGTTTCAGCTCTGGCCGCATGCCTCCGCGCAAAGATCAAGCCGCCGGTGGATAGGCCTGTGTGCCGGCATCTTGATTATTACCCTGGCAACCTTCCTCTAGAGGCGGTTTACATTAACTACCACCGGGGGCGATGCACCTATGCTTTGCTGCCCCGTAATATATTAGTGGTTAACAATTTATTACGGGGTGGTTAAACGGTGCGAAGCGGCTGGATAGGAAAAACCCTCAGCGAACTGCAGGGGGATATCGAAAGATTGAAGGAACAGCTGGTGAATTGTGAAAACAGCGCAGAGCGCGAGCAGCTGCGCGACAAGCTGAACAAGCTGCGCCGCGTCCGGGCCTGCTATTTGAAATGGATATACGGGTCTTTTGACCGCTTCTGAACAGCGCTGCCTGAGCTCCTTGCATAAAAGCCCGCCTGCTTATGAACAATAATGGCAACAGAGGCGAAAGGAGCACAAGCAGTGAACTGGCTTTTCCTGGGTCTGGCAGCCTTGTCCGGAGCTGCCATGGCCCTGCAGGGGACTTTTAATGCCGCCCTGGGCAAGGTAATCGGGGTCTGGCAATCCACTCTGGTGGTGCATGTCATCGGGGTTTTGACCGTAGTAATCATCATAATAGCTTTAGGTGCCGGCTGGCAGACCAACAAGCTGCAGGAGGTTCCCTGGTACGCTTATTTGGGCGGGATCATGAATGTGGTCATCATATACGCGGTAGTGCGCACCATACCTCAGATCGGTGTGGGCAATGCCACCACTGCCATAATTGTGGCGCAGATTCTAACCGCATTGATGATCGACAACCTAGGGGCTTTTGGCATGAAGCAGTATGATTTCCAGATAAAAGACCTGCTGGGGGTCTTGCTGCTGGCTGCGGGTGCACGGATCCTGCTGATGGATTAGTGCGGTGCCGATGGTTTGTATTTGACAGGCTTCTGACGGGTGAACGGATCCTGTTAATTGATTAATATGGGAGACGGTTTGTATATAATAGAGGCCCCTGACAGCTGGACGAGATTCTGATGATGGATTGATGCGGCCAGCCAGGCCTAGGCTGCTATCTCGAAGCATAGTGCTGCCAGGCCGGTGATAATCGCCAGTATCAGCAAAGCCAGGCCGACTACCGCACTCCAAAAAGGTCGGGGCAGCAGCTCATAGAAAAGGTCCAGGTAGTAGGCTACCAGGTCCTCTTTTTTTATTTCCTGCAGTTTGCGGCTGATCTTCAGGTAGAACACAGCCCCGTAGGCAAACAGAATCAAGCCCAACAACAATAGAACCAAGGCGATTTTCAGCAACATTTACTAATCTCCTCACCATTGCGATTACTTATCTATTATATTTAATCCGGCTGATTAATTAAAGAGCAGGATTGATGGTACGGCTATAGCGAGTTCTTGTGCAGTCAGTCTTAAAAACTGTTCTCACCAAAAAAGGCGGTTGAGAATGCTGCTGAGCGCTTTTAGGCCTGCTTGTTGCGCTCAGGAGAAACCAGTATGATAAAAAAAGTTACTGCTTTAAGGGGATGAGGAGTTGGCTATCCGTTACATAATGGGGCGCTGCGGACAGGGCAAGACCCACCGGGTATTGACCGAAATCCAGGCGGAACTCAATGCCCGGGGGGATGATCCGCTTATCCTTTTGGTGCCGGAGCAGTTCACCCTGCAGGCCGAGCGGGAAGTGATCAACCGCCTCAACCTCCCCGGCATAATGCGGCTTGAGGTGCTGAGCCCCAGCCGCCTGGCCAGCAGGGTATTGAACGAAACCGGCGGGCGCACCAGGGTTCTCCTCAGCCAGGAGGGCCGTTATATGGTCTTAAAAAAGGTTATCAGCGCATGTGAGGAGCAGCTTACGGTTTATCGCCAGGCCTGCAGACAGCCCGGGTTTATCGATCAATGCGGTCAAATCCTGGCCGAATTGAAAGCATCCGCGGTAGACAGCGATGCTCTTCAGGAATGCGCCGGAAAGCTGTCCGCAGATGCCTTGCTGCATGACAAACTGGCCGACCTGGCCTTGATATACCAAGAATACAACGCTTACCTGCAAAACCGCTATGTGGATAGTGAAGATTACTTGAACCTGGTGACCGAGCGCCTCCCGCAATCGCGCTTTTTACAGCGGGCCAGGGTTTGGATAGACAATTTCACCACCTTTTCGCCCACTACCTTAAAGCTGCTGGAACAGCTCATGAAAGTCGTGCCTGCTATGACTGTCAGCCTTACCCTGGAACTGGGGGGCGAGGGCAGGGACCGGGAGATCTTTGCGCTCTCCCGCTATTATTACAACCGCCTGCATGATGCGGCCAGGCGCGCCGGTCTGGAAGAACATATAATTACCGTGGAGAACCCCGGCCAAAACCTCCCCGCCGAACTGATGCATCTGGAAAAAGAGCTTTATGCTTATCCTCACCGTGTTTATAGCGGAGAACCCTCGGCCATTTCCATTGCGGCCCTCCCCGGTCCGCAGGATGAAGTGGAGTACCTGGCCATGGGGATTCTGTCCCTGGTGCAGCAGGAAAAGATGCGCTTTCGCGATATAGCAGTTATCTGCTCCGACACCGCGGTGTACTCCGGCTTGATTAAAAGGGTTTTTGATGAGTATGGAATCCCCTTCTTCCTGGACGACAAGCGCAGCATACTGCACCATGCCCTGGTTGAGCTGATGCTGTCCGCACTGGATATACTGGATAAGCATTACCGCCTGGAGGATGTTTTGCGCTTCATAAAAACCGGGTTGATGCCTATAGATGCGCGGGATTGCGACCGCCTGGAGAATTATGCCTGGCGTTACAACATAAGGGGCAACGGCTGGCTGGAAGACTTCAGCCTGGGTGAGGAAGAATTACGCCAGGAGATGAATGTACTCCGCCAGGCCTTGATAACCCCGCTGCAAAAACTGCTGCAAAAGATAACAGCCCATCCCAGCTGGACAGAGATGGCCCGGGCCTGGTTTGAGTGGCTGGAAGAGATGCAGATTCCCCGGACCCTGGAAAGCTGGGTGGAGGAATTGATCGCTGAGGGACGCTTTGAACTGGCCAGTGAGAACAGCCAGATCTGGAATGTGTTGGTTGAGCTTTTGGACCAGATCGCGGAGATCATGGGGCAGGAAGTAACTGACCTTAAGCAATTCCGCCAGGTTCTGGAAGCGGGCCTGGCTTGCTCCGAGCTGGGTTTTATCCCTTCAACCGTGGACCAGGTCCTGGTAGGAACGGCCACCCGCTCTATAAGCAAGCAAAGCCGGGTGCTGTTCGTGGTCGGGGTAAACGATGGGCTCTTGCCCCGGGGCAGCCTTGCAGAAGGCATACTGTCGCTGGACGAAAAGGAGATCCTGCAGTCCCATGGCGTAGAGGTAGGGGTCAGAAATGAGCTGCTCGCCATTGAGGAGGATTTCTTAATCTACCAGGCCTTTAACCAGGCCAGGGAAGCAGTGCGCTTTTCTTACAGCCTGGCCGACGCTGACGGCAAATCGCTGCGGCCTTCATTATTGATCGACCGCTTAAAACAGCTTTACCCGGGCATTACGGTAAAGCTTGAAAACATGGATCCGGCCCGGGGCGATGAGCGCTACCTGCTGTCAGCCCACAGCAGCTTTAAATACCTGATTGAAAGCCTGCGCCAGTCCCTGGACGGAAAAGAGGTTTCCCCTCGCTGGCAGGCGGTTTACGACTGGTATAAGCAAGAGCCCGATTGGCAGTTCGCCATCAGCCGCCTGGAAGAAGCCCTGTTGTTCAAAAACCAGCCGGGAAGGCTTGATAAGTCTCACTTAAAGCGGGTTTACGGCGCTTCACCGCAAACCAGCATATCGCGCCTGGAGCTTTATGCCGCCTGCCCCTTCGCCCATTTTGTACGCTACGGCCTAAAACCGCTGGAGCGCAAAACCTTTGAGGTCAAAGCCCCGGATATAGGCGATTTTTTCCACCAGGCGATACTGCAGTTCGCTCTTGAAATGCGGGAAAAAGGCCTCAACTGGCAGGCCTTAAGCTCGGAACAGTGCCAGCAGCTCATGGGCGAAGTAGTGGATCAAATGCTGCCCGATTACGGGGAAGGGGTGTTTATGAGCACTTACCGCTACCGCTACCTGGGGCAAAGGCTAAAGAGGATAGGGCAGCGCGCGGTATGGACCCTGGCCCGGCACCTGCAGGCCGGGGAGTTCAACCCCCTGGGATATGAGCTGCGTTTCGGGGTGGGGGGTACATTCCCGCCGCTGGTAGTAGAACTGGCCAACGGAGAGATGCTCATGCTGGAGGGGCGCATTGACCGGGTAGATGTCTACCGGCAGGGGAAAGACACCTATGTGCGCATCATCGACTATAAATCGGGGTCTCAGGATTTGGACTTAAGCGAGGTTTATTACGGTTTGAACCTGCAGCTGCTCATTTATCTCATGGTGGCTCTGCAGGGAATAAACAACGCTCAAGGCAAGAACCGTCCCGGCGGCATTTTCTATTTTCATATCGAAGACCCTTTGATTGAGGCCGACCAGGATGTAATAGCCGAAATCGAGAAAAAGATGGCGGCCCGGCTGAGGCTGCGCGGCCTGGCCCTGGAGGACCCCGTTGTGATCCGGGCTATGGACCGCGATATTAAAGGATACTCGCAGGTAGTGCCGGTGGGCATGAGCGAGGCAGGGGACTTTTACAGTAATTCAGCCTTGTTAAGCCTGGATCAGTTCGAAGTCATCCTGACCTATGTACAGCAATTGATCCGGGACATGAGCCAGGGCATCATGTCCGGGGATATAGAGATTGCCCCTTATAAAAAGGGGACCAGGCAGGCCTGCAGCTACTGCGATTACCATGCGGTGTGCCAGTTCGACAGCCTGTTTGCTGCCAATCGCTACCGGCAGCTGGCCGCACTGGATCGCGATCAGCTTATGGAGCGCATCTATACCGACGCGGAGAGGAGGGGCTCATGGTGAGCAATTGGACCGCTGAACAGCTGCAGGCCATCAACCTGCGCAATCGCAATTTGTTGGTGGCCGCTGCTGCCGGGTCGGGGAAAACCGCGGTTTTGGTGGAAAGAGTGATTCAGCTCATCCTGCGGGACGAAGTAAATATAGATCAGATGCTGGTAGTTACCTTCACCAAAGCGGCCGCCAGCGAAATGCGGGAAAGAATCAGTCATGCCCTGATAAGGGCCCTGCATCAGCCCGGCCCGCACCTGCCGCACGTCCGCCGGCAGCTGACCCGTTTGAACCAGGCCCCGATCAGCACCCTGCATTCCTTCTGCAGCGAGGTGGTGCGGCGCTACTATCACCTGGCAGATGTAGATCCGGCTTTTCGGGTAGCCGATCAAAATGAGGCTGATTTGATGCGCCTGGAAGCCCTGGATACGGTAATGGAAGCTGCTTATGAAGAATCTGCTCCGGAATTCCTGGGGTTAATTGAGATGTTCTCTTCAGCCCGGAGCGATCAGGGCTTAAGGGAACTGTTGCTCACTATATATGATTTTGTGCAGAGCCAGCCTGAGCCGTGGCTATGGCTGGAGGAGAAGATACAGGCCTATGCCGTGGATGCTGCTGCATTGGCCCAAAGCCCCTGGCTGGTAAGCCTAATGGAATCCGCAGCCGTGCAGATAAAGGCAGCCGGCGACCGTTTCAATGAAGCCATGAAAATATGTCAACAGCCTGACGGCCCGGCTCCCTACGTGGAGGCTTTGGAAGAGGATTTATACAGTGCCCGGGTACTGGCCGAAGCGCTGTCATCCGGTCCGGAGGCCTTATATCAGGCCATGCAAACCCTGACCCATCCGCGCCTGCGCACCGTGCGCGGCGGCAATCAAGTGCTGAAAGATACCGCCAAAAGGCTGCGGGAGGAAGGCAAAGAGCTGTTGCGCTCGCTGCAGAAAAGCCTTTTTAACAAAAGCTTGGCGCAGTGGTGTGAGGAGTTGAATCAGCTCCATCCTTATTTGCTGCAGCTCAACCGCTTGCTGCAGCAGTTCAGCCGGGAATACCAGAGCCGCAAAAAGGCCAAAGGGGTGCTGGACTTCAATGATCTGGAACACTTCGCCTTAAAGATACTGCAGGATGCTCAGGCTGCCAGTGAATACCGGCAGCGCTTCCATTATATATTCGTTGACGAATACCAGGACAGCAATCTGGTACAGGAAGCTTTACTGAACTGCATAGCCAGGGCCGACAATCTCTTCATGGTAGGGGATGTTAAACAGAGCATTTACCGCTTTCGCCTGGCTGACCCGGGACTGTTCATGCAAAAGTACCGGCTGTATGAGAACGGGGAAAAAGAGGGCTGCAGCAGGATAGACCTGAAGATGAATTTTCGCAGCCAGCCGGCCATCATCGCTGCGGTAAATTACGTCTTCGCCAGGATTATGAACCGCCATGTAGGAGAAATAGATTACGATGAAAAGGCTTTTCTCAACCACGGCCTGGCGGTTCCTGAGGTAGCCCGGGAAGCGGTGAGCGTAACCATAATCGACAAGCAGCCCGCAGGCCTGGATCTGGCAGCTGTAGATGAGAGCAGTGATGCAGTCCGGGAAGCAGGCGTTGTAGCCGGCATTATACAGGATTTGCAGGGAAAGCCTTATTACGACCAGGCCATAAAAGGGTATCGTCCCCTTAAGTACAGCGATATAGTGGTACTGCTCAGGGCTACCCATAACTGGAGCCTGGAATTCATGGAGGTCTTTGCTGAAAAGGGCATACCCGCTTACGCGGATGTAAACATGGGGTATTTGGGGGCGGTTGAGGTGGAAGTGATGCTCAACCTGCTCAAACTGATAGACAACCATTATCAGGATATCCCCTTGCTAAGCGTACTGCGCTCGCCGCTGTTCGCTTTGAGCAGCGCTGAGCTGGTGGCCATTCGCTTGGAAAAACCGCAAGGGGCCTTCTATGAGGCGTTCGAGGAGTATTGCGCCAACTGCTCTGATCCCCTGGGGGAGAGAGTCAGGGAGATCAGACAGCAGCTTTCGCGGTGGCGTAAAGAAGCCCGCTATCTTCCCCTGGACCAACTGATCTGGCAGCTCTATGCAGAGACCGGATACTATCATTACGTCGCAGCCCTGCCGGGCGGCCCGCAGCGCCAGGCCAACCTGCGCATCCTGGCAGAGCGCGCCCGGCAGTTTGAAAACACTAGCCTGCGCGGCCTGTATAGCTTCATCAGGTTTATCGAGGCCTTAAGGTCATCCCGGCGTGATCTGGAGATGGCCAGAGTTCTGGGGGAAAACGACAATGTGGTCAGGGTGATGAGTGTTCACAAAAGCAAAGGCCTGGAGTTCCCGGTGGTAATTGTGGCCGGACTGGGCAGGCCGTTCAACCTGGCTGACAGCAAAGCCCCCATGGTCTTGCACAAAGAGCTGGGCATCGGCAGCCGCTATGTCAACCTGACTACGCGCCGCCGCAGTGAGAGCATCGCCGCTGTGGCCATTAAGGAGCGCCTGCGCCTGGAAAGCCTGGCGGAAGAGATGCGCATACTCTATGTAGCCATGACCCGGGCTCAGGCTCGCCTGTTTATGGTCGGCACCGTCAATAACCTGGATAAAAAGGCGGCTGTTTGGGCAAGGCCGCAGGGGAGCTATGAGCTGTCGCAGGCCAAAGGGATTATGGACTGGTTGGGCCCGCTGTGGATACAGCACCCTGATGGGCAGGCCCTGCGGGAGTACCTGGAAGAGCCCCCGGCCTCACTGCCGGGCGATGAGGAGGTGCCTTTTAACATTACCGTGCTCAAGAGCAGTGAACTGCTTTTGAGCGAGCAGGAAAGCCAGGCCAGGCAGGAAGAGGCTTTGGCCCGCATAGCCGCGAGCCGGGATGCAGGGGATGCGCACCTGGAGGATCATATCCGGGAACGCCTCAGTTGGCGATACCCTTATGCAGGCGCGGTGGTACTGCCTTCAAAACTGACGGTAACGCAGCTCACAAAGGGCGGCCTCACCGGGCAGGAAACCGCCGCAAGTATAATTCCCAGCCTCAATAAGCGACCCATATTCATGAGCCGTGCTGCTGAAGCCGGGATTTCAGATTTAACTGCAGCGCAGCGGGGCAGCATACTGCATTATGTGATGCAGCAGCTGGATTTGCGGAATGTCGGCTTGACCGGCCTGCAGTCGCAGGTAGAGGCCATGGTGAAAGCGGAAATGCTGACCGAACTGGAGGCTGCCAGTATAGATATAGATAAGATCGAAAGATTTTTCCTGTCCCCGCTGGGAAGGCGCATTTTAGCCGCACGCAGGGTATTTCGCGAAGCAGGGTTCAATCAGCTGGTAAAAGCCGGGCAGCTTTTGGAAAATGCACCTGAACCGGAGGAAAAGATGCTTTTGCAGGGAGTAATCGACCTCTATTTTGAAGAGGACGACGGACTGGTGGTGGTGGACTACAAAACCGACCACATAACCGCTCATAATAAGCAGCATTTGATTGAGCAATACCGCCCCCAGGTAGCAGCCTATTGCCAGGCCCTGGCAGCTATCAGCGGTCAGGTCGTCAAAGAGGGCTTTATCTATTTCCTCAACAGTGCCGAAGCGGTTCGGGTGGTATAAACTGCCTGATGACAGCAAGCCGCTACAGCAAGCGTATTCTGACTAAAAGGTGAGTGATTTATGCATTATAAAGTTCGTGAAGTCCGGCAGTCATGGGATTGGGTTCTGCTGCTTTTCATGCTCGTGGTTTCAGCAGGGGTTATAGGGCTTACTTATCAGCTCCCCGATAAGACTATTTTTATTTTAATTGTGATAACGATGACCGGCCTGACCGGCTATATTTACTATGCTATCCGGGCGGTCCGGAACCTCACTTATGAAGTGGACAGGAAAGGCATAACAATAAATTATGGCTTTAAAACCCTGTTGATTCCTTATGAGGACATACTATCCATAGAGGTCAAACCGCGGGCCGGCCTGAGCCGCCTGGCGGGTAATGATTGGCCCGGTTCCTACAGCGGTTATTTCACCGAGAGGGGAGAGCAGAGGATGGCGGTGGTCTATGCCACCGAACTGAAGGACCTGATTAAGATTCAGACCAGGGAGCTCAACTACTTCATCTCGCCGCAGAATAATGAGCGTTTCATGGAAAAAGTCCGGCAGTACTGGACCCCGCCGCGAGTAAGTGAAACCGCGCTTCAGCAGGCCCGTCGACCCCATCTGTGGCAGACCGGTCCAGGCCTTGCACTCCTGGCCCTTAACCTGATCGCCCTGGGGCTGGCGGCGGCTTATATATATCATCTTTCCCAGACAGTGGAACAGCTACCCCTGCACTATAATTACCGGGGCGAAGTGGACCGGTACGGCTCCCCCGCGGAGCTCTATTTTACCCTGGTCACGTCGGTGATAATACTGCCTATAATAGTATTCATCAGCGATATGATGACCCGGCGCGGGGTCCCTTCTCGGGAAGCAGCCCGGCTGTTGTGGATCCCCCTGTCTTTAACCGCTTTTATGGCCGTGCTTATCCTCAGCCTGGTTTAGTGTTTATTCCCACCAGGATTTGAGGTAAAATGTTTTTGTATGTTTTCATCATTGTTATTGCCCAATCTTATGGTTTAATTATAGAAAGGAGCAGACATGACTGAAAAACCGGAAACTGGCGAAGAACAGCACGACCCCGGCAAATTGGAGCTTATCGCCCATCGCTCTTTCAAATCCAACCCGGAACTGGTATATATCATTGATTTTCTCAACAAAAACCTGAAAAGCAAAAGAGTTATGTTTGGCCTGAGCAAAGATAAAAACAATGCCGATAACATGGTAATAAAGATTTACGAGTTTTAGAGGTTGAAAACATGAACAAAGAGGTTGTTAGCTTTATCAAGGAAACCGTGAGCATTGTAGTGATAGCCTTTGTACTGGCCATGATCCTCAGGGCTTTTGTCATCGAAGGCAGAATCATCCCATCTGGATCTATGCTGCCTACCATACAGCTGCAGGACCGGGTTATGGTCAATAAATTCATCTATCATTTTAAAGAGCCCCAGCGCGGAGATATAGTAGTGTTCGATCCGCCCGAAGAGCTGCACAGCAAATGGGACTATATCAAGCGGGTTATCGCTCTTCCCGGTGAAAAAGTAGAGGTTAAAAAGGGAAGAGTATACATAAATGATCAGCCCTTAAAGGAGCCATACCTGAACGAAGCGATCGATTACGAATTTGGCCCGGTGGTGGTGCCGGATAATGCGCTGTTCGTAATGGGCGACAACCGCAACGAGAGTTATGACAGCCACCGCTGGAACACCTGGCTGACCAGGGATCGCTTAAAAGGCAAAGCCATATTCATCTATTGGCCTGTAGACCATATAGGATTGTTGGAGCGTGGAGTGGAGTTTGGCCAATAAGGCAGTATTTGACACATTTAACAGGTGCGACAAAATGAGAATCTTATTGACCAATGATGACGGCATTCATGCCAGCGGGCTGCATGCCCTGATCAAGGAATTGAAATCCATAGCGGAGATATATGTGGCCGCTCCTGACAGGGAGCGCAGCGGCACCGGTCATTCCATAACCGTATTTGACCCCATCAAGGTAATGCCGACCAGAATTGAAGGAACCAGCGCGGCCTGGATTGTAGGCGGCACCCCGGTGGACTGTGTCAAGCTGGCCTTAAGCCGGTTGATTGCAGAGAAGGTGGATATAGTGGTTTCCGGGGTGAATCACGGGCCCAATCTCGGTACTGATGTGCTTTATTCGGGTACAGTGTCCGCGGCTGCTGAAGGGGTGATACTGGGTGTTCCGTCCATAGCCGTATCCTTGAACGATTATAAAGCGGAGATGGACGCCGGTTTTGCGGCCCTTTTCACCCGCAATCTGATCCGCACTGTTACCCGGAAAGGAATCGCTACCACCACACTGGTCAATGTCAATATACCGGCCCTGGAACCGGATAAGATCAAAGGCATACGCATTACCCGGCTGGGGGTGCGCAATTATGACAATCTCTTTGAAGAGCGCAAAGACCCGCGGGGAAACACCTATTACTGGATGGGTGGGGGCGTGGTACAGGAAGACCAGGAGCCTGACAGTGACGTTATGGCCGTAGAAGAAGGCTATATCAGCATCACCCCCATCAGCCTGGATTTGACAGATTATAAGCTTATGGAGGAGTACCGGCAGACTTTTGCGCGTTATCTGGATTTCTTCTCCCGGGGAGATAAAACATGATCGCGGTGAGCTTAATAATCAATACGGCCCTGTTTTTTATTGTGCTGAACCTGGGCTATTATCGCCGTCGCCGCCAGAATCCCGGTTATCCGGAAAAACCCTTTCATCAGCTTTACCTTTTCCCCCTAGCCCTGGGGATAGTTTTTACACTTATCGTGGACTCCTTCCGCGGCATTGTTTTTCATCAGCTGTTGATTTTCCTGGCTGCAGCCCTGCTGTTATACTGGATATTTTATGTGCTGGCAGCCCCAAAACGCTGAAAAATAAAAAAATTTTGCCTATAGGGTAAAATTATTGTACCATTTTAACGTATAAGAATAAGCGAGGAGGTTATTGTTGAATGAAGGTTTACCCCACCAGTAAAATCCGTAACATAGCTTTGGTCGGTCACGGAGGTACCGGGAAAACCTCTCTGGCTGAAGCCATGCTTTTCAATACCGGGGCAACCAAGCGGATGGGGAAAGTAGACGACGGCAATACCGTATCTGACTACCTGCCGGAGGAGATAAAGCGGAAGATCACTATCAGTACTGCGCTGGTACCCTGTGAATACCGGGATCACAAAATAAATGTGCTCGATACCCCAGGCTTTGCTGATTTCTATTTTGAGGTGGTTGGAGCTGCGCGGGTAGTCGACAGTATGGTAATGACGTTTTCCGCCAACGCTGGTGTTGAAGTGCAAACCGAAGTGGCCTGGGAAGATTTTCCCCAGATGCCCAAGCTGGCCTTCATCAACAAGATGGACCGTGAAAATGCTGACTTTTTCAAGGTAATCGAGCAGATGAAGAGCACCTTCTCTGACCATATCATTCCCGTACAGCTGCCCATAGGGGCGGAAGACAAGTTCAGAGGCGTAGTAGACCTGATCAGGAATAAGGCCCTCATCTTTGAAGCCGGCAGCGGCAAATATACCGAAGAGGAAATCCCGGCTGACATGATGGATGATGTGGAAACATACAAAGAAGCCCTCAAAGAGGCTGCGGCTGAGGCCGACGACGACCTCTTGATGAAATACCTGGAAGGCGAGGAATTAACTGATGCTGAGATAATGGACGGCATCAAAAAGGCTGCCGCAGCCGGTTCGGCGGTATTCGTATTCTGCGGCTCGGCAATTAAAAATATCGGCATACAGCCCCTGATGGATTTCATCGTCGATTGCGGTCCGCATCCTCAGGACAACCCCATGGTAAAAGGCAAAGATGTGGAGAACGAGCCTTTCCTGGCCCAGGTTTTCAAGACTATTGCCGACCCCTATATCGGCCGCATGACCATGTTCCGTATCTTTACCGGCAAGCTCAAAGCCGAAAGCGTGATATTCAACAGCACCAAAGAGCGTGAAGAGAAGATATCGCAGATCCTGGTGATGACCGGTAAAGAGCAGGCAGCGGTGCCTGAGGCCAATGCCGGCGATATAGTGTCAGTCGCCAAACTGGCTACTACCGGTACGAGCGACACCCTGACCACCAAAGGCAATGCGGTGGTATTGGATCCGATTCAATTCCCCGTACCAACCCTGGGCATGGCGATTGAGCCCAAGAGCAAAGGCGACGAGGATAAACTGAGCGGCGCCATAACCAGAATAATGGAAGAAGACCCCACCATTCGAGTGGAGAAGAATGCCGAAACCAAGCAGACCATACTCAAGGCCATGGGTGACAGCCATGTGGACATTATATTGGATAAACTGTCCCGCAAATTCGGGGTCGATGTTGTCAGCCGGGAGATGCGCATCCCTTATCGCGAAACCATTCGCGCCACAGTAGAGGCCGAAGGCAAGCACAAAAAGCAGACTGGCGGCCACGGGCAGTATGGCCATGTGTGGATAAGATTTGAACCCACAGAAGAACATTTCGTCTTTGAGGAGAATGTGTTCGGTGGGGCTGTACCCCGCAACTACTTCCCGGCGGTTGAAAAAGGCCTGGTGGAGGCTATGGAAGAAGGGGTTTTGGCAGGATACCCGGTAACCAACGTCAAGGCCACCCTGTATGACGGGTCCTACCATTCAGTGGACTCCTCGGAAATGTCCTTCAAGCTGGCGGCTCGCCTGGCTTTCAGGAAGGGTATGGAGTCTGCCAAACCGGTCCTGTTGGAACCCATATACAATGTGGAAGTGGAGGTTCCCGAGGCCAACATGGGCGACATCATCGGCGACCTCAACAGCCGGCGCGGCCGGGTGATGGGCATGGAACCGGCCGGCAAAAAGCAGGTTATCAAAGCGCAGGTGCCCCTGGCCGAGATGGCCAAATACACCATAGACCTGAAATCGATGACTCAAGGGCGCGGCAAATTCCGCATGGAGTTTTCCCACTACGAAGAGGTGCCGGCTCAAAATGCCGAGAAGATCATCGAAAAGGCCAGACGTGAAAGGGAAGAAATGGAGAAGTAATTCCACTTTACAAGTTTACAAACAATCGCGGTGCCGCGGGTAAAACCCGCGGCACTTTAAGCATCTACCCGGGCGAAGCCCCAGTCCTGCCATTGCCAGGTAGAGCGGGTGGCAGGATAGGGGAATGTTGAACGTTCTTTTATTTCCAGAGATACCTGCTGGGCATTGTCGGTTATGGCCGAGATGTCAGCAATGGGAGGGTCAATGGCCGAAGAACACCATACCGCTCTCATCCTTCCCGCCTGCAGGCGGTACATGAAGAGGTGGCAGCTGTAAGCCCGGTCTGCTGACTGCCAAAACGGCCTGACATCCCCAAAACTGCCGTGTTTCCATAAGACCATCAACAGCTCGTCAACACCGTCATTATCGGCGTCAGCCAGCAGTATCCGCTCAATTTCCCACTCTGCCGGTGTTTGCCAGATCATTTGCCGGCCTTCCCAAACCGTAAGCTGCTTGTTTACCAGATGATAGCTTTCTAGGATCCCGTTAAGATCAGTATCTCTCGATATGAGCACATTTTCTGGCTCCGCTGCCGAGATTTGCCCCCCGATGAAACCCACAGCAAAGCACAGCAGGAATATGGCGGCCAGTCTAATCATGCTGCTGCTCATTTTCCCACGGCATGATGATGCGGCATGAACCGTCTATTGCAAAAACCCTGGTCCATTCCGGGGGTGGCGGGGCCTGCCGGTTTTCCAGCATCTGTCTCCATTTTTCATCAGTCAGGCGGTCGGTTGCCGGCCAGGGGAATTCATAATGGCTGTAAACCCCGCCTTTTACAATGCGCAGCCTGCCATCCACCGGAACCACGGCATAAATGGACTGCACATAGCCATTGCCTTCTTCCAGGACCAGATCCGGTGGGGCGGTAGCTACATCAGCCACCAGCATGGCCGGATTGTCGTTCAACAGCTTGGAGCGCCCCCCTTCCTGGTCCTGCAGGGTTTCCATCCAAAAGTGCTCCAGCTGGCCGCCAATGCTGCGGATAAGCTCATATTCTTCCTCAGTCAGGGGCTGGTTTTGCAGCTCTTTTTCCGATATGGTCTTTAAGCTTAAGGCCAAAGTCTCCATCAGCTGCAGGCTTTGCTCATCTCGCTCGGAAATCAGCCCCCGGCTTTTAAGCCCTTCACGGGTCATGGCGGCCAGGGAAGCCAGATTGGCGTAGCAGTGCGGATCAGGCTCAACATAGCCGCGGTCATCGATTTTATCATCGTAACCGCCGCCCATTTCCGCATAAACCTGTTTGCTGTAAAGGATGGTGTCATGCTTCAATTCGGTCCAGCTGCCCAGGAAAGTATTCAGGCTCTTGCGGGCCCAGGCCTGATTGAGCATGAAGCTGGGGTAGCCCTGGGTTTTTTCCGCTACTACCGATTTTAAGGTTTTCATCCAGCTCCAGTACAGGTTGTGATGCCAGAGCGAAGCATCCAAACCGGCTATATGCTCTTTTATGCGCTGCATATTCTGGGGATAGTTTTTATACTGGGTTTCACCCTCCGCCTCCAGGATCCGATAGGCTTCTTCTGATCCCATAGCCGCCGGAATATCCAGCCCTTTGGGCAGCAGGCGGCGTTCGCCGGCCGGGTTTTCTTCCACTTCGCGATATACCAGGCGTTGAAATATATCGGCATCGATAGTATAGCGCTGCCCCATAAAGCGGAATCCCTTTACTTCCTGTTCCCGGTCGGGTTGTATATTGGCATCGAAGATCGGGATGGAGTTGATTTTAGGGCCTTCTAAGTCCCTGGCTTGCGATAAGAACTGCTGCCACCTGTCATTGTCGCTTATCAGGGTATTAAGGCTGCTCTCAGCGCCGTAAACCTTGTCCAGCAGTTCGGAGTAAGCTATGCAGCCGGGGTCATCGCTTTCCCCCACGAAAAAGCTGGTAGTCTGGTAGATTTTATCCCATGATGACTGGTTGGAGCCGTTCCTCAAAGCCAGGGTCATCAATACCGCCGACCTGGTCTCGTCTTCATTCTTCAGCCGGAAAGTCATGCGCCCGTACCACATCATGTTCTGAAAGTAGGATTCGAGATTCTCGCTGCGGGTATAATGACCGCGGGGGATGTATTGAGTGTAGTCCTCCTTTAAGGATTCCAGCGGGTCAGGTGTTGAACCCATGGCCATCAGCGGTGAGGTGGCGGTCTGATTGTGTTCCTGGATGAGCTTCAACTCCGCCTCAACTACATCTTTCACCTCCTGAGGGATCTTCACACTGGGATCCAAAAGGCGGCTGCCTACTGCAAAAAAGGCCATATTGCGGCGGGCGGCATTTTCCCAGGGGGTATTTTTCAAGGCTTGATATTGTTGCTGCGAGGCCGCCAGCATACCCTGGTTGAGCTGCTGCAGTTCATTGCGCAGGTAATTCTCCTCCGCGCTTTTTAAGAGATGTTCAAAAAACAGGTGGTAGTTATGCAGCATGGCATCAGTGGTGACAAAATTGGGTATGCCATCGTAGCGGTTAATTTCATAAAGCATGAAGAATTCCTGATGCATTTGCGGCAGGACCACAAAACCGTTTTTGGCCAGCAGGGCCTGAGCCTCAGGTGAAAATTCAAAGCGCCCCCGGTTCTCTACATTGCTGAGGTCGGCCTTAACCTGATAAGGTGCTACTTGCGGTTTAACCTGTACGGTTACCTCACGATAAGGTGCAAATTCGGCGGCTTGAGCCACACCAGCCGGCCCGAACTTCTCGTGCAGCAGTTCCTTACTGCTGGGAGTGCAGCCGCTAAGAATCGTGGTTAACATTAAAACGACCAGCAGCACGCTGATTGACTTGATGTGAATGGCCTTCACCCTGACCCCTCCCCTTTATTAGCTTATCTATGCTACGCTTAAAAAACGATTTCCTGACAACTGGATTTCGATAATCCATTTGTTCAATATAAGAATTGATTTACATTATTTAGGATATACTACATAATTAGGTTAACGAAAAGGTTTAATTACCCAATATGATTTAACCTGGCTTTCTGATCTATAGCGGGTTTGTTTTTATGAATGCTTGGCCTGATTCTAAAAGTTTATCTGTGGATAAACGCTTACACCTTGAACACTATTCTTACGGTCTGGCCGGTTATTTTTATTACGGAGTGGACTAGTGATGCATCTTAGTACGGATCAAATTGAAAACATAAAGAAATTCTTGATTAGCAAAGTGGATCCCTATCTGATCATTATCTTTGGTTCAGCAGCCCAAGGGCGCATGAACCCTGACAGTGACATTGACGTGGCCTATTTAAGTCATCATCGGGCTGTATCAGCTTATGACCTCTATATGCTCGCTCAGGAGATGGCAGGCATTGTAGGTCGAGACATACACTTAATAGACTTGCAACAGGCCTCGACGGTTTTGCAAGCCCAGGTTGTTTCCCGAGGAACAGTCATTTTGGATCTGGAACCACAAAAAAGGCAGGAGTTTTTCATATTAACGCTAAAACAATATGCCCGCCTGAATGAAGAACGAAAACCAATTCTGGCCAAGGCCAAAGAGAGGGGACGCATTTATGCCTGATGATATAACTCTTAACAAGGCCAAAACAAAACCAGAAAGCCAGATTATCGCAGGGATAATCTGGCTTTAAAACTTCCCGGTATTGCGGATCGTCCGTCTATACCAAACACCCGAATACTACCTTGTCGATCGCAACCGCAATATTCTGACTGCTTGGTTTGGTGAACAGCAGCCGGGCTGCTGCGGTGCCGAAAGGCGCAGGTTCGGTGATACCGGTATAAACGAACCAATTCGGCCTGCCGCCAGTAACTAAGCAGGTTAAGCTCATCCCTAAACCAATTTGCATTCCGTTCTTATCCAACCATAAAACCTGGATCAGCATCTGAGGAGTCTCGGATCCGCCCCCGTTTGATATAAACCCCAGCCCGCAATTAAACAAAAAACACCTGCCAACAGCATTTACCAGGGGTATATCCTGAAACAGTGAACCCCCGGTATCAGCCGCCAGGGCGTCCACATTGCCTTCGTAGATATTGTTTCCGGCAAATAGGCTTACATTGTCATGGATCCAGTTATCCAGACCTTCTATGAAGCTGGGATTTTTCACTAAATTATTAGTAGCTGTCCTGGCAAAAATAACCTGGTCAATGGTTAAAGTAGTTCCTTCGGTAACAAACACGCTGAAAAAAATCCGTGCTTTGAAGGCCCCCAATGGAGCAGGGCCGGTGATATCCAGATAAGATAAATAGTTTTCCTGAGCTGCTAGAGTCTGAGCAGGTATTTCGAGGTAGAGACCAGTACCACCTGTCGGTGTCGGATTGTCTAACGCATCAAGCCAACGTACCTCAACAGACAAAGAGGCCTCTCCGTTGGCAGAAGCGGCAAAACTCAGCAAAAATGTGGAGTTCTTGGGAAAGTGGCCGATTAATACGTCTTGGTACATAGTATCGGCCCGAGTAACCTGTGCCTTGCCACCGCCTGCAAAAGGCAGCGCATAACTGGAATCAAATGAAGCTGTTGTCCATTGATTCAAGCCGGCTTCAAATCCTGGATTTTGGAGCAGATTGATGCTGCTTACGGGAGTGAGAATCACCTGATCTATCAAGATCATATCAGAGCTACTTCCCTTTGCTTTGCTAAATTGCAGTCTGGCCCAGGCGGCATTGGCAGGGGGGCGATCGGTGATATCGAAGTAGGTCAGGTCAATGCCGGTAATCCTGCCGTTTTTGATAAAAAGGCTTAAACCAGTGCCGATAATGTTACGACTGGCGTCCAGCCATAACACCTCTGCCAATAAATCGCCGTTGAACTGGTTGCTGGTAGGCGATACCGCATTAAAGCTCAGCAACAAAGGCATGCAATTCAGTTTGGACAGAGATATATCCTGATACATGTTGGCTTCACCCGGTCCCAATCTGGCTGCCTGAGTTCCTTCAAAGGGTATGCCTTCATTAGTCGTGACATTATGAGTTTCCCATTGGCTCAAGTCAGTTTCAAAGCTGGGGTTCTGCACCAGATTATTGCACCTGCCACATGCTTTGGAGGGGGTCAATCCGCACCACTGGCGGCAGGGGTAAGCCTTGCAATAACTGCAGAAATAAGGATGGCAGCGTTGCCTTATCATTGCTATTCACCCTTTCTATGCTTATATTTCCACATTATTCCGAGGTAGAAATATTGGTTACGTTAGTCGGGAACCGGATTGTTGCCAAAAAGTTATCAACACTGCCCTGTTTCCCCTTTACAAAAATATGTATTAACTGTAATATGTATAATAGTACAGCTAGCGAGAGGAGGGAGTCCATGTTTGAATTGGATCTTCGCAGCCGCAAGCCGATTTATGAGCAGCTGGTGGAAAAAATCATCGAACTGATCATCAATAATGTCTTAAAACCCGATCAGCAGCTGCCATCGGTTCGGGTTTTGTCGGCTGATCTGGCCATAAATCCCAATACCATTCAGAAGGCCTACCGGGAACTGGAACACCGCGGCTATATATATTCACTGCCCGGCAAAGGCAGCTTTGTAAAGCCAGCCGGTCTTAAAGATAATTCCGCGCGTATCAGCAGTTTAAAGGAACAGCTGTCCAGGGTCGTATCAGAGATGGCATACCTGGGCGTATCGCAGGATGAGATCATTGACTCAATTCGAAAAATAATGTCTACAGCTGGAGGAGGGAAAATGGATGATTGAAATTGAGAGGTTAAGCAAACAATTTGGGGATCTGGTAGCTTTGCATGATGTCAGCCTGGCAGTGCATAAAGGATCGATTTACGGCCTGGTAGGCTGCAATGGGGCAGGTAAAACCACCCTCCTAAAAATACTGGCGGGTATTTATAAGCCTGATAGGGGGCTGGTGATGATCGATGCTCAGCCGGTGTTTGAAAATGAGTTTATTAAAGAACAGACTGTCTTTATTCCCGATAGCTTATATTTTTTCCACAATTATTCCATTCAGGATATGGCCAACTTTTATGCCAGTATATATGCCCACTGGAACCAGGAGCGCTTTCAACAACTTTCCCGGGTTTTCAATATTGAGGTAAACCGGCGGGTCAAAACCCTGTCCCGGGGCATGCAGCGACAGGTGGCATTCTGGATGGGGCTAAGCCTGATGCCTGCAGTGATGATATTGGATGAGCCCCTGGATGGGCTTGATCCGGCGATGCGGCAAAAAGTAAAACGCCTCATTATACAGGATGTGGCTGAGCGCGAGATGACAGTTATCATATCTTCGCATAACCTGCGCGAGTTGGAGGATATCTGTGATCATATCGGCATATTGCATCAGGGGCAGATGCTGATACAGAAGGACCTGGATGATTTGAAGGCTGATATTCATAAGATTCAAATAGCCTTCAGCGGCGAAATCCCTCCGGCCTTGCTGGAAGAGACCGGGGCTCTTCACCATGAGCAAAGGGGCAGCGTTATAATCCTGATCGTGCGCGGCGTTTATGATCAGGTCATAGGCCGGATGCAGGCTTATCAGCCCGCCATACTGGACGTATTGCCCCTGACCCTGGAAGAAATATTCATTTACGAAATGGGGGACAACGGTTATGAAATCAAAAACATCCTTTATTAACAAAGGTATATTACATAATGATTTTAAGCGCTATGGCTGGATGGGGGTGGTGTACCTTTTAGCCTGGCTGTCCGCTGTGCCACTGCAGCTGGTGATGATTTCCAGCCGCCCTGAAATAATCAAGGTGCACTATACTGCTTCCACTTATTTGAGGGTTTTTGAATTTAATAACTCGCCGCTGTCATTGTTCCTGCTGCTGATGGCTCCTGTTCTCGCCGGGCTCCTGATATTCCGCTATCTGCAGACCGGCAAAGCGGCCGACCTGGAACACTCCCTTCCCATCAGGCGGGAGACCCTGTATAATACTCACCTCCTGTCGGGACTGGTATTGCTGTTGTTTCCGGTAATGATAACTGCCCTGGTCACCTGGGCTGTGATTACCGGGTTAAAGATCGATTTCGTGCAAGGCCAGGATATACTCAATTGGTTGAAAATTGCGTTAATAGCCAATCTGCTCCTGTTTAGCAGTACAGTGGCAGTAGGCATGATCACCGGCATGTCTGCCCTGCAGGGTCTGTTAACCTATATCTTGCTCCTGGTCCCCAGCGGATTGACGCTTCTGGTATTGCATAACTTGAAAATGTACCTGTATGGGTTCGCTTATGATTACTTCAGTGTTGATTTGGAACGCTTGTCACCCCTGTTGAATCTAACCTATGCAGATTTAAATGTAAAAAACAGTGATATCATAATATACCTCCTTGTCAGCTTAGGCCTTTATTTTGTAGGACGATACCTTTACCGGGTCCGCCCTATTGAAGCTGCTGGTGATGCGGTAACCCTGGGGCCATTGCGCCTGCTGTTAAAGTATTCTGTAACCTTTTGTACCATGTTGCTGGTGGGCAGCTATTTTTATAGTACACAGCAGAGCATGGCCTGGACCTATGCGGGCTATTTCCTGGGTGCCCTTTTAGGCTATATCCTGATAGAGATACTGTTTCACAAGTCAGTACATATATTTACCTGGCAGCGCTTTAAAGGTCTGGGGGTTTACGCGGTTATAGCGCTGGCCCTGCTCGGGCTGATTCGTGCAGATTTTATCGGATACGAGACCAGGCTGCCGCAAATCGATGAAGTAAAGTACGTGTATTTGGATTATTCTTTTTACCCTCTGCTCCAGGCTAAAGATGAGAGTCGTACGGCAAACCAAGCACCGCAAGCTATATATGCTGACCGTGATAACATAGCCCATATATTGGACCTGCACCGGGAAATCATCGCTAAGCGGGAAGAGGCCAGATCAATCCCCTTAATAGAACAGAACATCAGGCAGGAAAGGATTTGTTTAGCCTATCAAACAAATGACGGCAATATGCTGTTCCGGTATTATCTGATTGATTCATCCAAGTTTGCAGAGCAATTGAAACCTATTTACGAGTCGTTGGAATATAAAACCCATAAATATGAGGTGCTCAGAATCAACCCCGCGGACGCCAAACTGGTAGATATCAGGAGTCAGGAGGGAAACAAACGAGTCAGTATTACAGATCCCCAACTGATTCAGGAAGCTATTGCCGCTCTTCAAAACGATATTAAGATGCAGAGTTACGAGGAAATGACTGACACCAGACCCCCCTGGGGATATATTGAAATCACCTTGCCTGATAAGCACACTGACACAGGAGCGGTACGGGCCGAATCCGTAGAAAGCACCATGGAGACAACACCGAAAAAAGGGTACTACAACGTTACTGTGCCATGGCGAAAATCCTATTTTGGATTGGAAGGCTGGCTGCAGGGTAAAGGTTTATACAATCAGGTCAGACTGCTGCCTGGTCAAGATATTGTCCATGCCTTCATTGAATATTTTCCTCAAGGAATGGATGATGCTGAATTTCGCATAATGAAAGCTGACCAGGATTTCGAGGAAAAGCCCGGTCAGCTTAAGGTAACCGAAACGGATAAGCTTGAACTGTGCCTTCAAAATTACCAGGAATACCAGAAAACCAAAGGAGCCGTTTACATGGTCTTTTTTCAGCTCGACAGCGGAT
>Ga0209537_1000782_pt1 | contig 38011 bp, 34 predicted proteins | sample BioPla4DNA1_FD_187698 | JGI IMG/M metagenome (GOLD analysis project Ga0209537, IMG submission 187698) | Biogas fermentation microbial communities from Germany - Plant 4 DNA1 (SPAdes) (version 2) | ecosystem: Engineered > Bioreactor > Anaerobic > Digestate | place: Bielefeld, North...
ATTTAATCTATGCTCTCTAACAACAGAGATTTGTCAAGGTACGGAGATTAGTTCAACTTGTTATTGCAATTCAGGTATAAAAAAAGGAGAAAGAGAGATGGTTTTTAAAGTTGACTACGTAAGAGAACAATTCCCCTGTCTTTCCAAAACGGTGAACGGTGTGCCGGCTGCATTTCTTGACGGTCCCGGCGGAACACAGGTGCCGAGAAGAGTTGTGGATAAGATAAATGAATATTTATACTACCACAACGCAAATTCTCACGGCCAGTTTATCACATCCGTAGAAAGCGATGCACTTTATTGGCAAGCGAGAGAGACCTTGGCAGATTTTCTGAATTGCTCTCCCGAAGAAGTTGCTTTCGGAGCCAGCACCTCCACAAACAATTTCCTGCTCGCTTTCGGCCTTCTCAGATCCATGAAACCCGGAGACGAAGTGATCGTAACGGATATCGATCACGAAGGGAATAGATCGCCGTGGAGAATCCTTGAGGATTTCGGTATCGTCGTCAAGAGTGTAAGGATCAACATCGAAGACATCACCCTTGATTTCGATGATTTCATGGACAAACTCTCGGATAAAACCAAGGTCGTTGCCATCAATTGGGCCGCAAATTCCTGCGGGACCGTAACCGATGTAAAGAAATACATAGCAGAAGCCCACAAGGTGGGAGCCGTTACCGTTGTGGACGCGGTTCATTATGCTCCCCATAAAGTCATCGATGTAAAGGACATCGACACGGACGTTCTCTTATGTTCGGCTTATAAGTTCTTCGGCCCTCATCTCGGTGTTATGTACGTGCATAAGAGAGTGGGAGAGAAGATCAAATCCATAAGAGTCCTGGCAAATGACAATACGAAAATGCCTTTTAAGTTCGAAACGGGGACTCCGGCTATGGAGCTGGCTGCCGGAGCGGCGGAAGCCGTAGAGTTCATAGCCGATATCGGTGCAGTACACATGGACCAGATGGAGGAAAGAGTAAAGCATTTATCAGGAAGAAGGAAGAACATCGTAGCCGGAATGCTAGCCATCGAAGAGTATGAAGAGAGTCTTGCGGCTCAGCTGCGAAGAGAGCTGCCAAAGATTCCGGGACTTAAAGTATACGGACCTGAAGAGGGACATCAAAGGACTTCTACAGTTTCTTTTACCATCGACAATGTGCACTCGGCGGAGATTGGGAAGTTCTTTGCAGAAAGGGGCCTCTTCGTTTGGGACGGTGACTTTTATGCCATCGAAACCATTAACAACGTATTAAAACTCGAGGATAAAGGCGGATTTGTCAGAATTGGACTTGCTCCTTATAACCTGCAGAGTGAAATTGACGGCGTTATCGAAGCAGTGAAGGATTTTGTGAAATGAAGACTTTAAAATTGCTTTTGCTAGGTTTTGGCAATGCGGCTCAGGCCTTTGCTGATCTTCTAATAGACAAAGAAACTGAAATAGCCGATCAATTCGGCTATGAAGTATCTGTTGTAGGAATCGTTACAAAGAGTCGCGGTTGCCTGGTAAATCAGCAAGGCATAGATTTAAAAAAAGCCTTGGGCGATGTCTGGACAAAGGGGAAATTTGATAATGGGCAGAAAGGTTTTACGCAGATTACTTCCATGGAAGCGGCGAAAGGCCTGGAATACGATGTTCTTGTCGAATTGACTACCCTGGATATTTTTACCGGGCAGCCCGCCATTGATCATATTAAGACGGCGTTTTCTCGTGGGAAGCATGTGATAACTGCAAACAAGGGGCCCGTGGCTGGGCTTTCAGAGAACTGAAAGAAATGGCACAGGAACAAGGTTCCTTGTTTTTCTATGAAACTACGGTAATGGACGGGACCCCAGTTTTCAACCTGGTACGGGAGACGCTGAAGCTGTGCAGGGTGACGGAAGTTGAAGGAATTCTCAACTCCACCACCAATTTTATCCTTGAAGAACTGGCCAAAGGTAAAGAATATGACAGCGTAATCGCGGAGGGCAAGCGCCGCGGATTTATTGAAGCTGATCCGTCTATGGATATCGACGGCTGGGATGCGGCGGCCAAAGTTGCTGCTTTGCTTAACGTCCTGATGGATGCGGGGATAACCCCCGGAGAGATTGATCGGACAGGAATCGGAGGCATTACGAAAGAGCAGATCTGCGAGGCGCGGGCAAGAAACAACGTAATCAAGCTGATATGCCGTGGCACCATTGAAAACGGAAAGGTGGTGGGTTCGGTAAAGCCGGTGGAGGTGCCCATAACCAGTTTGCCTGCCACCATTGACGGAACATCTTCCTATGTGTCTATAACCACGGATTTAATGGGCAAGGTTTCGATTGTGGAGCATGCGCCTGAAATAGAGCAGACGGGATACGGCATATTAATCGACCTTATTAACCTGATTGATTGTCTATAGTTTTTCTTGCAGTAATCAGTATGTAGTCGCAGCAACTGCATCATTGCTATTTAAAAAACCCGCGTGTATAATTAACTGCAGAATGTGAATAAAAAGAAAAAGGAGTTTTATTTATGAGCAGCTTGGAAAAGAAATATCCTTACGTTGAAGTGGACTTGAAAAAACTTCGTCACAACATCGATGCGGTGGTGAATATATGTAAAGAACAGGGCATAAGCATTGCGGGTGTTGTCAAGGGATTTAACGGTATCCCCGAAACACTGCCTCTTTATCAGGAGTCAGGATGCACATCTATAGCAAGCTCCAGGCTGGAGCACATTGAAGATGCGAGAAATTTAGGCCTTGAGGGTCCTTTCATGCTTATACGGATTCCCATGTTAAGTGAAGTGCCCGATCTTGTACGCCTGGCGGACATTAGCCTTAACAGCGAGGTGGAAGTGCTCCGCGCCATCAACGAGGAATGTAAAAAACAAGGCAAAACTCATAAGGTGATCCTCATGGCGGATCTGGGCGATCTGAGAGAAGGTTTCTGGGACGTGGACGATCTGGTGAACGCTGCGGTTTTGGTTGAAAAAGAGCTGGATCACCTCATATTGGAAGGAATCGGAACTAACTTGGGTTGTTACGGTTCCATAGTCGCCACACCCGAGAAAATGGAAGAACTGATCCAAAGAGCAGAAGCTATAGAAAAAGCCATCGGAAGACAGTTGAATATCATTTCCGGAGGCGGAACCACATCATTCCCGTTGGTCATTAACCGCACAATGCCGGAAAGGATCAACCACCTGCGCATGGGAGAAGGCATTGCGCTGGGTAAAGATCTGGCGGATCTCTGGGGACTGGATATGAGCTTCCTCCATAAGGATGTGTTTACACTGCGGGCTCAGATTATCGAGATAAAGGACAAGCCCAGCTACCCCGTAGGGGAAATCTTCGTGGATTGCTTCGGCAACAAAGGTGTCTATGAGGACAGAGGAATCCGCAGAAGGGCGATTCTGGGTATTGGGAAAGTGGATTTTTGTCTCGACAGCCAGTTGGAGCCCAGACTGCCGGGTGTGGAGGTTCTCGGAAGCAGCAGCGACCATCTGATCGTGGATATTCAGGATTGCAAGGAAGAACTTAAAGTAGGCGATATTCTGGAGTTCGACCTGCGCTACTCCACTATGGTCTTCCTGACAGGATCAAGATACGTGCGGCTGGAGATCAAGCAATGAACCGGGTCCCATACAACATATCTCCAAACCAGCCCTTTGTACCGTTGCTATTTGCAGGAGATATCAACGTGTACAGCATGGCCAGGGCTTTCCATGAACTCTATGGAATACGGCCTTACGTGTACGGAAAATACCCTGCATGGCCATGCCATAGAAGCAGGATCATGCATTATACGGCGAACAGCAGGGCGGACGAGCAGGATACTTTCTTCTCTCTGGTAACGGGATTTGCAAAGGAGCATCAGGATAAGAAAGTGTTGCTTCTGGGTTGCGGTGACAGCTACGTACAGTTGATCAGCGCAAACCTTGACAGGCTGCCGGACAACGTAATCGCGCCCTATATCCCCATCGACATGATGAGGGATCTCACGCATAAGGAAAAATTTTACGCCATGTGCGAGAAGGCGGGAGTGGACTATCCCGCCACCTTCGTTCATCGGAAGGAGATGGGCAACGGGTTCCGGTTGCCTTTTGATGCTCCTTATATAATCAAGCCTTCAAACGGTGTTGAATACTGGAAGCATCCCTTCCCCGGGCAGAAAAAGGTTTTTAAAGCGGAAACTCGGGAAGAACTGGAAAAAGTATTGGATGCCATTTATGAATCCGGTTACGACGACAGCGTCATCATCCAGGACTTTATTCCCGGAGATGATACTTATATGCGGGTGTTGACCAACTATTCCGATCAGAGAGGCGAGGTAAAGCTCATGTGCCTGGGCCACGTGCTGCTGGAAGAACACACCCCCCATGGGATCGGCAACCATGCGGTCATCATTACGGAAAGCAATGAGGAGTTGGAAGACCGGTTTCGTAAACTTCTTGAAGGAATGAACTATGTGGGGTTTTCCAATTTTGACATCAAGTACGATCAGAGAGATGGAAAATACAAGGTGTTTGAAATCAACACCCGGCAGGGCAGAAGCAACTACTATGTGACGGCAGCCGGAGCGAACCTGGCACAATACGTAGTGGAAGACTGGATCTACAATCATCCCATAGATTTTCGCCGGGTGGACAAGGAATTCCTCTGGATGGTGGTTCCAAGGGGTGTTGCTTTCAAATATATCAAGCCTGAGGAGTACAGGCAGAAGATGAAAAGTCTGATCCGTGAAGGAAAAGTGATGAACCCTCTGTACTATCATGCGGACAAGGGCTTCTTCAGGAAATTGACCCTTTGGAAGACCCAGCTTGCACATTATTATAAATACAGAAAATATATGTGATGCCGCGGGGAAGGGCCCTGTGGCGGCAAAATCAAAACGGGGCAATTCCCGCTATTTTATTACAGAAGGAGAGCATACATGTGGGGGCAAGAGGATAAGGTATTAGGTGTAGTGGGCGGCATGGGCCCGCTGGCGACGCAGCTGTTTTACAGGATGCTCATCGATATGACGGAAGCTTCCCGTGACCAGGATCATCTGGACATGATCATTTTGAATCACGCTTCCATGCCGGATCGGACGGAAATGATCCGCTTGGGCCGTACGGAGGAACTATTTCAGGCTCTGCTGAAAGACGTAAAAAAACTGGAAGAAAGCGGAGTGACGGCCATTGCCATCCCTTGCAATACATCTCATTTGCTTGTAGATCGACTGCAGGCGGAAATAAATGTGCCTATTATCCATATGATCAGGGAAACGGTCAAATCTATAAAAGAGCGTCGGGTTGGAATCAAGCGTGTGGGAATCCTGGCCACGTACGGGACAATAGCCAGCGGTCTCTATCAAAAAGCGTGCACCGAGGCGGGAATCCAGCCTTTCGTTCCGTCTGAAAAGGGTCAAAAGCTGGTGATGAAGATTATCTATGAGGGGGTCAAGGGCGGCAACCCCATAGATTACAACGATTTTATAAAAATTGAAGGAGAATTGGCAACCAACGGCTGCGAAGCCGCTATCATGGCATGTACGGAGCTTTCATGCTTTAAGGAAATGTACCGACTTCCCGACTATTATATCGATGCCATGGAAGTTTTGGCAGCCAAATCTATACAGGTATGCGGCAGAAAGCTTAGAGAGAAGGAAGGAGCATTATAAACATGTCCTTGCGCAGATATGATTTGCAACAATATATTGAGCTGCTTGATGAGCATCAATTGATTCAGTATATACAAGCAGATCAAAATGCATTGGAGCGTGAGGTGGAGCATCTTTCCTATGATTCAAGGGATATGAAGCCGGGAGGGTTGTTCATCTGCAAAGGAGCTCATTTCCTCCCCCGCTATTTGCAGGAAGCTGTGGATAGGGGGGCGTTCTGCTATATCAGTGAAAAGGAATATGATCTGCCCGGTAAAGACGTGGCCATGATCCTGGTAACGGATATTCGCAAAACTATGGCTCTGTTGGCAAACCGGTTCTTCAATGAAGCATGGAAGCAGCTTAATCTCATCGGTATTACCGGAACAAAAGGTAAATCCACCACCACGTATTACGTGAAGTATATTCTTGACCACTACCTGTCCGCTTCCGGAAAGTCTCCCTGCGCCATACTGTCCGGCATAGATGTGGATGACGGAGTCATTTCCGAGGAATCCCATCTCACCACGCCGGAAGCCGTCATGCTCCACCGGCATTTCCGCAACGCGGTGGACAGCGGCAGGGAATTCCTTACCATGGAAGTGTCCAGCCAAGCCCTGAAATATGACAGGACGGCAGGCGTGGTTTTCGATGTGGGCTGCTATCTCAACGTGGCCGAGGATCATATAAGCCCTATTGAACACTGCGATTTCGATGATTATTTCGAATCCAAGCTGAGACTTTTTTCCCAGTGTCGCACGGCCTGCATAAACATAGATGCGGACCATGCTCAGGAGGTCTGCGATTCCGTAGACCCCGCCGCCCGAATTATTACTTTCGGCACCAATGATAAAGCCGATATTTACGGTCACCGGATTATCAGCCGGGAAGATGGCATCGATTTTGAAGTGAAAACTCCTACTTTTGAAAAAAAGTTTAAGCTTGGCATGACGGGACTGTTCAATGTGGATAACGCCCTTGCAGCCATAGCCATATGTTATGCATTGGGCATTCCGGAGGAATCCATGTATCACGGTCTGGCGGCTGCCAGGGTGCCGGGGAGAATGGAACTATTCATGGGGAAGCAGAGCGGGACCTTGGTGATTGTAGATTATGCCCACAATCGCATGAGCTTCGACCGGCTTTTCCGTTCAACGATAAAAGAGTATCCGGATCGTCATGTTATTGCCGTGTTCGGCTGCCCCGGGAAAAAAGCATTGGCGCGGCGACAGGAATTGGCAGAGATTGCGGGAAGATATTCGGCGAAAGTCTATATTACGGAAGAGGATCCCGGAGAAGAGGATGTGATGGATATCTGCCGGGAGATTGCAAAGAACTTAAAAAAAACCGGCTGCCCATATGAAATCGAACCGGATCGGGGAGAAGCAATCAGAAAAGCCATCAGTGAAGCCGGTGAAGATACGGTAATACTTCTCACCGGAAAGGGCAGGGAGACGCGACAGAAGCGAGGTGTGGAATATATCGACTGCCCATCGGATGTGGATTATGTATTACAATATTTAAAATAACTTAATTCAAGCTCTCGTCATCGTCGGAGAACTCACCGTCGATGACAGGATATTCTCTGTCTATAAATGCGTCCGCATAAGGATCTTCCGTTTCGTCCTCATCTATCTCATCCTCCATTTCGTCCAACCGGGCCGCAATGGATGTAAGGGAGAAAGCATATTCTTCAAGGGGATAGTCCAGGCAATCTGTAAAATCGTAAACGTAGTTCTTTTCACCCAGCCTCTCTAAACGGTTGAGGACCAACGCTTCTAATATCGGTATGTCGCTGGTCAGACCGTCGGAAGGATCGTAGCAGTGGACCACGGACTCAAAGGTATACCAGTTTCTGAACTTAAAAAGTTCATCTACAAAAAGATGTCTGTGCTCCTTAAAATCTTTTGACTGGCATAGACCGGTGAGAGCTTGATAAATAGTGGTCATGAGGGTGAAAAAATCCGTGGCGTCATCGGGAATGAAACTGAACATTTCTTCAAAGTAACTGTCCAGAAGTTCTGCAAGCTTAGCTTGGTCTACTTCGTTCAATACAGCATAAAAGGCATCGTAGGATATTTCTTCCGGACATTCGATGAGCTCCGCGAAGTGCTCAAAGTATTCAAATTCATCGGGTGAGTCAATCTCCAACAGCTCGAGTACCTCTTCGATATTCATAAGTCGTCACCTCATTCTCATACGTCAAAATCAAGATTTTTAAATTCTACTTTAAACCGGTTGATCTCAAAGATCCGGTTAATCATGTTGACAAAGTTTTCCGAGAGGTCGCTGGCGTAAAAGGTATTCTCAAAATCCGAATTCTTTGCAAGCAGGTCTCTTTCGGTCAATTGCCTTTGGATATGAGCGGCGATCTCCCGGGACGGATCGATGATGTTCAAAAATGGATAAATCCTGTTTATATTATCTCTTATGAGCGGGTAATGGGTGCATCCCAATACCAGTGTATCGATTTTATGGTCTTCTATGAAGGAATCCATATAATATTTTATGGATAGATCCATGATTTCATTCTCAATGATGCCTTCTTCTATAAGAGGGACGAAGGCGGGACAAGGGATTGCATTGAGCCGTATGTCCGGGGAAAGTTGAAGGATCAGATCCTGATATGCGTTGCTCTGTATAGTGGCCTTGGTGCCGATGATTCCCACGCTGTTTGATTTATCGCAAGTCCTTGCCACTTTTTCGGCTGCAGGGCGGATGATACCTACCACAGGAATGTCCGGATAGCGCTGCTGCAGTTCAGGTAGAGAGATGGCGCTTACCGTATTGCAGGCGATTACGATCATCTTCACGTTTCGCTGCACGAGAAAATCGGCAATTTGCAGAGAGAAAGTCTTGATGGTGGAGGGAGCCTTGGAACCGTATGGAGTCCTTGCCGTGTCTCCGAAATATATGACTCTTTCCTCGGGCATGGCGGCAAGCAGGGGTGGGATACATGTCAAGCCTCCCAGTCCCGAATCAAAAAAACCGATGGGTCTGTTGTCCATTGATTGTCTGTTCCTTTCCGTCCCACAGGGTCTGCCCCGTGGTTCTGATTCTATCTATTTAACGGTTTTGTTTTATGGTTTTATGTAGCGGGTAATCACTTATCCGGTGATAAGGTGATAACTGTAATATAACAAAAAAGAGTCTTAGTTACAATTCAATTGTGGTATACTATTCGAAGATAGCAAACGGATAGGAGTATTAGAGATGGCAACAAACAAAAAGATTCGATCGAGAGATGAAATCGAACAGAAATACAAGTGGAACCTCAGGGCCATGTACCCCGATGAGGCGGAATGGGAGAAAGATTATAAAGATGCAGAGGAAATGGCAGAATCCTTTACTTCTTTTTCCGGTCATCTGGGAGACAGCGCCCAGGCTCTGCTGGATGCATTTGCCGCAAGGGATGCTCTGTGGCAGAAAGTAGAAAAGGTATACGTATACGCCAGAATGAAGAGGGATGAAGATACCAGAGTGGCCAAGTATCAGGCAATGACGTCTAGGGCTCAAAGTCTGATAGCAAAAGCCGGAGCCAAGACCTCTTTCTTTACTCCCGAACTTCTTGAACTGGATGAAGAGCTTATATGGAGATTCCTGAATCAATCCGATGGGCTCAAGCTATACACCCATGTGATACGCCAGATCCTGAGGCAGAAGCGTCACGTTCTCAGCAAGCCGGAAGAAAAACTGTTGGCCCAGTTCAGCGAACTCACATCCGCTACTAATGACATTTTCAGCATGATAAACAATGCGGATATGAAGTTCGGATCCATAGAAGACGAAAAGGGAAAACCGGTGGAAGTGACCCATGGGAGATATCTGAGCCTGATGGAATCCTCCAGCCGCCGGGTGCGCAAAGACGCCTTCGAGTGCCTGTATGCGGCTTACGAGGCACAGCGCAATACTTTGGCTACCACTTACAATTACAACACCAAGACCGATGTAATTACCGCCAGGATTCGCAGATATAATTCATCCTTGGAAGCGGCTCTTTCAGGGGATGACATTCCGATCCGGGTTTATGAAAATCTGATAGAGACAGTAAATCGGTACCTGCCTTTGCTTCACAGGTATGTGGGGCTTCGTAAGAAAGCATTGGGGCTGGATGAGGTCCATATGTACGATATGTACGCTCCCCTTGTTGAAAACCCTGTGGGCGAGATCGAATATGAAAAAGCTCTCGAAATTATAGCTGAGGGTTTGACTCCTCTGGGCGAGGAGTATATCTCCATCATGAAGCAAGGCTTTTCCCAGGGATGGATCGATGTCTATGAGAATGAAGGGAAGACCAGCGGCGCATATTCTTTCGGAAGTTACGACAGCTATCCTTATATATTGTTGAATTACAACGGAAAGCTTAAGGATGTGTTCACTATAGCCCATGAGATGGGGCACTCCATGCATTCCTACTATACCCGGAAGACGCAACCTTTTGTATACGGCGGCCATTCCATTTTTACCGCAGAGGTGGCGTCTACCGTGAACGAAAACCTGTTAATGAAACATTTGCTTGAAAAGGAAAATGATAAGAGAAAGAAGCTGTACCTGTTCAACATGTATATCGAAGAGTTCAGAGCCACCTTGTTCCGCCAGACCATGTTCGCCGAATTTGAAAAGCTCACTCACGAAGCCGTTGAATCCGGCGAAGTGTTGACTGCGGATTGGCTCAGCAAGAACTACCTGGAGCTGAACAAAAAGTATTTCGGAGACCAGGTGGTATATGATGAACAGATTGCTATGGAATGGGCGCGAATCCCTCATTTCTACAATGCGTTCTACGTATACAAATATGCCACAGGTTATTCTGCAGCGGCAGCTTTCTCGGAAAAGATCTTAAATGAGGGAGCGCCGGCCAGAGAAGCCTACATTAAATTCCTGAAATCAGGTGAATCCGATGATCCCATTCCTTTGCTGAAGCTGGCAGGTGTGGACATGAACGAACCTGCGCCCGTAGAAAGTGCGCTGGATACTTTCGGGAAATTGCTGGACGAATTGGAAAGCATGCTATGAAATCCGTCTGGTTGTTTTAGGATCTGTTGTGTTAGATCCCGGGGGAGGAACAAATGACCGTAAGAAAGATCAACATATTTGCCAATGATGATGCCTATTCGCAGGAAATACGGGAGTTGCTCCAGAGAAAGCTGCAGCAGAGCGGGTTTACGGTACCCGAGAAGTTTGCTCCCGACGCGGAGCTCATTATAAGCATAGGAGGGGACGGTGCTTTCCTCCGTACTTTACATAAATACGAGTTTCCTTCGATTCCGTTTTTAGGCGTGAACACTGGGCATTTGGGTTTCTTCCAGGAGATCCATCCCGACGAGCTGGATGAGTTCATCTTCCTATATAAGCAGAGGAGGTACAACATCCAGAATCTGAAGACCGTAAAGGCGACGGTAAAGCAGGGGGAAAACCGGTATGAATACCAAGGCTTGAACGAGATCGTCATTAAAGGTGACCATGCCACTACGATTCATTTGAATATTTCCATCGGAAACAGCTTTATTGAGAGGTTCAGCGGTGACGGCATATTGGTCTGCACTCCGGCGGGAAGTACGGCGTACAATTACTCTCTGGGAGGCAGCATCGTCGATCCCAGGCTGACTATACTTCAAATCACGCCCATTGCGCCTATGAATACCACCGCTTATCGATCCTTTACCTCCAGCGTTGTGCTTCCAAAGGAACTGGCTGTTACTGTCCATCCGGAAGCCAGGGAAGAGAGCGGATTCATGATAATAGCAGACGGGATGGAGCATAGGCACAGCAGCATTGATGAAGTTACCTTCGGCTTTTCCCAAACAGAGGTCAAATTGATGCGGTTCGAACATTACGATTTCTGGACGAAGGTAAAGACTAAGTTTCTATAAGGAAAGGCGGATTTTCTGGATTAATGGACGAGAGATACCAGTACATCATAGAGGAAGAAGATACAGAGCTCCCGCTAAAGGAGCTCTTAAAACGTCGGCTGGGTTTTTCATCCCGCCTGTTGCGGCAGATAAAGGTCAGGGGACAGGTTTACCTGGACGGTAGTCCGGTGAGGTTAAATGTAAAGGGGAAGACAGGTGAGCGAATCACCGTGATTCTTCCGGAAGAATGCAGCGATTTTCCTCCCGAAGATATCCCTATAGATGTGATTTATGAGGATCCGGATCTTCTGGCCATCAACAAGCAGCCAGGTATCGTGGTACATCCCACCAAAGGGCATCCTTATCACACCATTGCAAACGGTGTTATGAAGTACATGCTCGATAAAGGGGATCGGTATAAAATACGCTTTATCAACCGCTTGGACCGGGACACTACGGGAGTACTCCTCATCGGAAAGAATTCCTTCTGTCAGGACGATTTTACGCGCCAGGCATCGGAGGGTCTTGTGGGGAAGAAATATATTGCGGTAGTGAAGGGAATCGTAATGCATGATGAAGGCGTAATAGATCTGCCCGTGGGAAGACCGGAGACTGTCGATATCAGGAGGGCGATTATGCCGGACGGATACCCCTCCGTAACCCATTACCGGGTTATAGAACATTTTGATAAAGGATATACGCTGCTGCAACTTTCCCTGGAAACGGGGCGTACTCATCAAATCCGCGTTCATCTCTCACATATCGGCCATCCGGTGGCAGGAGACACGCTATACGGGGGCGAAGACCCGGAGCTCATTGACAGGCAGGCCCTTCATGCGGAAGAGCTCAGTTTCCGGCATCCCGTTACTGGAGAAAGGCTGACTCTCAACGCCCCGCTGCCGGAAGATATGGATAAACTGATTCGTTCTTTACGATAATACATCTCCTGTTATTGCACCTTTTTCTTCAAAATTCATATTATGAATGAGCAAAACCTTGTATTTGGTGTCAGACACTTTTTACAAGTTTGCAGGTCAGCAATTTCAAAGGGAAGGCCAGGAGGTGTTATTATTGGGAGACGATTACAGATACTGTGATCCCTGCAAGGACGGGTCCGATTTCAGGCGAGATCATCGCAGACATCACGATCCCAGTGATGAGATAGACAGCTGTAAAGTTTGTGATCCATGCGATTTTGACAATGACGATGATGGCGACTGGGGAGGCTGGTTGCTCATTCTGCTGATTGTCCTTTTGCTCTGCGGTGGATTCGGTTGGTTCGGCGGCGGTCGAAACGATTGTTTCGACAGTCATGACGGCGGTGGAAGTTGGTTACTTATTCTGATAGTTTTATTTTTGCTTTTCAATCAGGGAGACTCTAAAAAAGGAGGCTTTCTGGGGAACCTGTTCTAACAGAATTTGCATTCGGTGCCAGACATTGTCTACAATCTTAAGTTTTTGGAGCGTAGGGTTACTCTCCCGCTCGACGAAGCTACGCGCTGCGTGCCGTACGATCCAGACGGCCCATCCTGCCTGGTTGGCACTTGCTTGTACTCGCTGGAGCGCAACCCTACGCTCCAAAAGTTTTTATAAATGCCTGGCACCTGCTATAAGTTTGTTGTGATAAGATACAAAGTCATTGATTAAATGTTTGGCATGGAATAAAATATACTAATAACAAAGAACCAACGCCGGATAAAAACGGTTAGAAGAAGGTAAATCAATTGATACAGTCCCTGAAAGATAAAAAGCAATATGAACTGGGGATGGCCTGTGCCATCCTCTGCGCCTTGGTATGGGGAGTGCTTCCGATTTACTGGAAGGCCCTGGATCCCATCGATCCATTGTTAATCATATTCTATCGCATAGTATTAACCTGCATTATAGTATTCATAGCCAGCCTGGCGGTATACAAGTGGAAGGGAATCCTGGAGCCTTTAAAGAAAAAAGGCGCGGCTTTCGTATTCTTTGCAGCCGGATGTATTATTTCAGTCAATTGGGGGCTTTACATCTGGATGGTCAATGCGGGATTTATTATACAGACCAGCATAGGCTATTATATTGAACCTCTCATGGTCTGTGTCTTTGGGATTCTGTTTTTCAAAGAAAAGCCGGAGAGATACAAAATAGCAGCAATTCTTCTGGCCCTGGCTGGCGTATGCGTCATGCTTTTTTCCTACGGGCAAATTCCTGTGTTGGCTCTTGTTTTAGCCCTTGCTTTTGCTACCTATGCAGCATTGAAAAAGAAGCTCCAGGCTCCGGCCTTGCTGGCGCTTTTTTATGAAACTGTGTTTTTGGCTCCTATTTCCGTAGGGATCATTCTTTATACTGAGCTGAATGGTAAAGGAGCCTTTTCAGTGGCGGAACCATATCAGATCGCCCTTTTGTCATTGTCAGGACTCTTTACGGCCATTCCTCTTTCCCTGTTTGCCATGGCGGCGAACCGCATCAGCCTAATCGCTCTGGGAATTACAGAATATATAGCCCCGTCCATCGGCCTTATACTGGGGATTTTTCTCTATAAAGAGCCCTTTGATATCTATCAATTTATAGGTTTTCTCATCATCTGGTGCGGACTGGCCGTATTTACCGCAGGCGGAATCCGCTCACATAGGGAAGCAGAAAGACAGAAGGCCGAAATAGAGCCGGCGGGAGTGACTGAAGCGTCCGGCTGTGAAAACCGAGGTGCCGATTCATGAAGTCAGATACACGTTCCGGCCAGAAACCCCTCACGGTTTTCCGCGTGGCATTCCTATATTTTGGCGTGCTCATGGGCGCCGGCTTCGCTTCGGGGAAAGAAATGTGGCAGTTTTTCGGTGTGTTCGGCTTCAAAGGCCTTTTCGGCCTTCTGATGATCGCTTTTCTGTTTGTAGCTTTAGGTCTTGTAATCGTGCATATTGGAAATGCGCTCAGCACCGGGGACTTGATAATTGGAATCATTGCGGCTGCGTTTCTTTTTATGGCCTATTTCGCCATGCTTGCGGCGGGAGGCGCATTGATTGAAGCGCAGTTCGGAGTGCCGCGTGTCGCAGGAAGTACCGTTCTTATGTTTCTTGTAGTGCTTACTACGGTGAAAGGCTTTGGTACGGTATCCGCGCGCCAGGGAAAAGTGGTACCCATACTTCTGGCAGCTACTTTGTCGATGGCATTGATTATATTGTTTCGGGAGTTCGGCTCAATCGAAGGAAAGCCGGCAGCGGGTGCAAGTCCGTTGGCACCGAATTGGATTATCGCGGCGGTTGTCTTTGTTTCATATAACATGATGGGAGCCATTCCCATACTGGGAAGCTGTACCGTTTACGCTGAAGATTTGCGGATCGTGAAGCGGGGAGCCGCATTGGGCGGATCTTTTTTGGGAACGTGTGCCCTGATACTGTATTTGGTCACGCTGACGGATCCGATTCTGTCTTCGGAAAGCGATCTGCCGATGCTGGCTTTCGCACAACTGCTGGTTCCTGCGGCGGGAGCGCTTTATTCCGTCGTATTGCTCATATCCGTTTTCGGGACAGCTACAAGCTGTTTCTACGGTTACTGCACAAAACTGCCGAAAAATGATCGGAAGACCCGGATGGTGTGGGCATCCGCTCTGGCAGGATTGGCAGTCTCTATGATGGGCTTTTCCAACATAGTTGCCTTCATTTACCCGCTACAGGGATATATGAGTTTTGTTTTCCTCACCTTGATGATATGGAACTTTGTCAGAATAAAAAGCGGAAAGAGGCAATTCATTGAAGAAGATGCTCTTTCATAGGCAAAGGATGGGAAAGAAGGATAATCTCCTGCTGCCGGGAAAAGAGCCGACATAAAAAAAATGGCCGATGCGCATCATAATGCGAAGGGCCATTTATTTTTGCAGCTCTTATACAATTAGCGTTTTCCATCCCTCGGGAAATTGCCTGAGCGCCCTCTTGGCGGACAACAATCCTCGTCGCGAATGTCTCTGTCCCTTCCGCATTCCTCTTCATCCTCCTCCTCGTCGTCGATCTGATCGGGAAAGAGCTGTGGAAAGCTGGTGCAGATCGCTGATACCTGAGGAGATATCTGGACAAATCCTGTAGACAGCACGCACAGCTGAACAGGAACGATAATTTTCTTTTCGCATGTAATGCACAGAGCGATGATGAGGTTGGCTTTTATGGTGCCGTCTGGACAGATAGTCAGGTCTCTTCCCATATTGTTGGTAGCCAACCGTGCTTCGCAAGCCGGATTGCAGAACTCCGCAAACCTGGGCAGGAACGCGGCATTATGTGTAGAGGGGATGCAGAGCTCGAAGAAGTTAGTCAGGCATAGCGGCGCACAGTCCTGTGCAATATTGACATTTGCGCATACTGTGAAGATGACTTCGTGATCATATCTGTCACAGAGCAGCAGATCCAAGCATACCTGAACATCTCCCGTAACGGCAATGTTTTGCGTTCCGAATATAGGAGTACCTTTTCCCTGTTCGTCACATTCATGGGTATCCGCGTAGATAATTTTTTCCGAAAAAGTGCCGTCAGGGCCAACGACAACCAGTTCTTCTCCCTGACTGTTCTGAATAAACGACGCGCCGGATATCGTCGTGTTTATGTTTAATCGTAAGTTTGAGGGATCGTCAACATTCTCCGGATTGAAAAAACGCTTACAGCGGATATCCACCACTCTTTTGAGCCTGTGCCCTCTGGGAATGGCAGGGCAAAAGCTCTGATTGGTTACGGTCTTCAATCCCTGTAGGTTGAAAAGAACAGCGTCGTAAACCTTCTGCACAAATATCGGTTCCGTGACTACCTTGTCAATTCTACCGTCAAATTCACAAAGTGTATTTGCATTGCAGCAGTTCTGAAAGAGGTCCGGCGATGTTCTGCCACCGAAACAACTCATATATTTACCTCCTTTACCGGTCAAATAAGTATTTGTTATCTGTGTCAGTATATTCGCCGGGCAACTGTTGTGTTACAATGCAAACCAAAACAGGGCGGCTTTTGCAAGCCGCTCTAAACGTAGTTGAAATTTCATGGTCAGGAATATCTTCTTGGAAACCGATAGATTTTTGATGCGCTTTTCAAGGTTGCGCATAAAAGCTTTCAAAGGTTAATTTCTACCGGAATACTCTCGGATCGTTCAATTAATCATATTAAAATCTATTGATAGTAACTGCGGTTTTCATAATAGCTGAGATCACGCCCCTGTTTCAGCATATCGCTGAACACCTGCCAGATATCGGGCATGGACCATCGATACTCCCAGCAGGCGGAGCCAGCCAGGTCGTACTTTTGCACAAGAGCCAGGCGATTGGCCACAGACCTCATATCTTCCACCCATATCTTATCCGTATACTCCCCGTTTGGATAGGAAATGAAATACTGCTTTTCCCTATCCAGCCACACGGGTGTCAGGTTCATATTGACTATGAGATCCTGGATATATCCCATGGAAGCTGCGGGGTTTCGAATAACTTTTCCGCTGTTGTCCACCACCCAAACCCTTGTGTAGAGGGGAACTCCCAGCAATATCTTTTCCCTGGGAACTTCCTTCAGAGTCTCTATGATAGCTTCTTCCACCCAGGGCATGGAAGCCACCGAACCGGCTGTGGGGCTGCTGCTGTAATGCTCATCATAGGTCATGACCGCAATATAATCCACGTGTTCGGCAAGAGCATCCCTGTCGTATTCTATGGTCCATGGTTTAGGAATTAGGGTGTCGATGGAAAGGTTCAGCCCCTGCCTCTCCGTGTATTGGCGGAGCAGGGCGGTGAAGGCCGTAAGTCCGGCTGCATCTTTATCCGCTACCTGTTCGTAATCGATGTTTATTCCGTCCACATCATATAGGCAGGAATAAAACAGGTATTGGGCAACGGATCGGTTTAAGAGCGCGCTGTTGTTGAAGACGGTGGAAGTGTATGCAGTGGAACCCTTGGTGCTCATGTTATTTGTAATAGTCGCCCAGACGAGATAACCCTTCTCATGGGAAGACCGTGTATAGCTTAAATCCCCGGTGTTTTCCACGGCGCCGTTGCCTTCCACAATGAGATGGAACCAGGTGGGAGCCAGAATATCTATACCTTCCTCCTTTTTCTCCGGCGGAGCCGGTGTTGTGGCAGAAGCATACTGCCAAACCAGGTTGATTTTCTCCTTGCTGCGAAGGTATTTATTTTTCTTCGGTGCATAGAAATCCACGGCGGACATGCTGTCATCCATAGTCTCCACATGGGCCTTCATTACATAGCCCGTCAGTGCATCCTGGGTCTCTACCCGATAATAATTGTCGGTTTCGCCGAGTATGTATACAATATCGCCGCTGTTCAGCTTGATTGGATTCTGTTTAACCTTTGAGGAAAGATTAGGCACCAACTTAGCATCTCTTTCGGTAACTCTGGCCGCCTTGTCCGTTGAATCGGCTCGATTAATTCGTATCGTTCCGTCGGATATGTACGCATGCAGCTTCACAAACTGACCGGATACATCCATGGGAACACAGAGGGTGCCGTCAAAGGTCTTCAGAGGAATATAGACCGTTCCTCCGTACTTTTTCACGAAATCGGTAGTTTCCTTATCGGCCATTCGGATGTTTTGCCTGGACAGATCGATGAGCATCTTTTTCTCGTTCTCATCGAAAACAAGCTTGTCAGTTTCGCCTATTTTTTTGGCAACGGACAAGGGCACATATGGAGTTTGATTTACTATGTACCCGCCTTCTGAAAGCCGCTTTCCTTCAAAGTATATGGGAATGGTGCTCTCATTGGCTCCGTAGCTGGACATAGAGGTTGTCAAACCTGCTATTACCGCCGCGCAGCATAACAGAACAACCATGGAAACAACAAAAATCTTCTTTTTTATCTTACCTTTATCCATAAGTATCCCCTCGGCTGCAATCAATTATAGTTGGTGTTACAACTTTATTCTATTATGAACTTTCCCAAGGTTCAAGCCAAAAGCCCTAACCGTAATAATCTTGAAATAACTGCGCCTACGATGAAAGAGAGCAAAAAGCTGCCGACCCAGGTCAGGGAAGCGATGAGAGGCCCCCGGTCCTTATACAGCACCATGAGCGAGGCGAAGCAGGGCACAAAAAGAGTCATGACTATGAGTATCACGGTAATCTGTATGTCTGAAAAGCTGCCTTGCGCAACGGCGGCATACATTTCCGCGGCCCCCAAATCCTTTTTTATAATAGCCAACATAAATAAGTCCGTAGCCCGGCCCGGCAGTTGGAGAAGCCCCGAGGTGATGGGCGAACACCATTGGTGTATCTTTTGAAAGCCGCCGGTATAGCTCAACAACGCCATTAGGAGGCCGCCAAAAGCAAATGTAGGTGCAGCATCCACTAAAAAGTCCCAGGATGCGCGGAGTGCAAGTGTGAGGGAAGAAAAGAAACCAGGAATACGTAAGGGTACCGGAGAGGGGGCTCTCGTACCGGGCTCACCGGAAATCGACAGGTTCAACAACAGGCCTGTGACAATAAAAAGTATTAAGACTACTGAAAGATATACAATTATGTATTTAAAGGGCAGGAAGGATGAAATGGCCAGTATGATGGCAAATTGAGCGGAGCAAGGTATGGCAAGGCATAACAGGATACTGACTATGAGCTGCTCACGTTTTGATGAGAGGGAATTGACGGAGATCAAGGCAGCGGTAACGCAACCGAATCCCAGCAGGAGTGGAATTATACCTTCACCGGAAAGCCCCAGGTGGCGGAAGATCCCCTGAACGGAGTAAGAGACCCGGGCCAGCAGCCCGGAATCCTTCAGAAGATGCAGTGCCAGGTAGAAGGAAAACACTAGGGGCAGAAGAAGTCCGAGCAGGTAGATGGGGGTCATAGTTAAAAGGCCGTATTCTCCGAACAACAGGAAAGGGAAGAAGCTGTCCCTGTCCATAAACGCGGACAAATATCCGACAACGAAATTGTAATACCAGTTCCCCATAAGGGTTCCCTGGGTAAAATCCACAACGGGCCCTGCGATAAATTTACCGATAAACAAATAAATGCCCGCTAAAATCGAGAAGACCAGTAAGCCTCCTCCCAAAGGTTTTGATATAATGTGATCAAGTCGTTCTCTCATAGCCTCAACGCCTCGACATTTCTACTTTTTAAACACTAATAAAAATGGTATAATACAATGATATGATTTGCGCGGGATTCCATGAAATGAAAATACAAACCCGCTCATAGATAGAGAGGTAAGTCGTGGAAATAATTGCAGCTGTAACCGGTCTGGTGGTTCTTGTTTTACTCGGGATTCTGCTTTGGAAACTTTCTGCTCTCGAAAAGAAAGTGACGGAGATGAGCAGCGAGGAAACATCCATCAAACAGTTGATAGAGCAGTTGGACAAACTTCAAAAAGCAATTGAGAGTGAGATCAAAGAATCCAGACAGGAAACCCTAAGATACATAACGGAGAACTTCCGGAACTTGGCGGATGTTCTTTCGGGATCCCAGAAACAGATTGCAGAAATTCAGGACAAGCGTCTCGCTGATTTAAATCAACAACTGACCCAGAGGAACGATACGCTTCAGAAGACAGTAACCGATATGCTGAAGCAGATCAACGATACCATGGAAACCCGGCTTCTTTCAATGCAGCGCGATAACGAGAAAAAGCTGGAACAGATGAGAGAGACGGTGGACGAAAAACTGCAGAAGACCCTGGAGGACAGGATCAGTCAGTCCTTCAAGCTGGTAAGCGAGCGGCTCGAACAGGTATATAAAGGACTGGGCGAGATGCAGAACCTGGCATCCGGTGTGGGCGATTTGAAGAAGGTACTTTCTAATGTGAAGACCAGGGGAATCCTGGGCGAGATTCAACTTGGCTCCATTTTGGAACAAATTCTGACACCGGATCAATATGAAACAAATATCCCGATGAAGAAAGGAAGCTCGGAGCGGGTGGAATACGCTATCAAACTTCCGGGAGACGACGACGGTGTAGTATATCTTCCCATCGACGCGAAATTCCCGGCGGATGCTTATGCTAAACTGGTAGACGCTTATGAGACGGGAGATGTGAAGGAAATCGATGTGGCGGCCACCAACCTTGAGCGCACTATCAAGATCTTTGCAAAGGACATAAGGGATAAATATGTCTCGCCGCCTTACACCACGGATTTCGGAATCATGTTCCTGCCTTTCGAGGGGCTTTATGCGGAAGTGGTAAGGCGGGGCATGGTGGAAACCCTGCAGCGGGATTATAAGATCAACATAGCGGGTCCCAGCACCATGGCAGCGCTGCTTAACAGCCTGCAAATGGGTTTCCGCACTTTGGCTATTCAGAAGCATTCCAGCAAGGTATGGGACGTGTTAGGAGCCGTGAAGACCGAATTCGATAAGTTCGGTTCCGTGCTTGAGGCAACGCAAAAGCGCATCAATCAGGCCAATGCAGAGCTGGACAAGCTGATTGGGACCAGGACCAGAATGATACGCAGCAAACTCAGAAGTGTAACTGCCCTACCGGAAGAGAGCAGCCAGGAAATCCTGGGAATAGAGGAGGAGCTGGAAGACTTGCCGGATAGGGAGGAAGAGGAACAGTAATGAATATCTTCGCAATCGGAGACTTACATTTATCTACGGATGGGGCAAAACCCATGGATATATACGGCGGACAGTGGATCAGGCATGCGGAGCGGTTGGAGCAGAAATGGAGATCAGTGGTAGAAGAAGATGATATAGTAATCGTTGCCGGGGATATCTCCTGGGCGATGAAGCGGCAGGATGCAACGGAAGATTTGGAATGGATCGCAAGGCTTCCGGGGAAAAAAGTGCTGATCAAAGGCAACCACGACCTTTGGTGGACATCTGTGACGAAGCTTAACCAGTTTTATGAAAGTATGTTTTTCCTGCAGAACAGCTGTTATATAGCTGGTGATACAGCTATTTGCGGCAGCCGCGGCTGGGTCTGCCCGGGGGACACGGACTTTACTGAACAGGACGAAAAGATCTACAATAGGGAGCTGGGGCGGTTGCGGCTTTCTTTAGAGTCTGCTAAGAATGCGGGTGCGGCTAAAATCATCGGAGCTATGCATTTTCCGCCTACAAACGACAAGCATGAAAAGTCGGGATTCACAGCCCTCTTCGAAGAATATGGTGTCAAGATGGTGGTTTACGGTCATCTTCACGGACCTGAAGCACATCTCCGCGGTATACAGGGAAAGCGCAACGGAGTAGAATACAGACTTGTTTCCTGCGATTATCTAAAATGCAGCCCGCTTTTGATCCACAGAGTAAATGTATCGACTGCCCTGTGATAAGGCAGCCGGGGAATAGGAGGATTTATGAAAAGGGTCGTCATTATAGTGCTGGACAGTTTGGGAATAGGAGCTCTTCCCGATGCAGAAAATTATGGGGATTCGGGAGCGAATACCCTTGCGAATATCAAGAAAGCCAAGCCAGACCTCCGGATTCCCAACTTGATAGAAATGGGTATAGGACGAATAGACGGCGTGGAAGTGTTGGAAAAAGAAGCCGAACCTATTGCATCCTACGTCCGTTTGGCAGAGATGTCCAAAGGCAAGGATACTATTACAGGTCATTGGGAAATCGCCGGCCTTTATACTCCGGAACCCTTCAGGACCTTCGAAAGATTTCCCGACGATTTTATGAAAGCTTTTGAGGAAGCTATAGGCGTAGGGACTTTGGGCAACTATGCGGCTTCCGGAACTGAAATCATAAAAGAACTGGGACCGGAGCATAAAGCCACCGGCAAACCCATAATCTACACCTCAGCTGACAGCGTGTTCCAAATAGCGGCCAATACGGATGTAATACCATTGGAAGAGTTGTACCGTTATTGTGAGATAGCGAGGGAAATGCTCGTGGGAGAACTCCGGGTCGGGAGAGTCATAGCAAGGCCCTTTATCGAGGTGGACGGCAAGTATGTCCGTACCTCTGACCGGAAAGATTATGCCGTCTCACCGGGAGGAAGAACCCTGCTTGACATGGTAAAAGACGCCGGTAAAGTTGTTTATACCGTAGGAAAGATCAATGACATCTTTAACGGCCAGGGTGTCAGCATCTCCGTCCACACAAAGAGCAATCAGGACGGGATCGATAAGACCATCCAGGCTCTCAATGCGGATTTTGAAGGTCTTATATTCACCAATCTGGTGGATTTTGACTCCCTATACGGGCACAGAAGGGACGGTGTAGGTTACGGAACGGCTTTGGAGGAGTTCGACAGCAGGCTGCCCGAGGTAAAGGACGCCATGAAAAAAGAAGATATTCTGATTATATGCGCTGATCACGGAAACGATCCGGCTCATACGGGATGGGATCATACCAGAGAGTACGTCCCCGCTTTGATTTACGGAGAAAGCATACAGCCAGGCGTCAATTTGGGAACCCGTTCAACTTTTGCGGATATTGCGGCGACGGCGGCGGAATATCTTGAGGTTGAAACAACTTCTATCGGCATGAGTTTTTTGTCTGAAATAAAAGTATAACTTGCGCAGTTGTAATAATAGAACCATATCCTTGGAAACTACCGGGGGTGAGTAATGCAATGAAAATGAATATGTATGACATTATCTATAAAAAGAGAGAGGGAAACCCTCTTTCGGAAGAGGAGATCCGTTTTTTTATTAACGGCTATACGGAAGGAAGTATACCGGATTATCAGGCGGCAGCGCTGCTCATGGCCATCTACTTTCAAAAAATGACTCCTGAGGAAACTTATTTCCTGACGGATGCCATGAAAAACTCCGGCGATATTGTGGACCTCTCTTCTATCGAAGGCGTTAAAGTGGACAAACACAGCACCGGCGGCGTGGGAGACAAGACTACCCTCATCGTAGGTCCCCTTGCGGCGGCCTGCGGCATCCCCATCGCCAAAATGTCGGGGAGAGGGTTGGGTTTTACCGGGGGAACCGTGGATAAGATGGAATCCATTCCGGGATTCAGGACCACGCTTACGGAACAGGAATTCCTGGATCAGGTAAAAAGGATCGGAATCTCCGTCATCGGCCAGACAGGGCAAATAGCGCCTGCTGATAAAAAACTGTACGCGCTGAGAGATGTAACGGCTACCGTGGATAACATGAGCCTCATCACATCCAGCATCATGAGCAAAAAGCTCGCTGCGGGAAGCGATGCCATTGTGCTCGATGTTAAATGCGGAAAAGGTGCGTTTATGGAGGATCTTGAATCTGCGGAAGAGCTTGCAAAAGCTATGGTTAACATCGGCAACGCAGCCGGTAAAAAGACCATTGCCCTCATTACAGACATGAATCAACCTCTGGGAAAAGCTGTGGGAAACAGCCTGGAAGTGATAGAATCCATTGAAACACTGCGCGGACAGGGTCCGGAGGATATAACGGAGCTTTCTCTTGAATTAGCCGGTTATATGATATACTGTGGAGGAAAAGCTCATACCCCCGAAGAAGGCAGAAACCTTGCCGAGGAAGCTTTAACCGGCGGTTCGGCGTTAAAGAAAATGCGTGAGTTTATCGCCGGACAGGGAGGAAATCCTCATGTGGTGGAAGACTTCAGCTTATTTCCACAACCGTCTTACAGCCAAACCGTCATTTCGGAAGAAGCCGGTTTCGTAGCATCCCTGGATGCAAGGCGCATCGGAATGGCCTCCCAGCATGCGGGAGCGGGACGTGAAAAGAAAGAGGATGATATTGACCTGTCTGCCGGCGTGCTGCTGTCAAAGAAGGTAGGAGATGAAGTAATGCCCGGTACGCCTCTCGCTACAGTCTACGGCAACGATCCGGACCGGGTAAAGAAAGCTGCGGAAGAGGCTCTTTTCGCATTTCGGATTTCCAAAGAAAAACCGGAAAAAGGTCCTCTCATCAAAAAGGTTATCCAATAGATTGACATAGGTCGGTTAACACAAAAAAAGTAAAGGAAAAGAATGAAGTATGAAACAACATTTTTTTACCGCAGGCATTCTCACAATAAGCGATAAAGGAGCGGCGGGCGAAAGAGAAGATGCAAGCGGAGAAGTCATAAAAGAGCTTCTTCAGGAAGCCGGTTACCAAATAGAGAGATATCACATAGTTCCCGACGAAAGGGAGGCTATAGAGAAGGAACTTCTCCATATGTCGGACCATATGGGTTTAAACCTGATTCTTACAACAGGCGGCACCGGATTCGGGCCCCGTGACATTACCCCTGAAGTTACCAAATCCGTCATCGACAGAGAAGCTCCCGGAATTTCGGAGGCCATGCGCATAAACAGTCTTTCCATAACTCCGAAAGGCATGTTGTCCCGCGGTGTAAGCGGCATCAGGGGGAGGACTCTCATCGTCAATTTGCCGGGCAGTCCCAAAGCCGTCAGGGAGTCCCTGGAATACATTCTTTCTCCCCTTAAGCATGGGTTGGAAATACTACTGGGAAGAGCTTCGGAGTGTTCAAGATGATTGATTCTTTTGGTCGCAGAATACATTATGCCAGGATTTCGATAACGGATTTGTGCAATTTAAGGTGTCTCTACTGCATGCCGGAAGAGGGAGTTCCAAAAAAGGATTGCAGAGAAATACTGCGCATTGAAGATTTTGTGGAGATAGCCCAAGTAATCGTCGAACTGGGCATCGACAAGATACGGATTTCAGGCGGTGAGCCTCTTGTTCGCCGGGGAGTGCTCACTTTGATGGAGGAAATAGGGAAAATAGATGGAATCAAGGACTTTGCCATCACCACCAACGGCGTGCTCCTGCCTAAGTACGCCCATGCATTGTGCGAAGCAGGGGTGCGGAGAGTCAACATCAGCCTTGATACCTTCGATGCAGAAAAATACCGCATGATTACTCGCGGGGGAGACATTAACAATGTACTTAAGGGAGTTTCCGCAGCCTTTGAAGCGGGTTTCCATCGGATAAAGATAAACGTGGTGTTGATTAAGGGCTTTAACGACGACGAGATTCCCCGGTTCGTAGAGCTTACCAGGGAAGAACCTATTGACGTCCGGTTTATTGAGTTGATGCCCTTTGACAGCCAGCAGAACTTTGCCTACGGGCGTTACCTGCCCGGAAATGCCGTACTGGAGATATGCGATGATCTTCAGGAAGAGCCGCGGGATGACCCGTCGTCACCTGCCAGATACTACAGATTACTGGGAGCAAAAGGCAGGGTAGGCCTCATCGAGCCCATGAGCCATGGGTTCTGCGGCCAGTGCAACCGGATTCGAATTACGGCGGACGGACATATCCTGAGTTGCTTACATAGCAAAAATGAAATCGACTTAAAGCCCGCTCTGGGTAATCGGGATGCATTAAAAACCCTGATTTTACGTGCTGTTTCGGAAAAACCCATGACCCACCGGCTCTCGGAAGGAAAGCTTTCGGAGCGGGCAATGAATAACATAGGAGGCTGAAATGAGCGAGTTTACCCATATCAATGCTGAGGGAAGAGCCAAAATGGTCAACGTGGGAGACAAAGCTTTTACCGACCGGACCGCTGTGGCTCGTGGCGAAGTCATCATGCAGCCGGAAACCATAGAAAAGATTAAAAAAGGCGCCATGAAAAAGGGCGACGTGCTCGGAGTGGCGCAGGTTGCCGGCATTGCGGGAGCAAAAAAAACATGGGAGTTGATTCCCATGTGCCATAACATTTTCATATCCGGATGCGACATGGATTTTGATATAAAAGAAGACCGGGTGGAGATCACCGCCACGCTTTCCACCAACGGGCAGACCGGCATCGAGATGGAAGCCCTTACAGCCGTTTCGATAGCGGCCCTTACCGTCTACGACATGTGCAAGGCCGTGGACAAAACCATGAGAATACAGAATATCCGACTGCTTCAAAAAACCGGAGGACGTTCCGGAGATTGGATACTGGAGGAAACGGAATGAAAAAAGGAATTGTGAAAGCGGTAAATATAAGCGATACCAAAGGTGTAGTCAAAACTCCCGTGGACAGTGTTGTTTTAGTGGAGGATTACGGTATAGAAGGCGATGCTCACAGCGGCAAAGGCAAAAGGCAAGTCAGCCTCTTGGCCCAGGAAAGCGTTGACAAAATGATCGCCATGACCGGAAGAAAGGATCTTACCGAAGGCGTATTTGCGGAGAACATTACGGTGGAAGGGCTTGAGCTGCATACTCTTCCGGTGGGCACAAAATTGAAGATAGGGGAGACTCTTCACGTTGTGAGCCAGATAGGTAAGGAATGTCATAGCGGGTGTGCCATCATGAAGCAAGTAGGACATTGCATTATGCCGAGAGAAGGAGTTTTTACCCAGGTGCTTAAAGGAGGCGTCGTCAGGCCGGGCGATGCCATCGAAGTTATAGAAGAAATTACGGAATAAAGAAGTACAGCTTGAGCGAATAAACCCCCCGAACTTGAAATATCTTTAATTAGAGATAGCAAGGGAGGGGGTTTTTCTATTGCATTCATACAAGTATTTGGGCTGGGTGCTGGCGTTATTAATTGTACTATCGTCGCTCACGGTTACGGTTACAGATATCTTTGGCGGGGAAAAAACGGTTGTCATCAGCGAAGAGCTTCAGGTAGTGGAGACGGCAATACCGGTCACGGTTAAAACCGGTACGACGGCTGAATTGGCTGAAACCGCCAAGTCTGCCATACTCATCGATGCGGGAAGCGGTACCGTCCTCTATGAAAAAAACTGCCACGAGAGATTGCCGCCTGCAAGCATAACGAAGATAATGACCATGCTGTTGGTATTGGAAGCTGTGGAGCGCGGCCAGATTTCCCTGGAAGATAAGGTTACCATCAGCCAGAGAGCGGCAAGCATGGGCGGCAGTCAGATGTACATGGAGCAGGGAGAACAACAGACCGTAGAGACCCTATTAAAGGGAATTGCCATCGGAAGTGCCAACGATGCCTGCGTTGCCTGCGCCGAATATGTAGCCGGCTCAGAAGAGATCTTCATAGAAATGATGAACAAAAGAGCTCAGGAACTGGGAATGAAGAATACCCATTTCGTCAATACCAACGGACTTCCGGTAGCGGATCATTACACAAGCGCATATGATATAGCACTGATGTCAAGAGAATTGCTGAAGCACGAAATTGCCCATGAATGGTTTACCACCTGGCAGACGACGGTGTTGGTGGGTTTGGAGAGCAAAAAGCAGACAGAGTTCGAATTGACGAATACCAACAGGCTCATCAAGCTTTATCCCGGAGCCAACGGGATCAAGACGGGATTTACTCGCGAAGCCGGATATTGCTTATCCGGTTCCGCCACTAAAGAAGATTTGACTCTTATTGCTGTGGTGCTTGGCTGTGACACAACCCATAACAGATGGGGAGAGACGATGAAGCTTCTGGATTATGGGTTTGCCACATGTGAAAATGCCGTACTTGCGAAAAAAGGAGAAGTATTGGGCACCATTGTCATAGAGAAAGGCTCGCCGTCTTCTGTCAATGCCATCGCCGATTCGGATATCAATCTGCTGGTGAAGAAAGGCGAAGGCGATCAGGTTACCACGGAGATAGTACTATTTGAACGGATTAAAGCCCCTCTTAAGGCGGGAGATAAAGTAGGCGAATTGATCGCATTGAAAGACGGTGCGGAAGTTGGGAGATATCCCCTTGTGGCCGACGGAGATGTAGAAGTCGCAAAGCTTCACGAAATCTACATACGAATGCTGAAAACTCTCATATAGAGACTGAAATTACGGAAGATATTCAGCGATAGTTGAGGAATAGGAAGAGGCAGAGAATGAACGAATATGTCATCGTGATTTCCTCCTCCTTCTTTACGGCTGCATATGCCAGGGATAAGTTGCTGCAGGCGGGAATCCCTACCACACTGATGAGGACCCCTGCCCAGCTTTTCGGAAGCTGCGGCCACGGAATCACTCTGGTCACCAACGAAGACGGAATAGAGAATATCAAGGAAGTTCTTCGTCAAAACCAGATCGGCTGGAGGGCAATATTTCGGCTGGAGAAGGAGAGAGGAATTCTAAGATATAAGGCGATATAAAAAAGACCCGCAGGCAGTTCTGCGGGTCACACTTTTTAGGGTTACTTAAGGTTTTCCGGATTCAGCACTTCCAGTTCCGGCAGCACGAAGAGTCCGTCCTTGCGGATTAACACATCATCGAAATAGATCTCTCCGCCGCCGTATTCCGGCCTCTGTATCATAACGAGATCCCAATGTACGGCGGATACGTTGCCGTTGTTGGCATCTTCATAAGCGCAGCCGGGAGTCAGGTGGAAGCTTCCGGCAATCTTTTCGTCAAAAAGGGTGTCCTTCATCGGGTGAAGGATATAGGGGTTGACGCCGATTGCAAATTCTCCGAAATAACGTGCACCTTCGTCCGTATCCAGCAGCGCGTTAATTCGATCCGTGTCATTGGCTGTGGCTTTGACAATCTTGCCGTTTTTGACTTCAAAAACCACATTCTCATAAGTGAATCCTTCTTCTTCGGAAGGTGTGTTGTATGAGATGATGCCGTTTACTGAGTCTTTTATCGGAGCAGTGTAAATTTCTCCGTCGGGTATGTTGCGCTCACCGCTGCATTTAACGGTGCCGATACCTTTAATGGAGAAAGTGAGATCTGTTCCGGGGCCGACGATGCGTACTTTGTCGGTCTTATCCATGAGCTCTTTCAATGCATCCATGGCTTTGTCCATCTTTCCGTAGTCCAGGGTGCATACATTGAAATAAAAATCTTCAAAGTTTTCGAGACTGGTATTTGCCAGCTGTGCCATGGAGTTGTTGGGATAGCGAAGAACCACCCACTTGGAGTGATCTACTCTCTGACGTTGCACCGGCCGCAGAACTCTGTTGTAAAGGCTTTGCTGCGACGCAGGAACATCAGCATGTTCCGAAGCGTTATCGGAGGCCCGGATGCCGATATATGCCTGCATTCCTTTCATCTGGTGAAGCAGATATTCGTTCATGAATTCCAGCTGTTCTTCGTTGCAGCCCAGCAGAATTTCCCGGGTAATGGAAGAATCGCGAATTTCCACATAGGGATAACCGCCGCATGCGTAAACTTCCTTGATGAGTTGCTTTACCAAGGGTTTGGCCGAATCGCCGTCATAAGAAATAAGGACTCGCTCGCATTTTTGGATGTTGCAGGAATAGTGTACGAGCACATCCGCCAATTTTTTGATTCTTGTATCCATAGATGTCTCCTTTTGTATTAAATATTCCGAGATCGGATAAGTTATTTATCCCATATATTTTACCAAACGGTAGGATTATTATCAATTTTTATATTGACAATTCTCTGTTAAATTAACCATTCCCCCATTAACGATCCGATCAATGACACGGCGGTTTTTGCCGTCATGTTATTGTTGTCGATAATGGGGTTCACCTCTACAAACTCGGCGCTTACGAGTTTTTCTGTCAGTGCTATCATTTCCAGCGCCAGGTTACCCTCCCTGTAGGTCAATCCACCCGGCACTCGCGTTCCCGTACCGGGGGCGTACAGAGGATCCAAGCTGTCCAAGTCGAAACTCACGTGTATCCCGTCCGTGCCGTCGCTTGCAATCTCGATGGCTCTTCCGATTACTTCCGTCATCCCGTATCGATCCAGCTCATGCATGGTAAAGACCGTAACACCCAGCTCTTTTAAGACTTTCTTTTCATCCATGTCCAGATCCCTGCAACCGATGTAAACGAATCTATCCGGCCGCAATTTCCTATTGGGACCACCGATAGATGTAAGGCGTTCATTGCCGAAACCGAAACTGACTGCTACCGGCATTCCGTGGATATTGCCCGAGGGAGATGTTTCTTCTGTGTTGATATCTCCGTGGGCGTCAAACCAAATTACGCCTAAATTTTTCTTATGCTGAGCCACACCCGCAATGGTACCGATTGCAATGCTGTGATCGCCTCCCAGTACCAGAGGAAACCTGCCTTCTGCCATAACTTGGGAGACCTTGTTGCACAGTTCCGTATTTACCCTTGTAATCTCATCTAAAAATTTCAATTTGCAGCCGTTTTGAACAGGGGTTGCGGGTTTGTCTGCCAGTATATCGCCTTCGTCCCTTACGCTGTATCCGATTTTCTCAAGTTTTTCCATCAAGCCCGCATACCGTATCGCGGCAGGACCAAGGCTTACTCCTGGAGTACCTGCTCCGAGATCGATGGCTACTCCGATTACGGAAACATTGGGATTAATTTGTGGTTTCATTTTTAATCTCCTTTAGGCGCTTGCATAACCTTGAAAAAATTTACAGATTATTCAATCAAACTCATCTTACTACCAAAACAATACACCGTCAAGATTGTCCTATCTGCCCAACCATGTCCTTTAAACCATGAATAGCAAGCAAAAAACACCGTTTACCCGGGCTTTTGCTTGTGCATGCACCCTACATTATGGTAATCTGAATAAATAACGAATTCAGATAGTCGAGGAAACGAATGAAGCATATTTTTATATTGAACCCGGTGGCGGGACATCGGGATGCGGAATCAAAATTTCTGCCGCGAATACTTGAAGCCGTCAAAGCTGAAAATGTAGATTACGAAATTCATCGGACCATGAATACCGGTGACGGCGAAAACTATGTCAGGAACCGGTGTATTGCTTTTCCCGATGAAAAGCTGCGTTTCTATGCTGTCGGGGGTGACGGCACACTGAATGAGGTGGCCAATGGAGCCTTCGGCTTCCCCAACGCGGAAATTGCATTCATCCCTGCGGGAACCGGCAATGATTTTGCCCGCAACTTTGCCCACCCCAAGGCCTTTTTGGATATAAAAAGCCAGATCAGAGGCATGGCAAAGAAAATAGATCTGATTCAATACGGTGACAGGATTATCGTCAACATGCTCAATATCGGGCTGGATTGCGAAGTAGTAACCAAGATGGAAGCAATCAAGGAGAAGTCCTTTCTTCAGGGCCCCTTAGCTTATATTGCAGGGGTGGCTGTAGTATTTGCCGGCAATGAAGGTTATAATCTGAAAGTGACTCTCGAGGACGGAAGGGTGTTTTACCGAGAGTTTACCCTGGTAGCCGTGGGGAACGGCGCGTTTTGCGGCGGAGGTTTTAAGGGAGTTCCCAAGGCGAAAGTGGACGACGGATTGCTGGATGTAAGCCTTATAAACAAGGTCAATCGCAGAACCTTTGCATCCTTCATCTCGAAATATTATAAGGGAACCCACCTGGATACTCTGGTTGCAAAGGATATTGTAACCTACGTTCAATGCCGGTCCCTTACCGTTGAGCCGAAAGACACCATGAAGATCTGTGTAGACGGCGAGGTATTTACTTCAGGGAAATTGAACATCTCCGTTTTTCCGGCGGCCATGGATTTTTCCATACCGGATATTTTATAAGCCCATCGGAAAAACTACCTCCTGGGAGGTGTATTCAGATGGCGTCACGTAAAACGGTCATAACTTTCGGCATGGTGGCAATTCCCATTGCCATGTATAAGGCTACCCAGGACAATGATATTCACTTCAATCAGCTTCATAAAGAAGACAATAGCCGCATTCGGTACAAGAAAACCTGTGCACATTGCGGCAAGGAATTGACATCTGCCGACATCGTAAGAGGTTTCGAATACGATAGGGACAAATATGTCATCATTACCGACGAAGAGATCGAAAAAATAAAAACCGAGAAAGAAAAATCCATTCAAATTCTGCACTTTGCACAGCTTGACCAGATTTCTCCCGTTTACTATGACAAAACTTATCAAGCCGTGCCCGAGGCGGGAGGAGAAAAGGCCTTTGAGCTGCTCCGAGCCGCGTTAATGGCGGAACAGAAAATAGCTATCGGCAAAACCGTCATGGGCACGAGAGACACATTGATGGCCATTATTTCTCGCGAAGACGGCATCCTGATCTCCACAATGTTCTATGCAGACGAGGTTAGAGAACTGCAAAAACCCTATGGGAAGCCGGAGATTTCCGAATCGGAGTTGAATATGGCAAGGACTTTGATCAATTCCATGGACACGCCCTTTGATCCGGAAAGCTATAAAGATGAATACCAGGCCAAACTTCGCCAGTTGATCGAAACCAAGATATCAGGCAAGGAAGTCGTCGCGCCTGAGTCGGAAGGCCCCGGCAAGGTTATCGACCTTATGGAGGCCCTAAAGGCCAGTGTGGAAAAGGTGAAAAAGGAGAAAGTGAAGAAAGAGTTGGCGTAATGGCACAAAAAATTCTTGAGGAGTACAACAAGAAAAGAGATTTCGGGAAAACCGGAGAGCCGGAAGGCCAAATTGTGGAGCCGGTGACTTCGGAAGGCGATGATTCAGAAAGTTTACGATTTGTGGTTCAGCATCATATAGCACGAAGTGCACATTATGATTTTCGTCTTGAATGGAACGGGAGACTTTTGAGCTGGGCAGTGCCGAAAGGACCTTCCTACAATCCCAGAGATAAAAGGCTTGCCGTGCAGGTGGAGGATCATCCCCTGGACTACAGAAATTTTGAAGGTACGATACCCAAAGGCGAGTATGGCGGCGGAACGGTGATGATCTGGGATGAGGGCTTTTGGCAACCCTATGGCAATGTTGAGGAAGGGCTCCGCAACGGCATGCTGAAATTCGTTTTGAAAGGCAGGCGGTTGAAAGGTAAGTGGGCATTGATACGCTTGAAAGGGAAAGAGGGAGAAAGAAAGAACAACTGGCTTCTCCTCAAGGAAAGAGACGAACTGGCAAGAGACGACAGCGGAATATCCGACTACACCACCAGCATCCGGACAGGGCGCACGATGGCTGAAATCGAAGAGGGGCGAGACGATAAAGTTATAAAAAACCCCTTTGACAGAGCCGGCGTACAGCTGGCAAAGCTTGTAACGGAAATACCTGAGGGAGACGATTGGCTTTATGAGCTGAAATATGACGGATACCGGATCTTAGCCTATGTGGAAGGTAATACTGTTCAGTTGCTGACCCGCAATGGAAATGATTATACAAAGCGGTTTGCTGACGTGGCATCGTCCCTTGCCGATTGGGTGGCGGGAAGGTCTATGGTCCTGGACGGGGAAATGGTGGTGACGGACGAGTCAGGCAAGACTGATTTCCAGGCGTTGCAGGAATATATGAAAAATCCAAAATCCCGAAATCTGACCTATATAGTTTTCGACCTCCTGGCGCTGGATGGAGCAGACCTGCGGGATCGGCGATTAATCGACAGAAAAAGGACCCTTGAAGCATTGATGACGGACGCTCCCCACAACCTGCATTATAGCCGGCATGTTTCAGGTAACGGCGAGGAGTGCTTTGCCGTGGCCTGCGAGAAGAATATGGAAGGGATCATAGGCAAAAGGGCAAATTCCATATACAGCGGGACCAGAAACGGTGACTGGATTAAGATTAAATGTGACAAGAGGCAGGAGTTTGTGATAGGGGGATATACCTTATCCGATAAAAAGGCCGGCGGAATCAGTTCCCTGCTTCTCGGTGTTTATGAGGATGATGAATTGGTTTACGTAGGGCGGGCAGGAACCGGCCTTGCCCGGTCTGACGTGGAAGAGCTTACAGCAGCATTTGCAAATCTAAAAAGAGAGGATTCACCATTCCGGGTTGCGCCTAAACAGCGATCCAATGAGAAAATAACCTGGCTTGAGCCCCAACTTATTGCGGAAATCAAGTTCGCTGAATGGACGAAGGAAAACCTGTTGAGGCAGGCAAGTTACAAAGGTTTGCGGTACGATAAGAACACAGAGGACATAAGGAGAGAGAAAGTGAATGAGCAGGAGCTTGAGGTCTTCACCGGTAAATTGAAAAATCCGCCCAAAGCGGGTGCCGGCGATTTGATCATAGAAGGAGTGAAAATTACAAACCCCGAAAAAATATTGTTCGAAGACCCCGGAATTACAAAAGGCGACGTGGTACGATACTATGAGCAGGTAGCGGAGCGCATGCTGCCATATGTTTCAAACAGAATCCTTAGCATTGTGCGCTGTCCCAAAGGGATATCCCAGACTTGTTTTTACAAAAAGCATCCCGGCCCGAGCAACAAGGGAATCGTCACAATACCCGTCACATCCGATGAAGGAAAAAGTGAAGAATACTTCTTCATTAAAGACAAATTAGGTCTGATATATGAAGCGCAAATGGGGACCTTGGAATTCCATGTCTGGGGAAGCAAGGTCGATGAAATTGAATATCCCGATATGATGGTGTTTGATCTGGATCCGGATGAAGGGATGGACCTTTCCATGGTCCGCCAAGGCGTGAGAGATCTGAAGGGCATCCTGGATGAACTTTCGCTTGTTGCATTTCTAAAGACCAGCGGCGGAAAGGGATATCACATTGTAGTGCCTTTTAATCCAGCCGTTACCTGGGATGTATTTAACGATTTTGCCAGGCGGGTAGCGGAAATCATGGAAAAGAAATGGCCGGATCGCTACACCAGCAACGTGAGAAAGGCAAAGCGGGCAGGCAGGATCTTTATAGATTGGATTCGAAACGGGAGAGGTGCCACCAGCATTGCACCCTATTCACTGAGGGCAAGAAAAGGTGCCAAGGTGTCCATGCCCATCGATTGGGACGAACTTGACGAAGTGGCGCCGGATGGAGTAGATATGGCCGGTGCGCTAAAGCGGATACGGGGTCATGATCCCTGGAAGGATTTTTTCCGCTATGATCAGAAACTGCAGAGGTAAATCAAACAGAAAGACTGATCATTCAATGGGAATGGGGCATCCTTTTTCTCTCATTTTCCGCAGGTAGACCATAAGCTCTTTCCGGGATGAAACCCCTAATTTGTAATAGATGCGCTTATTATGCGTCTTGATTGTATTTATGGAAAGACATAGAATCTCGGTTATTTCCCTGGCATCGTATCCCTGTACATACAGATTGAATACTTGCTTTTCTGCCCGGGACAGGGTTTCCAGCTTTCGCGAGAATTCTCTGAACATGGCTTCCGCCTCTTCGTCGGGCTCCGGCTGTTTCTCTGTTGCTTCTGCATCGTGGGAAAGGGTTTGTTCTTTCCGGTTATAATAAGCATCCTGTTCGGCCAGGAATACAAAAAGATCATCGATCTCGCGTATATGGGTTTTGGTGTATTGAGACAGTCCGTGTTCTTTCACCTTATCGATGGTGCGAAGCACTGGAGAAAGATAACGGCGGCTTATGTATAAGGCTGCCGCTATGCTAAAGGCCAATAGCAGCGCGAGTAAAATGAGTATGGGAGTATTCTTGCTCCTAACATATTCGTTTAACAGATCGCCCGGCAGCATGACTGCCACTGCCCAATTTTCGTCTCCATGTATGGCGTCTTTAGGATAAAGGTTGATTTCTCGAAACAGCCCCACATATTGTGTGCCGTCGGAGGTTTCAAATACGGACAGTTGGTATTTGTTTTCGTAAGTCTTTAAATCGCCGCATATTTTTGGATTTTCACTGCGGAAGGCAAACATGGCTTTCGATCCATCCAGTACTTGGCCGGAAAGCGGTGCAAGCACTGAAAAGAATCGGGGCTGCACGGAAATGTCCGGAGCGTTTTGCAGTTTAAAGAGCATGTCACTGACTTCGAATCCGCATATTCCTAAGACGGTTCCGTCTGAGGCGGCAAGGGGAACACACAGAAGCATGGCATTTTCGTAATCTCCGTGGAGCACCGAATTTGGATTCCAATAGTATTGCCGGGAAATATCCAGATTGCTGTCGGCATTTTCCAAGGTTTTATGGAAAAAGTCGCCGGAAGTTGTGTGGAACTCCATTTCCCACTGGGGGAGCAGCATCAAATTTCTGCTTTGAGCCAGAACAACGGGGCCCCTCAGATACCTGATAGAAGGATTGGAGCGGTTTATGGCATTGGGTTCCATGTTTCTAAGAAACAGACCGGCGCGGGAATAGTCAGCGTCGGAAATGTGGGGATTTACTGTGGCATCCAGAATCAAATACGCGGCGCTTGCGGTGTTTTTACTCAATGCGGCCAGAAGCGGATCCATGCAGCTGTCCAAAAGTCGATTTAAAAGATGAGGGTTTTCCTGTAAAGAAGAGAGGTTAACTCCGCTATCCCTCATTTCTTTCTCCCAAATACCCGTTATTGTCTCGGACAATGCAATTCCGTCCACAGCCAGGGTGCCGTATTCCGTTTCCACATTTCCGGCAATGTGGTCCAGTTCATTGGCAAGAAAAACTTTGATTTCATTGATGCCGGTGGAAAACACATCAGTGGCGAAGAAAATGAGAAGCAGGGCAAGCATGATGACAACCAAAAAAAGAATGAGAAAAAGAAAGAGCCGCATTCGTAAGGAGATTTCTATTTGCTTTTTCATTGCCAACCTCCTGACCCTCGTTTTGGCTGTCTTCAGCGGATAAATAGATTGTACATTTCGCCGCTAACGGAATTAATGTCGCTTCCGCTTTCCACTTGCTGTCTTCCCTCACGCATGGCTTCCCTGATCTGCTTTTCATAGGTATTTGTCAGATCGGTAAAGCCCGAAAAGTTTGGAGAGACGATAAATGTGTACTCTCCGTACATAAGCGTTGCCGTTTGAAGGAGCTTTTTAACTGCCGGGTTGTCGACGGTCTCTATCTCTTCAGTCATTTTATCTTCAAATGCTTCTTTAGTTACAGGAAGATACCCGGTAGATGAAACAAATCGCATATTTTGTGCGGGGCTGGTAAACCATTTAAGGAAAATTGTGGCGGCAAGTTCTTTTTCAGCGGTGGATTTTGCAACGGCCATTCCTGCACCGCGCTGGAGAGCCACCTTACGGCCGCCTTCAAAAACCGGGTAAGGCAGTACTATGTACTCTACGGATTCCTTTGTGTTGTCCGCATAAGTAACGGTGTCGCCGTAAAAGAGGATACCGGCGGTGGAACCGGTGGAGCAGATAATTTCCCCCGTTTTAGCCAGATCCGATGAATAGCCGTCGGATATGGCATAGGCGCCGATTATAGCCGGTAAAAATGAGAAATCCCATACTTTCTTGAACTCTTCTGTGTCCGTGTTCAGTTGGGCGTTTTCTACGAAACTGCCTCCAAGTTGAGAAATCCCGACTTGAGCCACGTTAAACCAGGAATCGGCAGTAAAAAAGGTTTTTCCGTCGTTAGAGATGTAAGGTGTCTTTGCGTCCGTCCATGCGTAATATTCCTGGGCTAATTCAGCAATACCCTCAAAAGTGAACAGGCTGTCAAGAGAAGCTCCCGTTTCTTTCGCGAAACGATCAAACAAGGTTTTATTTACAAAGAGAGCTTCGGTAGATTTTGAAATGGGGAAAACATATAGCTTGCCGTCGGAAAGGCGGCCCTCATCGATGAAAGAGGGGATGTATGCTGACAATTCCTCTTCCGTAAACATATCATCAAGGGGCGCAAGCAAATTCGCATCGGCTAAACCTGAAGCCACAGCAGGATAGACGGTAACGATATCGGGCATATCCGGAGCTCCCGGATCGTCTGCTGCTATCATGGCAAGTTTTTCGTTCTGGTCTTTAGTCGCTTGAATGGAAGTTACGTTGATAATGATGCCGTATTCTCTGCCCACGGTGTCATTGAACTGGTCGATGAGAGCGTCCATTGTGTCTTTCATCTGCCCGCCGTAATTGTGCCACATGGTTATTGTAACGGGATTTTGGGGATCAAGTCCCCCTTGCGGCGAGCCGCACCCGAAAAACAGTATGGCAAGCATCAAATGCAGGATTACTGCCAATGCAATTTTTCTACTCAACGGTTTACCTCCATCCGGTTTATAAAAATCACCCCATAGGGGTGATTACAATTCCCGG
>Ga0209537_1000784_pt1 | contig 37985 bp, 26 predicted proteins | sample BioPla4DNA1_FD_187698 | JGI IMG/M metagenome (GOLD analysis project Ga0209537, IMG submission 187698) | Biogas fermentation microbial communities from Germany - Plant 4 DNA1 (SPAdes) (version 2) | ecosystem: Engineered > Bioreactor > Anaerobic > Digestate | place: Bielefeld, North...
TAACGTGGAAAACACCTGGCAATAATTCACCTGCTATTTTATACATGTTCGGGATCATAAGCAACAATCCCTGCGAGGCAGTAAATGTAGTAGTTAAAGCACCCGCTTGCAGTGAGCCATGAACGGCACCTGCTGCACCTGCTTCAGATTGCATTTCAGTTATTTTTACTGTTTGTCCAAACAGATTCTTCTTTCCATTAGCGGCCCATTCATCGGTAAACTCCGCCATGGGAGAAGATGGTGTAATTGGATAAATAGCAGCCACATCGGTAAATGCATAAGACACATATGCCGCTGCCTGATTACCATCCATGGTTCTCATGATTTTTTTGGACATCAATCTCCCTCCTTAAGTTTTAGGTAAAAAATTTAATATGCAATAAAAACGTATGATAGGAATAAGTAAATCCTTTATCATAATTTTGCTTGAGAAATGCTGTGCGATATTTCAAAGTATAATTTATGTACTTTGTATACACAACACTTTATATTATACACAATAAAATCAGTAAAGCAAAGCTTTTATAACATTATTTTTTTATGGCCTGTGATAATACAAGGTTGTTAATACTTATACCTAAGTAATTCCAATATAATTAAGCAGGCTTTTAAGGTAAATTCTTTTGTTAAATTTTTCGGGCAGATTCGGCAAGGGACCTACTTTATTATAAAAATGGTGATATAGCTGGTTTTCAAGGGTTGTTGAACAAAGCGGATTTTTATTATCTTTTAAGCGTTCATTGTATTCTATAAGCAGAGCTTCTTCTTTTGGGGATACAGGAATATTTCGCTGTTCAGGATTTATACTTCTGATGCTTGAAAAATCAGTTTTTCTGTTTTTAACTTTAATCACAACGGTATTTGCCGCTAAATCACCAACTCTCATATAACGTTTGTTTAGAACTACTGAAAAGATCCCCACTCCATAGATTCCGGGCAACATGTCTCCAATGCGCAATAAGTTTCTTACAAGGGCTGCTGTAAAAGAAACAGGTTCGCCATTAGCCATTATCACTTTAAGCCCGACTATTCTTTTCCCTAATGTTGAACCTTTTGAGAAATACTCAAACAATAGAAAATATCCAAACTGAACAATAAAAATTAATAATATAGCCATTACAATATATAAAGTGTTTTCCTCTGCATTCCATAAGTTAAAATTTCCATCACCAAATATTAAAGCTGCAATAAGAATAATAAAAAAAAGAATAAGGTTTTGAAAAAGAGTGTCTATAATTACTGCAACTCCACGGGAGCCTGCCCCTGCAAGCTCAAATTCCAATGTTACATTCTCAGGTGTTTTAACATGATAGATATTCCTCATACCTTCAACCCCAGAACTATGGTATTATAAATCAAACAGATTTCCATCTTTTATTGTATCAGAAAAAAGCATTTGATAAAATAGAATTTAATAAAAGGTTATCGCTTTTTGAAAAATGATATAAATCTATCGGGCTTATGAATATTTTATTATATTATTGGAGAGTTTTGAATGAAAGAATCACTTTTTATCAGTAACAATCAAAAAACCTGGAAGGAACTTGAAGATATACTTGAAAACTATGCTTCCAGAACGAAGAAACCCGAAGATAATGACAAGCTTCATCGTCTTCTTTTCCTCTACCAGTCGGTCTGTGGTCATCTTTCTATTGCCAGAACCCGGTATGGAAACACCGGAACTGTAGAATACTTGAATAATCTTGTTGCAAGGGCACATCAGGCCATTTATGTTTCCAGACCAAAGAGTTTATCAGGAGTGTTCCATTTTTTGTTTAGGGGCTTTCCATCCCTGATTAAAAAAGAATATCCTCTTTTTTTAATATCAACAGGAATCTTTATTTTAAGTTTTCTTTTCAGCTTTTTAATGGTGCTGTACCGGGAAGACTATGCCCCTTCCTTTGTCCCCGTCGAATATATAAATGCAATAAGGAATTCAGAACCAGGTTCAGCGTCTATCAACTACGCGATTTTTTCAGTTGCCATTTTTACCAATAATATCAGGGTAGGAATTACAGCATTTGCACTGGGAATCACCTTCGGTGCCGGTACTGTTTATGTTCTTGCAAAAAACGGCATGCTGCTTGGGGCACTGTCAGCTGTTGCTGTAAATGCAGGAACAAGTTTTACTTACTGGTCTTTAATACTGCCCCATGGTGTGCCGGAATTATTCTGCATTTTTGTTTGTGGTGCTGCAGGTCTTGTAATAGCCAGATCAATGATTTTTCCGGGGATTAATTCCAGGCGAAGATCTTTTTCAGAGGGCGGGAAAAAGGCACTTATGATGTTATTGGGAACAATTCCCCTTTTTATATTAGCAGGCCTTACAGAAGGATATTTTACTCCCCTGCCCATAGATCCTCTGTTTAAATACATGGTAGCTCTTGTATGGCTGGTTGTTCTGCTTTTGTATATCTTCGTGGGAAAAGAGAAAAAAGATTCCATTTGCATCTAGACTTGTGTTTCAATTTAAAAAACAACAGAAGAAATGCCTGTTGTAAACCGGGGTTCCGGAGAGGTTCTTTCTTTAAATTGAAACATTGTTATTTTAATGTCAAAGATAAGCTAACATCGTTGCGTTCATTTCTTCTTTATGATATATTATTTCCTGACAAAAAGCTGTATTTCGTTAATCTAAAGAAATCTGCATAGAAAGCGTATAGGAGGCGATATGAATGACTAAATTAGTGGGAAATGTAATCTTTGGTCAATCAGGTGGACCTACATCGGTTATTAATGCAAGTGCTGCCGGGATTTTCATCGAAGCTCTTGAACAGGACTGTATTAATAAGGTATATGGTGCCGCTAATGGTATTAAGGGAATACTGGAAGAAAAATTCTATGATATGGGTATGGAAGACCCAAAAGAGCTTGAGCTGTTAAAAACAACCCCTTCTTCTGCATTGGGTTCAGTCCGTTATAAGCTGGCGGATCCTGATGTTGATGACACCGATTATAAACGTCTGCTTGAAGTATTTAAAAAATATGATATTCGCTACTTTTTTTACAATGGCGGAAACGACTCAATGGACACCTGTAATAAGGTAAGTAAATACATGCAGAAGGTTGGATATGAGTGCCGTGTTATTGGCGTTCCAAAGACAATTGACAATGATTTGGCAGAAACCGACCATTGTCCGGGGTACGGAAGCGCTGCCCGTTATGTAGCTACCTCTACAATGGAAGTTTATCTTGATGCCCGCGTTTATGATACACCTATGGTTTGTATCCTTGAAGTGATGGGAAGAAATGCAGGCTGGCTTACCGCAGCAACAGCTCTTTCAGCATATAAGGGTGCTGGTCCCGATTTGATATATCTTCCGGAGCTTGTATTTGATATGGACAAATTTATTAAGGATGTTAAGGAAGTTTATGAGAAAAACAATGGTAAGGTAATCGTCGCTGTATCAGAGGGGATAAAAGACAAAAACGGCAAATATATCTCAGAATATGGCTCTGATCTTGCGAAAGAAAAGGATGCTTTCGGTCACAGTCAATTAGGAGGAACTGCACAGGTTCTTGCTAGTGTAATAAAGAATGAACTGAAGTGTAAGACCCGTGCAATCGAATTCAGTTTACTGCAACGTTGCGCTGCCCACTGTGGCTCGAAAACTGATGTTGAAGAAACTTTTAAAGCAGGCCGGATGGCTGTAAAATACGCGGTTGAAGGTTACACCGACTATATGGTAGCGTATGAGCGCGAGCCCGGTAAAGAATATAAATGCAATTTTAAACTGGTGGAATTAGAGAAGGTTGCGAATGCTGAGAAGAAAATTCCAAGAGAATGGATAACTGAAGATGGAACCGGACTGAAACAGGATTTTATTGATTATGCCCTGCCATTGATTCAGGGAGAATCAGCTCCTCCGATGGAAGAAGGACTTCCTCGCTTTGCTAAGCTGAAGAAAGTATTGGCAACAAAATAGTCTGTTGAATCTAATATACCATCATATGTACCGTTTGGTATACGTTGGTTCAACAAGTTTTCAACATAAAGAAGCTCAGCTAAAAAGCCGTTATAAAGGCCGAACATGTAAATAAAACGGGCACCTTGCTATAGTGGGTGCCCGTTTTATTACTTATTCTGATTTTTACTATTATTCACTGAAGCTAATTATATTTTCTTTAACATCAATTACACCGGTTTTATTCTGGTTATAAGTAAATTCAATAATATTACTATCGCTTTTATATTCAGTAAAGGTTATATTTACAATCCCGGGATACTCTGTAAAAGTCCTTTCAATATTGGTTCCATATGGTTCTTTCCTTATATGATATATGAAACCGGTATTTTCCTTATCTTTTATTTCTCCGGCAACATAAATATCAAATTCAGTAATAACATAGCCGGTAATTATACACTATTTTAACTTCCGCTGATATCTTTTCCTGCTTTAAGTTCGTTTAACCGGGAGGTCGCATATGAGCTCATGGAACTGTTTGGGTACTCTTTAATTATGAATTCAAAAAGCTCCATTGCCCTGTCCTTTTCATCACAGCGGGCAGCGGCTTTTCCTGCCTGGTAATATAAAGAAGCCTGATATGATACTCTGTCGTCTTCTATGTATGTAATACTGGCTTCATACTTTTCAAGGGCCTGTTTATACACTTCCGGCGCCCTGTTTCTGTTGCCGTTATATATTTTGTTACCTTCATAATAAAGTTTTTCTGCAGCCTCCAGCCTGACTTTGTCCCAAAGCTCTTTGTAGTGTTCGTAAAGTTCTTCGGGGACTGTGGTACCCTGCGCATCGAATAATAAATCTGCACTTTGTATGAAATTCCCATTGCGATACTCTTTATTGGCCTCGTTTAGGCGGGTTATCCATTCCCTGTATGACTGAAAATTATCCATAAGTTTCAGGTTTTCGTCACTTTGCTCTCTTAAGTCTTGTTCAAGCTTATCAATTCTCTCTTTCAAAACGGTGATTTCTTTCTCAAGCTCCGGATTTTTGTCAATGTTTTCAACTTTTTTAATTGTAAACAGCGCTTTGTCTGCCGGTACCATGTACCAAATCAGTGAAACAAGAAGTACGCCTGCAACAAAGCCGGCTATGTACTTTAAAAAATATAAATTGTTATCCTCAGGCATCAGTGCTTTTATAAGAGAGAAAGACAATCTGTTTTCCTTTTCTGTTTTTTTGCTTTTTTTCTTTGGCGCTTTCACTTCTATTTCTTCTTCTTCCGGGCTCTTAAGTTTCTTCAGATAGTCCAAAGCCTTAATGCTGGTATCACCGGCATTAATCACCTGCTGAAAAGCTGCCTTCGCTTTATCTTCTTTCCCCACCATAACATAGCATACACCTAACAGATTCATTGCCTCATAGAAATCGGGATGAAGGGATATTGCCTTTTTCAAAGCAATAATTGCCATGTCTTCGCTTTTAAACTGTGCGTCTTCCAATGCCTTGTTATACAGTTTTATAGCTTCAGCTATATTATCTGGTAATTTTCCCGACCTTTCTTCAACCAAATCTAAATTAATGGGTTTGAAGTTATTCAGGGCATCTTTAACATCCAACATACCTTTCCCTCCATGATTTTCTGAGATGAAAGAAATGTGCTGCAATTGCTATTCTTCTGCAGAAATGCAAAATAGCTTACGTACATGACCAATATAATAAAGCGACCCCAACGCGGCAATAATATCATCATCAGTAGCATATGAAAGCAATTTTTCAACAGCCTCTTCTATTGTATCACTAAATTCTACATTTTTACAATACTTTGACATTATTTTTGCAAGACTTTCTGCATCCAGCGCTCGCGGATTGTCGGGGGTTACTGCAATGAAATGCTTTGTTATAGCGGAAAGTTCGCTAAGCATAACTTCATACTCTTTATCCTTCATTACACCAAAAATTATCAATGCTTTTCTGTTTGGATATATCATTTTAAAAGTTTCAACAAAAGATCTAATTCCATCAGGATTATGAGCACCGTCTATATAAACATCAGGATTTTTACCTATTAATTCAAACCTGCCTGGCCATGATGCAGTTTTAAATCCTTCAACGATATCACTGTCTTTTATATTAAAACCTGTCTTTTTTAATACCTCAGCGGTTTTTAAGGCAACAGCAGCATTATAAACCTGGTGGACACCTACAACCGGTGTTTTAATATTTCCATAATGGGGATGCTTCAGGCATAATAGCCCTGGTTTGAACTCCACATTTTCGAAATCATCGGGTGCAGAATAATAAATAGCTGCATTCTTTTGCCTGCAAACCGACTCTATAACCCTTAAAGCCAGCTCGTCCTGAGGATAAGTTACAACAATGCCATTTTGCTTTATTATCCCTGCCTTTTCGTAGGCAATTTCCGAGATTGTATTACCCAGGACTTCGGTATGATCTGTTGAAATTTTTGTTATGACTGAAATTAAAGAGTTTGTAATAACATTCGTAGCATCTAAACGTCCGCCTAGCCCAACTTCAAGCACTACAACATCGCACTTTTTTTCATAATAGTACAGAAAAGCCATTGCTGTAATTGCCTCGAATACCGTGGGATGATCCAATCCTTCCTCTATCATTCTATCAATCTCTGTTTTTATTCTTTCAACATATTCACACAGCTCATCATTTGTTATTTCATTACCATTAAGCCTGATTCTTTCGTTAAATCGCTCAATATGAGGTGATGTGTAAAGGCCGGCAGAATACCCTGCGCATGACAAAATACTGGCTAAAAAGGCTGAAGTAGAGCCCTTCCCATTTGTACCAGCCACATGTATAAACTTTAGATGATTTTGAGGATTACCAAGCCTCTCTGTTAATATTTTAATCCGTTCATGGCCAGGTTTGCTTCCAAACCTTTCCAAACTAAATATATATTCTATTGCTCTATCGTAGTTCATTATCTCCTCTTAAGCCCCACAGCATTTTTTGTATTTTTTCCCGCTGCCGCAGTGACACGGATCATTTCTGCCTACCTTGCCGGCAGCTCTCTTCTTTGGTTTATTAACAGTTCCTTCGCCATGGGAAGCCTCTATTGGTCTTGCAACCTGAGTTCTCTGCACTACTATATTTTCTTTTTTAATATGCAGTAATTCTTTAACTGAATCAATCTGGATGCTTCGGATCATTTCATCAAACATATCTGATCCTTCCATTCGGTATTCAATAATCGGATCCCTTTGTGCATACGCCCTGAGGCCTATACCATATTTCAGCTGTTCCATGGCATCTATATGGTCCATCCATTTTTCATCAACATTCTTAAGGAGTACCCTTCTCTCCAGCAGCCTCATTATTTCACTGCCAAAGGTTTCCTCCTGCTCATTATATCTTTCCACTGCCCTTTCATACAGAACCTTCTTAAACTCTTCAACAGTCAAGGTTTCAAAATCAAATTCATCAGGGTTTAAGGAACCCTTAGGAAGAAGTACGTCTTCAATATAGGATTTAAGGCCACTCCATTCCCAGTTTTCGGGATATGGGTTTTCCCTGCAGTATAGGTTAATTACATGTTCTATAATACCATCTATCATCTTCAGGAAGTTTTCTTTCAAGTTTTCATCGTTAAGAACCCTGAAACGTTCCTTGTATATAATCTCACGCTGTTGGTTCATAACATCGTCATACTGTAATACATTCTTTCTCCGGTTAAAGTTTATGCCTTCAATTTTTTTCTGGGCATTTTCAATTGCATTGGACAGCATTTTATGCTCAATAGGCTGATCATCTTCCAAGCCCAGCATATCTACCATTCCGGTGAGTCTGTCTGAACCGAAAAGCCTCATTAAATCATCTTCAAGGGAAATATAAAAACGAGATTCACCAGGGTCTCCCTGACGGCCCGAACGGCCTCGAAGCTGGTTATCTATCCGCCTTGATTCATGGCGTTCTGTTCCTATTATTTTAAGCCCGCCTACCGATATAACTTTTTCCTTCTCTGCGTCAGTTTCTTTTTTAAACCTGGCATAAAACTCTTTGTAAACTTGTCTGGCTTTTAATATTTCTTCGTCGTCAGTTTCATTAAAGCTGGTTGCCATGTTGATATAGAATTCATCCATACCCTGCTTACGCATTTCCTGCTTAGCAAGATATTCAGGGTTACCCCCGAGCATAATATCGGTACCACGGCCTGCCATATTGGTGGCTATGGTCACAGCCCCGAACTTACCTGCCTGGGCAACAATTTCGGCTTCTTTATCATGGTATTTGGCGTTTAAAACGTTGTGAGGTATCCCTCGCCTTTTTAACAAGCGGCTAAGATGCTCTGAAGTTTCTATTGAAATTGTACCTACAAGAACAGGCTGCCCCTTTTTATGGCTTTCTTCAATATCTTTTATAACAGCATTGAATTTTCCCTCACTTCCTTTATATACAACATCGGGGTGATCTACTCTTATCACCGGAAGATTTGTAGGAATTGCAACGACATCAAGATTGTATATCGAGCGAAATTCCTGTTCTTCAGTTAATGCCGTACCGGTCATGCCGGACAGTTTATTATACAATCTGAAATAGTTCTGGAATGTTATTGTTGCAAGAGTTTTGCTTTCTCTTTCAATAGTAACGCCTTCCTTGGCTTCAATGGCCTGGTGCAGGCCTTCACTGTACCTTCGGCCATACATCAATCTTCCGGTAAATTCATCAACAATGATAATTTCACCGTCTTTAACAACATAGTCTACATCCCGCTTCATTAACCCATGGGCTTTTAATGCCTGGTTGATATGATGTGAGATGGTCATATTCTCTATATCAGAAAGGTTGTCTATACCAAAATACTCCTCGGCTTTTTCTACACCTTTGGCAGTCAGAGTTGCAGTATGCGCCTTTTCATCAACAATATAATCTGCGTCAATGTTGTCATCAAGGGCTTTGTCATCAGTTTCGGTGAAAACCTTTTTCTTCAGTCTCCTGACAAAGGTATCTGCCTGACGATACAAATCTGTGGATTTATCACCGGCACCCGATATTATAAGAGGAGTACGGGCTTCATCAATTAATATGGAGTCAACCTCGTCAACGATTGCGTAATTGTGACCCCTTTGAACCATATGCTCGCGATAAACAACCATGTTATCTCTCAGATAGTCAAACCCAAATTCGTTGTTCGTGCCATAGGTTATATCGCAAGCATAGGCATTCCTTCTTTCCTCACCATCCAAACCGTGAACTATAACTCCCACACTCATACCAAGGAATTGATAAACCTTGCCCATCCATTCGGCGTCACGCCTTGCAAGGTAGTCATTGACGGTAACTACATGAACACCTTTACCTTCAAGTGCATTAAGGTATACCGGCAAAGTTGCAACAAGGGTCTTTCCTTCACCGGTTTTCATTTCGGCAATCCGCCCCTGGTGAAGAACAATACCTCCAATTAGCTGTACCCGGTAATGCCTCATGCCCAAAACCCGCCTTGAAGCTTCACGAACAACAGCAAAGGCTTCGGGAAGAATATCTTCGAGTGTTTCACCATCCTGAAGCCTTTTTTTGAAATATGGGGTCTTCGCTCTCAGCTCTTCATCAGATAACCTCTGAATTTCACTTTCCATTGCTTCTATAGTATCAACGAGAGGTTCAATTCTCTTTATCTCTCTATCGCTATAAGTTCCAAATATTCTTTCCAGTAATTTCAATCTGCTTTTTCGCTCCTTTCGGCCTCTTTAAGCCGTTCCAATATGAGACGGTATCCATCCGTCCCGTAATTCAGAGCACGGCTTACCCTGCTGATGGTAGCTTCGCTGGCTCCTGTTTTCTCATGAATTTCCCTATAGGTATTCCCCCTATCCAGCATTTTTGCTACCTCAAGTCGCTGTGCGAACGCTTTGATTTCAGATACTGTACCTATATCCTCAAAAAAACTGTAGCATTCTTCCCTAGTTTTTAAAAGGAGTATTGCATCAAAAAGTTTATCAACTAATTCGCTTCGCAACTTTCTATTCAAAAAAATCACTCCATCAAGATATACTGCTTTTTAAAATAAAAGTCTAATCTATTCATGTAAACATGAGGTATAAAATAAATGGAATATTGAATCAACAGGGCGTGGCATATTCTTAAGAATTTTTCCCTTATTGATTCATATTTTATCTAATTAGTAAACTTTAGTCAAATAATATTCAACTGTGCATGTCTGCCCTGTTTTTATTAAAAACTCCTGCCCTTTAAGTATGCACAGCTAAAGAAAACTCACCTGATTGCTTTGCTCCATGCCCTCCAGGCACCCATGGGTTTCAAGTATTTCAATAACCGATTTGCTAATGCCCGATCGAATTTTAAGGTCATCTATGGACAGAAAACTGCCATTTTTTCTTGCTTTTACTATGTTTGTGGCGGCAGCGGTACCAAGCCCCTGCAAAGAGTTAAGGGATGGCAGTATTCCCTGTTCGGTAATTTTAAATTTTGTTGCATCCGATTCGTATAAATCCACCGGAAGACAGTTGATCCCCCTGGCATACATTTCATTTGCAACTTCCAGAATTGTTAGTAAATTTTTTTCCTTTTGCGTCATTTCATTTCCTTTTTTCTCAAGCTCTTTAATTTCATATCTTACCCTGTCCTGTCCCCTTGAGATTATATCTGCATCAAACTCATCGGCTTTTACTGTAAAATAGACAGTATAAAAGGCTTCGGGATAATAAACTTTGAACCAGGCTATTCTGAAAGCCATCATTACATAAGCAGCAGCATGTGCTTTTGGAAACATATATTTAATTTTCTTGCACGATTCGATATACCAATTTGGGATTTTGTGTTTTTTCATCAACTCTTCATATTCAGGTTTCAAGCCTTTTCCCTTTCGTACATCTTCCATTATTTTAAACGAGGTTAATGGCTCAAGGCCATTTTTGATAAGGTAGAGCATAATGTCATCGCGGGTTGACACAACGTTGGCCAATGTGGCAGTACCGCTTCTGATAAGATCCTGAGCATTATTTGTCCACACATCTGTACCATGTGACAGCCCGGAAATCCTTATTAATTCAGCAAAAGTTGTGGGTTTTGTCTCAATCAGCATCTGGCGGACAAACCTGGTGCCGAATTCAGGAATACCAAAAGTGCCAACAGGACTGCCAATTTCCTCGGGAGAAACACCTAAAGGTTCGGTGCTTCTGAAAATTTCCATTGTCTTTTTCTCACCTATTGGTATATCCTTTGGGTCTACACCTGTAATATCCTGCAGCATGCGAATAACAGTGGGATCATCGTGACCCAGTATGTCCAGTTTCAAGATCCTTCCGCTTATAGACTGATAATCAAAATGCGTGGTTATTACATTTGATTCGGTATCATCAGCAGGTCTCTGTACCGGAGTAAAATCGTAAATCTCCTTATTATGAGGAACAATCATTACCCCACCGGGATGCTGCCCGGTAGTACGCTTAATTCCGGTGCAACCTGCCACAAGACGATTGAGCTCAGCATTAGTTGCAGTATTGCCTCTGTCGGTAAGATACCCCTTAACAAAACCAAAGGCTGTTTTTTCTGCAACAGTAGCAATGGTCCCTGCTCTGAAAACGTGCCCCTCGCCAAAAAGCTCTTCTGTATATTTATGTGCGTTGGGCTGATATTCACCCGAAAAGTTCAGATCTATATCCGGTTCCTTATCACCGTCAAATCCAAGGAAGGTTTCAAAGGGTATATCATAACCATCCTTTACTAGAGGTTTACCGCATTTGGGGCAATCCTTGTCGGGAAGATCGAACCCGCAGCCAATATTCTTGTCGTCCGGGAACTCGGAATAAAGGCAATTTTCGCATCTATAATGCGCCGGCAATGAATTAACCTCTGTAATTCCTGTAAGGTATGCAACAAAGGAAGAACCTACCGACCCTCTTGAACCAACCAGATATCCATCCTCCAGCGACTTCGACACAAGTTTTTGAGCAATTATATACATAACCGAAAAACCATTTTTAATAATTGAATCAAGCTCTCTGTCCATCCTTTTCTGCACAATCTCCGGTAAAGGAGAACCGTACAGCGAAACAGCCTTCTGAATGGACATATTTTTTATATCCTCCTCTGCCCCTTCTATAAAAGGAGGAAATGTGCCATCAGGGATAGGCTGAATGTTTTCCACCCAATCCGAAACAAGTCTTGTGTTCTCCACAACAACTTTATAAGCAGTATCTTCACCAAGATATGCAAATTCTTCAAGCATTTCATCTGTTGTACGCAGAAAAAGAGGTGCCTGGTTATCGGCATCACTATATCCCTGTCCTGCCTGCAGGATACGCCTGAACACCTCGTCTTCCTTATCCAGAAAGTGCACATCGCAAGTGGCTACTACTGGTTTATTAAGCTTGTGGGCAAGCTTAACAATTCGCCTGTTTATTTCTTTCAGCTCTTCAAAACCCGAAACATACCCTGAATCAATCAGGAAACGATTATTACCCAATGGTTGTATTTCAAGGTAGTCATAACATGAAGCTATTTTAATAAGCTCATCCTCATCTTTTCCATTCAAAATTGCCCGGTATACTTCACCGGCTTCACAGGCACTGCCCAAAATAAGTCCTTCTCTATATTTTTCCAGAATGGCTTTCGGGACCCTTGGTCTTTTATAAAAAAAGCTCAGGTGACTTTCGGATATCAGTTTATATAGATTTTTTAAACCTGTGCAATTTTTTACCAACAATATGGCATGATATGTTTCCACATTTTTATAGTCAATATTCCCGTCCGGATCAGTTTTGTCCTCACCCAAAAGGTATATCTCAACCCCGTAAATTATTTTGATACCTGCCTTTTTTGCAGCCAGATGTGCATCAGGGTACGCCTGCACAACACCATGATCGGTTATTGCAATGGCAGAATGGCCCCATTTGGCTGCTCTCTCAATCAACTCTTTAACTGATGTTACTGCATCCATCTGACTCATCTGGGTATGTGCATGTAGTTCTACACGTTTCTCTGGTGCAGTATCCATTCTTTCACTAACATACGTTCTAATAATGCCCCGGGCCAGCATGGTCAGTTCTTTACTGAAAGAATCAAACTGGGCGTCACCATAGACATAAAACCATGAACCTATTTTAATATTCTCCTCGAGCAAAGTCAGTTGCTTATCATTGGCAAAGCATTTCACGGTGATCGAATGGGTTAAATCGGTTATATCAAAACAAAATAAGGTTTTTCCACTTTTCAGCAGGCGGGTCTCAATTCTTATAACCCTTCCCTTCACCGTAACCCGTCCCGAATCAATAGAGACATCGCTCATATTAACAATATCGTTTCTGGCAAAATCTCTACCATAAACCAAATCAGAATTATTTGATTTAGATTTTTGATTTACATTGTAAGATGAGTCACTGGCTGAAACATTATTTCTTTCATCACCATTTTCCGCTGAATAACTAATAATTTTTTGAATAGTTTCTTTCTCAAGCTCCATCTTCTTTTTTAAATACTGCGCTTTTAATCTGTCATCTATAGGCGGATCTATAAATTCCACCATTATATTTCTGTTAAAACAGGTTTTGATAAAACTCTCAAGATATTCATCGCACTTACCCGATTGCAAAATTGCTTTGCATGTTGTTTTAAGATGAATTTTCAAGGTATTTCCATCGATTTCAAAATCGGCGTCCTTCATCAAAACCCCATAGTGTTTTGATTTTCTGTAAATAGCCTGATAGAAGTAATCCTTACAGCAATCAACAAATTCTTTATCGCTTTTTTCAAATTTAAAGCATGGTATTATACTAACTGAGGTATTAAAGAATCGGCTAAGAATTTTTTCCAGTGAATAAATAAGTTGCAGTTTAACCAAACAAGGCAAATCAAGCTTTACCTGAACCTGGCCGGTCGATTTTATGAACACGAGCTTTGAAACCATCGCATTGTAAAAAGTTTCACTTAATTTTGCGTCCAATGCAACTTCATTGAACATTTCACAAAACCTCTGTGGCTTGTCTGATGTATATCCCATGCAGTATCCCCTCGTAAAAAACTCTTTGATAATTTTCTAATATTTTATCACATGGACATCAGTATTACAAACCAACTCATTTCTTTATAGGTGGGACTAAAAACGATAGAGTTCCCTATAGATTGTGCTTGACCGTACACGTTTCAATCCCTTATAGGTAGACTGAAACATAACCATTACTCATTTCTTCTTTCCGTCGATCCCCTGGGTTTTTTACGCTATCTGATATCGACAGAAATAACGCGATACTTATTTATTATTAAAATTTTTGAGATTTTTTGCACAATTGCAAATAGTTAATTAAATTGTAACGCAATTTACATATTATATCACTTGTTTTTTCTCATAACCAATCATACTGCAATTTTTTATATTAATATTTATAACCTGTTTGTATCTCTAAAAGAAATATTAACCCTTCAGTTCTGGATTTAATTTTCTCACTTGTTGACACCAGAGGTTTTTCGGTATTATAATAGTTAAGCGTTTAATTATTAAACGGTTAACTAATAAAATAATGTGTCATCACCAAAAGGTATTTCAACCAAAGTAATGTTATTAGCATAAGAAAGGATATTTATTGTGCAGTACAAAGAAATTGTGCTTCGTTTTGAAAAGCTTCACCTTATCAGAAGAATAATACAGCAAAAGACCACAATAGATTTTCCACTGCACCCTGGGCAGCTTCATTTACTTGAGTTTATTAATTTAAATGCGGGCTGTACCCAGGCTGAGGTTGCGGAAAAACTGATGATCTCCCCTGCTTCTGTAGCAGTGTCAACAAAACGGATGGAAAAAACCGGGCTTATTGAAAAAAGGATAATGAAAGACAACTTAAGATGCAATAGGCTTTATATTACCGAAAAAGGAAGAAAGTTATCCGAACGCTGCCGGAAAGCTTTCGATGAATTTGACAGGGTAATGTTCAGTGGTTTTTCCGAAGATGAATTGGAAGGTTTAAAAATCTGCCTGGACAGATTACTGGATAACATAAACAGAGAGTATTTTTCCAGCTCCGATGATCTGGACTTTTACTCAATACTCGCACTGCGTAAAAAGCTAAAACCTGTAAAGAAAGAAGGAATTGATTAATGAATAGAAAACTACTTCCTTTTGCAAAAAAATACTGGATGTATACTATACTTGCACCACTTTGCATTGTATGCGAAGTTATCCTTGAAGTAAATATTCCGAAAATCATGGCCAATATTGTGGACATTGGAATTTCGAACAAAGACTTGAATTATATAACCAGAATGGGTATTCTCATGATTTTAATGGCCATTCTTTCGCTGTTTTTCGGAGCAATAGCCGCCCGTTTTGCCTCAATTGCCTCAACAGGCTTTGCAAAAGAAGTTCGGCGGGGATTATTTTATAAAATCCAGGATTTTTCATTTGCAAATATGGACAGATTTACCACCGCATCACTGATAACAAGACTGACCACCGATGTTAACCACGCACAGATGACATTTATGATGATGATTCGTATGATGATTCGGGCTCCTATGATGCTGGTCATGGCAACTGTTATGGCAGTGTCAATTAATGCACGGCTTTCTGTTATCTTTCTTGTTGCATTACCGATACTCGCCTTATCTTTATATGTAATAGCCAGGAACGCATACCCGAAGTTCGGAGAAATGCTTAAAAAATACGACAGGCTGAATGCAGTTGTCCAGGAAAACCTCACAGGAATACGTGTGGTAAAGGCCTTTGTACGCGGCGACTATGAAAATGAAAAGTTTTGCGATATAGCAAATCAGGTGCGTGAAACACAGATAAAGGCAGAAAGAATTGTTATATGGAATATGCCCATTATGCAGTTTGTTATGTATGGCTGCATGCTGGCGGTAGCATGGTTTGGTGGAAACCTCATTATCTCGGGTAATATGCAATCCGGACAGTTAATGGGGTTCATAAGCTATATTAGTCAAATTTTAATATCACTTATGATGATTGGTATGATATTTGTAATGTTTGTTATGACAAGGGCATCACTAACCCGGATTAATGAAGTGCTGGACGAAGAAATTGATATTGTAGAAAAAGAGAACAGCATTACAGAAATAAAGGACGGGTCAATAACCTTTAACAATGTTTCCTTCAGCTATACAGGGAAAAAGAGAAATATGGTGCTGGAAAATATAAATCTTTCTATAGGATCGGGAGAAACTATTGGAATCATTGGTGGGACCGGCTCTGGTAAAACAACTCTGGTTCAGTTAATCCCAAGGCTGTACGATGTAACCGAAGGAAGCATAACGGTTGGTGGTATGGATGTACGCGACTACAGCATTACTCATCTTCGTGATGCAGTGGCAATGGTTCTTCAGAAAAATGTTTTATTCTATGGTACCATCAAGGAAAATCTCAGATGGGGAAATGAAAATGCTACTGATGAAGAAATTATTGAAGCTTGTAAAATTGCACAGGCACATGATTTTATCATGTCCTTCCCCGATGGCTACAACACCATGTTGGAACAGGGTGGCGTAAATGTTTCAGGTGGTCAAAGACAACGTCTTTGTATAGCAAGGGCACTTTTGAAAAAACCAAAAATCATAATCCTTGATGACAGTACAAGCGCAGTTGACACTGCAACCGACAGTAAAATACGAGAGGCGCTAAGAAGCGAAGACTTATTTTCAAGGATTTATAAAAACCTTAGCTCGGAAAAGATCACCACAATCATTATTGCACAGCGAATTGCTTCTGTAATGGACGCCGACAGGATTATAGTCATGGATGACGGCAGAATTAATGCCATTGATACGCACGAAGAACTGCTGAGAGATAATGCTATTTACAGAGAAGTTTATGAAACACAGCAAAAGGGGGTTGTTGAACTTGAGGGGGCCTAATCCAAACCGTAAGCAACATGTGGCTATGAAGCCAGAAAATACAGGGAAAACAATTAAAAGAATATTGGAATATTTAAGACCTTACAAATTACAGCTGATACTTGTTATGTTGCTTGTTATTGTCAGTTCTGCAGCTTCGATTGCAGGAACTTACTTTTTGAAACCATTGTTTAACATTTATATAATTCCTTTAATCGGAAAGCAAAATCCCGACCTTTCAAATTTTCTGGAAGTTATTGGATTAATGGCAGTAATCTATGCTGTGGGTGCAGCAGCAGCATATGGATATAACCGCCTTATGCTTAACATATCGGCAGGTACATTATACAGAATACGTACAGATATGTTCAGGCACATGCAATCCCTCCCATTAAAGTATTTTGATACGCATACCCATGGTGAGTTAATGAGCCGTTTTACAAACGATGTTGATACTCTTAGAAACATGCTCTCCCAAAGTTTTGTGCATCTGTTCTCATCAGGCATCACAGTTATAGGTGTTTTTATTGCCATGCTAATTCTAAGCCCGGTGTTAACGGTTGTAGTTGTAGGCATGCTGTTTCTTATGATATTCGTAATTAAAAAACTTGGGGCTCAGAGCGGTAAGTACTTTAGGGAACAGCAACTTGCCATTGGAAAAGTTAACGGTTATATTGAGGAAATGATAGAAGGTCAAAAGGTTGTAAAAGTATTTAACCATGAAAACAAATCAAAGGAAGAATTCGATAAACTAAATGAACAACTGTTTGAAGCGTCAAAAGGGGCTCATTCTTTTTCGGGCATGCTGAGGCCTATAATGGGAAACCTGTCATATATTCATTATTCAATCACTGCCATTGTAGGTGCAATACTTGCAATAACAACCGGGTTAGATCTTGGTTCACTGGCATCCTTTCTGCAGTATACACGTTCCTTTTCTCAGCCTGTTACGCAGATGTCAGAACAGTTTAATACCATTCTGATGGCTTTGGCCGGTGCAGAACGTATATTCAACCTGCTTGACGAAAGACCTGAAATAGACGACGGTACAGTTACATTGGTAAACGCTGAATTCGATTCATCGGGTAAACTGAAAGAAGCAAACCGCCGTACCGGGATATGGGCCTGGAAAATCCCCAACCGAAACAAAAGTGCAACCTATACTCAATTAAAGGGGGATATACGTTTTTCAAATATAGTTTTTGGATATGAAGAAAATAAAACAGTATTAAAAGGAATCACCCTGTATGCAAAACCCGGACAAAAAATAGCGTTTGTTGGGTCAACAGGAGCAGGTAAAACAACCATTACAAACTTAATAAACAGGTTTTATGATGTTCCTGAAGGTGAAATTTTATACGACGGCATTAATATTAAAAATATAAAAAAGGCTGATTTAAGACGTTCCTTATCAATGGTACTGCAGGACACTCATCTCTTTTCGGGCACGGTAATGGATAATATCCGGTATGGCAGACTGGATGCAACAGATGAAGAAGTCATTGAAGCAGCCAAGCTTGCAAATGCCGACTCGTTCATAAGGCACCTTCCCGAAGGCTATAACACAATGATAACTGCAGACGGAATGAACTTAAGCCAGGGACAAAGGCAGTTACTTGCAATAGCCAGGGCAGCAGTTGCCAATCCACCTGTTTTAATCCTCGATGAGGCAACCAGTTCCGTAGATACACGAACCGAATCACTCATTGAAAAAGGTATGGATCAGCTTATGGAAGGAAGGACAGTGTTTGTTATTGCTCACAGGTTATCCACTGTAAGAAATGCCAATGCTATTATGGTTATTGAAAACGGCGAGATAATCGAACGCGGTGATCATGACGATTTAATAGAACAGCGCGGAAAATATTATCAGCTCTATACCGGTATGTTTGAGCTGTCGTAATATGCGTTGTAATGTGCACGATTAAGTATTATTTATGCTTTTTGATTTTCTTTTCAGTATACGATTTTTTATACCGTCAGTATTATATTGGCAAAAAGGCCGATGATTTAATATTTTCGGCCTTTTTCAGCTGTTTGGTGCCACCCGTGCTTTTGCCTCAGAAATCTTTTCGGGCAACATCCCTGTTCCCCGGCATGAAGCACTAAAGCCGCAAGAATGAAAAAGGAAGGCATTATAAAATATCTGTACCGGGTTTGAATTTCAATAAATAAATATGTGGTATAATTTATAAAAATCAAGGTTACAAGGAAAAAAGCCCTGTTTTCTTTCGAAACCGGGGATAACAGTAATATAATGCCGGCAATAAAAATCAGAATATGTAACAATATATAAACAGCCTTATCAAAATATATAATGTTATTTATGGCTTTTTCATATGTAAAATCTTTGTGTTCATTCCATACAGGCCTGCTCATTTCTATGTGGTTTAACGACCAGGAAGTAATCTCCATATTTGCCCACATGATTTTGGTTTTTTCCCAGAAGAACAGGGGTATGCTTTTGCATTTTTCAAAAGAAGCCGAAATTACTTTTCCGGCTTCCCGGAGCCGCATGTTTGGATCTTCAATTGTAATTATATAAGCGTTTTTTTCACTGTACATCCCCTTCGAATCCGTATCCAAGCCCAAAACAAACTTCCATTCAGGGCAGTTGTTCAAAATTCCGTAAGGTGCGGCACCTGTAACTTTAAACAATATTGAAGATACCCCGGCAAGAAACACAAAAACAATAACTGATACAAGCGTTCTTGATAAGACATTCTTTATGTATTCCCATTTGAAATTGCCGGCAAGGCCGATAAAAGCATGAATAAGCATTGCGGCGATTATCAAAACTGCCTCGGGGCGCATTAAATTCCCAAGGAATAAAAATATGCCGGATATCAGTGCCCTGCGCCAGGAAGGGTTCACCAGGTAGAAATAGATGCCTAGCATAAAAAACATAAGAGATATGTGCTGATTGGTCAGAACAGAAGAAAGCAGAACCGGTGCAGGATATACTGAGTATAAAACAGCAGTGATAAATGCAGCGCGGGAATTTGTACATTTTCCGGCAATTAAATAAATCAGCACATTTGTAACAACCATAAAGGCTACATTAAGCAGCTTTAATGCGAGCTCAGAACCAAACAGTTTTAAAATAAAGGCTTCATAATAAACAAAGGGAATCTGATAGCCCCATGCTGAAAAGAAAGAATTTTCAAGCCAGGACTTATCACCTGCAACCACTTCCCTTGCTGCATTATAAATCAAAAAAAATCACCGTCAACAGGTGTCTGGACAAACAGAACAAAACACAAACGTGGGATAAGGCTGGTAATTATAATTAATACTATGTATATTTTTTTGGGTATATCGACTTTTATGAGAAAATATAACGTAACTGAAACAATGACTAAGAGTAAGGTTAAATAGACAAATACACTGCAGCCTTTAACCGATAAAACAACTTCTGTATTTTGATACAGAGTAATGGCTGATAACAGTATTGTACATATAAGTACAATTATCGCAGCAATATTCAAAAAACAATCTGTCACCCCTGTTTTTCTGAGTATATTCATGATAATATCCCCTCATATTCCTATTAGTTCCATTAACAGCTTTAGATATTTTATCATATTCTTTATGTATTTTCTATTAAATATATAATTAGCCATGTTAAGCTTTGCCTTTAATGACTGTCAGAATATTGTTATTTACAACAAGAAGAACATACTGTTTAATGTATTGAATGGTAATATACGGCATTTGCCGTTTACAACGTATGTAAAGTCCGGTAAATACGCCTGTGCCCGGAAGAAGGAAAGAACAAAGTGCATTATGAATCAGATGAAAATTTGGCTCACACAAGGCAGTATATTATTTTTGGAGATGATAAGAAATTCATTTATAAAAAGAACAATAAGTATTACATATACGATATAAACAGAGATAAAAAAATTTCAGAATTTGAAAGCTTCGCGGATCTGCAGGAAAGCCAGGAAGAGTTTATCAAAGACTACCAGTATCAATATGTTAACAGATATGAGCGCCTTCCTGTGACAGAGAGCTAAGGGAATTTATATTAGGCTTAAGCTATCAAAAAGGCAGGGTAATACAAGGTATCAGCAAGACAACAGGGAAAACGGTTGTTATTATTAATAATAAATACTGAACTTCTTGTTCTCAAAGGCTATGGTTGGATGTTAAAAGTGCTGTCTAATAAAGAACCCATGCCTGTGTATGATTATTGGCCTGTCCTTATGACTGGAAGATTATTTTAAAAGCCCAAGTTCTTTAAGGGGGAAAATTCTGAAAATGGCTCTTCCGGCTATTGTGTTCTTGTCTACAGGACCAAAGATTCTGCTGTCTTTGCTTGCTCCGGGCATACGGTTGTCGCCAAGGACATAGATGCAATTTTCAGGTACTACCATATCACTGAACGGGCCTGTCGCAAAAGTATCCCCGCCACTGATATAGTGTTCATCAAGCTTTTCACCGTCTACAAAAACATTGCCGTTCTTTATCTCAATCTTTTGTCCCCCGGTTGCAATTACCCGCTTAACCGCATAAGTCTTACCCCTGCCTAACAAATCCGGTATTTTGACCACAACAATATCACCCTGCTTAATGCTGCCAAACCGCTGGGTAAGCTTTTCAATAATCAGAATGTTTTTGTCCTTTAATGTTGGAAGCATTGAGTTTCCCTGAACTATGGTGAACTGGCCTATGTAATTAATGATAAACAGAGTAATGACAATGGCCAGTGCAATATGCACCAGCCAGTCGATTATCTCTTTTTTTACAACATCATTTTTCATTTTCAGCTTCCACCGGTTGAATGTGTAATTCTTTCAACTGCTCTTCATCAACAAAATCTGGAGCACCTGTCATCAGGCATGAGGAATTCTGAACCTTTGGAAATGCAATAACATCACGTATTGAATCACATTTTGCCATAAGCATAACCATTCTGTCCAAACCAAAGGCCAGTCCGCCATGGGGTGGTGTTCCATACCTGAATGCCTCAAGAAGGAACCCAAACCTCTCCTGTGCCTCCTGTTCCGAAAGACCAATAAGTTTAAAGATTTTTTTCTGAAGCTCCTGGTTGTGAATACGGATACTTCCACCACCCAGTTCAACCCCGTTTAGTACGATATCATAAGCCTTTGCACGTACTTTTCCTGGTTCGGAGTCCAACAGCGAGATATCTTCATCCATCGGCGCAGTAAATGGATGGTGCTTTGCAACCCAGCGCTTTTCCTCATCATCATATTCAAACAGCGGAAATTCTGTTACCCAGAGGAAGTTGGTCTTATTTTCATCACGGAGATTTAGTTTTTCTGCAATTTCAAGACGCAGATGTCCAAGTGCCTCAAAAACAATATCATTTGAATCTGCTACAAAGCAAATAAGGTCGCCCGGTTCTGCCTGAACTTTATTAAGAATACCCTGAATTTCATCTTCTGAAAGAAACTTTGTGAAAGAAGATCTTAAGTTTCGCTCCTCAACAACAATCCAGGCCATTCCTTTTGCACCATAGGTTTTAGTTACCTCTGTTAAGGCATCAATTTCCTTTCTTGAAAACTTGGCACCACAGCCCTTGGCATTTATTGCCCTTACACTTCCGCCCTTTTCAATAGCACCGGAGAAAACTTTAAACCCTGAATCTTTAACTATTTCTGTTACATCCACCAATTCAAAACCAAAACGGGTATCTGGTTTATCCGAGCCAAAGCGTTCCATAGCCTCGGCGTAAGTCATCCTTTGAAACGGAATTTTAACATCAATTCCAAGAGCCTCGCCAAAAACACGTTTTATAAATCCTTCACAAACGGTTAATACATCCGGAACATCAACAAAGGACATCTCAAGATCTATCTGTGTAAATTCAGGTTGTCTGTCGGCACGCAAATCCTCGTCCCTGAAGCATTTAGCTATCTGAAAATATCTGTCAAATCCTGAAACCATCAAGATCTGCTTAAACAATTGAGGGGATTGGGGAAGCGCGAAGAATCTTCCATGAAATACTCGGCTTGGAACAAGATAATCCCTTGCGCCTTCGGGCGTACTCTTTATTAAAACAGGTGTTTCAATTTCCAGAAATCCCTTTTCATCGAAATAGTCCCTGGCAATTTTAGCCACCTTATGCCTTAACATAAGATTTTTTTGCATAGTGGGGCGTCTTAAATCCAGAAACCTGTATTTTAATCTTGTTGCTTCGCTGGTATCCACATCATCTTCAATATGGATGGGTGGTGTTTCTGCCTCGCTTAAAATTCTGAGCTCACTGGCTATTACCTCCCACCTTCCGGTTTTTAAATTGGGATTTATATCCTCACGTATTTGCAGAACTCCTCTTACGGCAATTACATACTCGTTGCGGATCTGAAGGGCCTTGCTGTGAAGTTCACTGTCAAGCTCACTTTTAAACACAACCTGTAATAATCCTGTTCTGTCACGAAGATCTACAAATATAAGTTTGCCAAGTTCCCTTCTTTTTTGAACCCAGCCCATAACCACAACTTCGCATCCGACGTCTTTGTCGGTAACCTCACCGCACATATGAGTTCGATTCAAACCTGCCAGGTTTTCTGCCATAACTTCATCTCCTTTAAGACCAAACTTAGTAATTATATATTTAAGAAAATACAATATCAGTTATTCGTTTTTGTTACCCTGCTTATATTTTAATAATCTGTCAACTATCGTATCTATATGGATGTCTTTAGTTTCACCTGTTGACATGTTCTTTAATTCAGCTTTACCGCTTTCAACTTCAGAATCGCCTAAAATAATTGCAAACCGGGCATTAATTTTATTAGCATATTTCATCTGTGATTTTACGCTCCTGCCCATAATATCCTTTTCACATGGAATACCGGCAGTCCTCAGCTTTAGTGCAATACTTTCGGCAAGCTTTTCAGCTTTTTCACCGATAAACCCTATGAAAATATCAGGACCTTCGGGCAGCGGAACTTCTATATTCTGACTGTCCATTTCAAGCAAAAGCCTTTCAATTCCAAGGCCAAAGCCAATACCCGGGGTAGGACTCCCTCCGCATGCCTCTACCAGCCCATCATACCTTCCGCCACCGCAGACTGTCCCCTGCGAACCAATGTTTTCTGACACGAATTCAAATACAGTACGGGTGTAATAATCAAGACCACGAACAATTCCCTTGTCGATTGAGAATGGTATATCCATTGTAATTAGCTTTTCCCTGACTTTGTCAAAATGCATTGCACAGTCTTCACAAATATGATCCAGTAACGCCGGAGCATTTACAAGTTCATTTTTACAACTTTCTATCTTGCAATCTAAAATGCGCATTGGGTTTCTGTTAAAACGGTCCCTGCATGTTTCGCAAAGCTTTCCAAGCCTTATACCAAGGTATTCTTTCAGTATTTTGTTATATTTTTCACGACAGACAGGGCATCCGATACTGTTAATGTTCAACTTAAGGTTCTTTATACCAAGCTCATTAAAATAAAGATGTAAAAGAGATATAACCTCAGCGTCGGCACCGGGATCAGCAGAGCCGAACAGCTCCACGCCAAACTGATGGAATTCCCGGTATCTCCCTTTCTGAACATTCTCGTACCGGTATGCTGTAATATTGTAAAACAGTTTTACAGGCTGTGGCCAGGATGACATACCGTTCTGGATATAACTTCTGACAACTCCTGCAGTACCCTCTGGTCTTAATGTAATGCTTCTTCCACCCTTGTCATTAAAAGTATACATTTCCTTCTGAACAATATCTGTTGTGTCACCCACACCACGCTGAAACAATTCGGTATGCTCAAAAACCGGAATACGAATTTCCCTGAAACCAAACCTGTTTGCTACTTCTCTGAATTTTTCCTCAACATAATACCATTTATATATCTCGTCGGGTAAAATATCTCTCGTTCCTTTGGGTGCCATCGTTAACATTTACATCACTCCCATAAAAATAAAATTCTGCTGTTTTTCCAGAACAAAAAAACCTCTGTCCACAAAAAGGGACGAGAGGCATTCCCGCGGTACCACCCTATTAGAAGATTTACTTCCACTTTTGTCCTTAACGCAGACCAATCGTGCCGGACTACGGGAAATAATACCTTTCATCCGACAGGCTCCAAAGTGTCCTTTCACCGTACTGTTATCCCAAAAGCGCTCTCAGTCACGACGCTTTCTCCCTGTGGACAGAACAGCGACTCTTCCTTTTCATCGCCTTTCCTGTATTGATAATGATTATAAATGAAATTGTAATCAATTGTCAACCGTGATTTTGCCTGCCGATGTTTTACGCCTTTAAAACAGAATCATAAAATTTAAAGCGGGGAAAAACCCCGCACCGTCAAACAGATTAATCTAGAATAGCTTCTAATTCTTCAACACCAACGTATGCTTTTGGAAGCAAATCATTTCCACCAACCTGCAACCTGCCCGATTTGATTAGTGCTTTAACAGCTTCCACAGACCAGTCTGATAATTCTTTATAATCGTAAAATTGTGTTAGTTCAATATCTGAAATATCTATTTCATGTATTTCTCCTGTTATGCTCCCGATATTATACAGCAGAGTGAATAACATTTCCCGGGTCAGTAAAATATCTGCTCCTATCTCATTACTGCCAATACCATTAACAAACCCGATTTCTTTAGCCTTTGCATAATATCCTGCATTGTCCCCCGAGGCATCGACAAAATTATCCGACCAATCCTCCATGGGTTCTATGCCATAAGCTTCCATAATGGCTACAATTGCTTCACCACGGGTTATAGGCTTCCTGGCCTTAAATGTCAGAATACCAAAAACAGAAGTATCCTGATATGCATTTCCTGTTGCATCATTCCACGTAGCTATACTCTGGCGCGCACCATCCCTACCATCATTAATCTGTACATCAAAACCAATCTGCATGTTACTTACAGGTTTAATCGTTCTAAATGGTATTTTTACTTCCACAGTATAATTTGTTCCCGAAACTTCAACTGCAGATTCAAATCCCTGTGCAATACTTTCGGGATTAAATGATGTTTCATTTTCAAAATTAACTCTGTACTGTCCATCATCAGCCTGATAAAATGATGTTTTTGCATTGTTTTCATCTATGAAAACTTCAATCGAGTCCTGTTCCCATGGGTTGGCACTTCCCTTATCAAGCTGTGTGTCATTTACTTTAAACAGAACATACAGATTGCTCTCGTCATAAAGAACCCTCGCTGTTCCACTGGCACCGTGCCATGCTGTCTGATACCGGTTTATTGGAATCTCCGGAGCATTGTTCCAAACCTTTTCTGCTTTTCCGTCGATCTCAGGTGTGCCATAACTTGCATATGACCTGTTAGCTTCTGTTGTTTCAGGTTTATGTTCCTCAATGAACTTATCGGGATCAACCACAGCATAATATGCAGGCTTGGCTTTAAGGGCCTTATCAAACAACAGTGGATTTTCGGCAGCTCTCCAGCTTGAACCGTCATCCATTCCCCAGAAGGTAACCCGGGCAATATTCTCAGCATTATCTCCGAGAAGCTTAAACAATTGAGCGTACAGGTAGCCCTGGGCGTTGGCTTCCTTTTCAGATAAATGGAAATCACTTCCTGCCCTAACGTCAAGCTCGGTAATGCTGACTTCTACACCTAAGTCGATAAACCTTTCCAGTGATAACTCAATATTTGTGGGATTTGTGTTTACTGAATAGTGTCCCTGCATACCTATACCATCAATAAGAAGTTTTCCCGGATGGGTTTTTCGGTAGTTTTCATTGATCTCCTTTACCATATTGTAAACTGCTTGTGCCTTATTCTGATTATCCAGGTTGTAATCATTATAATAAAGCTTAATATCCCAATCGGGATGTTCGTCCAGCACCTCTCTTGCTGCAAGGAAAGCCTGCTCTACGTAATCTTCACCAATAGCATGATACCATGGGGATTTTCTAAGTGACCCCTTCCAATCCTTAGGTTCAGGTGGATTGTCGTTCATGGCTTCGTTAACAACATCCCAGGATATAACCCTGTCACCAAAGTGCTCAACAACCTTCCTGATGTGATTTCTCATATTCTCAAGGGCTTCCTCCCTGCTGAGATAAGCCGTATTTCCCTCAGTATCTGTTGAAGTATGCATCCATACGGGAGTTTGCTGATGCCAGACCAGTGTATGCCCATGTACTTTCATTCCAATGCTAAGTGCAGCATCAACAAGCCTATCAGCACCGTTAAAGGTAAAATTACCCTTAGTACGCTGAAGTTCGCTGGGTTTCATTGCATTTTCAGCCGTTACAGAATTGAAATGCATATTTAGCAGATCAAACCTTATGCCATCCAAATCCTGCAATGATATTGCAGTTCCAATGAGAAATTTATCCTGATAAACCTCTTTAACAGGTTTCAATTCTTTTTGAATTCCTTCCGCTTTTAAGCCTGTAAGTTCAAAGCTGATGTCGTCAATATAGAAAGAAGCTTCAGGGCTGTCGGGGCTTTCTAAATATATTGTTATATATTCGCTGCTCACATTGTTATAGCGGTATGTTCCCTCTAATTGAACCCAACCGTCGTCTGTACTTATGGTCTTCTTTGCAAGATTTACATAACTTGCCCCTGTGCCATCTCCGATTTGCGTGGACAATTGAATTTGTGCACTTTCAGGTGAAATCAGTTTAACATAGACAGAAACTTTATATTCGTTACCCTGTTCCACAAATTTCTCCACACGCAATGAAGGCCCATGCCATGTTTGGGTTCTTCTCTCTGTTTTTAACGAGTATTGCCCACCTTCGGTATGATTTGCTTCATCGGTTACCGTAAGAGTTTCAGTTGCCCCTCTGCTTTCAAAACCTCCTGTGGTCTGATCTTCAAAGGTTACTGTTGTAAAATCCTCAGCAGGAGGCCTTGGTTGTTCATCGCCGCCATTACTTGGAACAAACAGCTCTTTAATTAGTATTTCTCCAATATAAAATGGCACCGATGCTCCGGTGTCATTTGACTGAATCCTCAGACTGGTATCTTTATCGGTATCCACAGTATATATACCCGTTAGCGTGAAAACCTCTCCTGCTTTAATGTCTACGCCTCCCCACCAGCCGTAGCTGTTAACTGTCTGAAGCCAGATTTGAGAGCCATCCGGAACGTCTGCCTCCGGGTCAACATATCCTTTTACCGTAATTGCATAAGTCCTCCCATTTTGTAAACCTATATCACTGAATCTGAAATCAGCGGCATCCCAGTTATTAGTTCTGTCAGATACATACAGAGCCGCCCCGTCGTCATTTCCGTCAAATATTATACCGGTAACCTGTGTTAGGCTTGCATCTCCCGACTGTACCGCTATACCTTTCCCATACAAAAAACTTTCATGATAAACTAAAACTTCTGCCTTTGCAACAGGTATGCATAAAAGTAGATATATGAACACTAATAAAAATGCTGCCGTTCTTTTACAGTTCGACAAAGCAACCATATCAAACCACCTCCAATGATTTATCAATAGGATCATTGTATTGCTCCAGGTGCTCATTTTGAAAAGATTATCTAATACAGCTTAATATGTCAATAATTAGTATAATTGTCGATTTTTATATCGTGTTGTTAGTCATTGTATATATTTTCTATGGTATGGTAAAGAGTTATTATTCTTTTACACTGCCAATTGCAAGCCCGTGTATAAAGTACCTTTGCAGAAATGGATAAACCATCAGGATGGGCACAGCTGTTACAATCGTAATAGCAGCCCGAATTGACTGGGGTGTAGAAACGTTTGATGCTCCTGCCTGAGCTGCTGAATATGCGCCTCCGCCCGGAGTACGGTTACCTGCATTCATGGTGCTGGCTAAAAGTTTCTGCAATTCATATTGAAGTGTGGATAATTCCTGTTTGCCCGAATTGTACAGGAATGTATCAAACCATGAGTTCCATGATCCAACAGCAACAAAAAGGGCGATTGTTGCAAGGGTTGGAATAATCAAAGGCATAACTATCTGCCAGTATATGCGAAATTCTTTTGCACCGTCAATTCTGGCAGATTCGATTAAACTTTCGGGAATGGATTTTATATATGTACGTATCACGATAAGGTTAAATGCACTGACAATGTGGGGTATCCAATACACCCTAAAGGTATTAATCATTCCAAGGCTTTTAATCAGCATATAGTTAGGTATTAGACCTGCATTAAAATACATGGTAATGACAAAAACAGTTGTAATAAATTTTCTGAAAACATATTCCTTCCGGCTTAAAGTATACGCCAGCATGGAGGTGAAAAACAGGTTGGTCACAACAATGACTATTGTTTTCGTAACACTTATATAAAACGCTTTATAAATAGTGTCCATGTTCAACACAACATAGTAATTATACAGCGAGAATTTTCTGGGCCAAAGGTATATTCCCCCGCGAACGGTATCCATTGCATCATTGAAGGATACTGCCAGAGTATTCAGCATCGGATAAAGCATCACAATGCAAAGAAAGAGCAGATAACCGGTATTAAGTGTTGTGAAAATAATGTTCTCCATATCAATCTTCTTTTTTTTCACGCTTCTCATGTTGTTCGCCCCCTATATCAGTTTCTCTTCGCCAAGACGTCCGGAGATAAAATTGGATACAGAAATCAGAATAATACTTATAACTGTTTTGAAGATACCGGCTACTGTTGCAAGCGAATAGTTGCCCATCTGAATACCATATCTGAGAACAAAAATATCAATGATTTCAGATCTTTCCACAACAAGCCCGTTGCCAAGGAAATATTGAATTTCAAAACCTGCTTCCAATAGATGGCCAACGTTCATAATAAGTAAAACAATAATAGTAGGTTTTATACCCGGCAAAGTAATATGCCACATCTTCTGGTAGCGGTTTGCCCCGTCTATAACAGATGCTTCGTATAGTGTTGGATCAATAGCTGTCATCGCAGCGAGATATATAATTGTATTCCACCCCATCTCTTTCCACAGGTGCGAGAATGCTACAATCCACCAGAAATATTTAGGGTATGATAAAAACATAATCGGCTCTTTTATCAGTCCCAATCTTATTAATACATCATTGATTATTCCACCGCTTGTAGGAACAGCGAGCATTGTTGACACTAACCCTGCAACTATAATCCACGACAGAAAGTGGGGCATATAGGTAATGTTTTGGACAATACGCTTAAATTTATTGTTTTTAACTTCATTCATTAACAGAGCCAGGCTTATGGAACCTATATAACCAAGCAAAAGAGTTAGAAAGCTTTGACCTAATGTGTTTCTTACATCTCTTAAAAAACGTTCTCCGTTTATTCCTGTAAAAAGTTTTACAAAATTATCGAAGCCTACCCATTCTTGCTCCCAGATACTTCTGACAGCAGGCTTGTAATTCTGGAACGCCATAGTCCAGCCTATTATCGGTACATACGAGAACAATATTTTATACAGTAGTATAGGTACGCTCATAATAATGAGCTCACGCTGAGCCACTATAGTATCCCATACACTTTTACGCTTTTTTTGGTGAGCAAGAGGTTTTGTTGTCATAATATACCTCCCGTTATTCTTTAAAAAAGGGGATAAAACATCCCCTTTTTTGATTAATTTTTTATCTGCCACCGCCCCAGTTTGCTATTCTTTCCTGGATTCCGGCATTAATGGCATCTTCATATGCTTTTATGTTGATCTTTTTAATAGCATTTACATATTCTTCCCATATGGCATCAAATTCGCTTGGATCAGCCAGAATAGCCCTGGGCAGGTACTGTAGAGACAGGTCGGTTAGCTGCTGATTAGCCATCTGGGCTTCGCTTCCGTCAGGAAGGTGGATATTCCAGCAGGGATAATATATGGGGTTTTCGGGCGGCTGATTCAGGAAATCTCTCCATGTTTTCTTGCCATATGCTTTCAGGAAATTCTTGTCGTATTCTCTTAACGTTTCGAAGAATTCTTCAGGCTGATCACCAGGGCTGTATGCATTTCCGTCAGAAAATGTGCCCTGATGTTTCGGCAGCTGGTCAAGGAGTGCCTCCAGTTTGTTGCGCGATTTCCAGACAAGATCCTTCTGCTGTTCTCTTTGTTCAGGTGTTCTGTAAAATCTGCCGTTGGCATCTACATGATAATCTTCACCTTCAATACCCCAGCTGAGGATCTTCTGCCATTCCTCACTCAGCATTGTATTCAGGAATGAGATGGCAATATCCGGCTGTTTACACGAAACTGAAACACCAAAGCCCTGATTAATATTCATTACGTCTCTGTCGGCATAGTAAGGTTCTTTACCTTCATAAACCGGCATTGTGGATACCCACGTACGCTCATCTCGTCCCTGTGAAACGAGGGAGTCGTGGGCATTTCCAAAGCCCCAGCGTTGATCATACATACCGAGAACACGGCCTGTAGCAAGTTTTGCAAGGTATTGGTCAAGTGTCTGAGTGAAAGATTCTCTGTCTATAAGACCTCTCGCATTCATCTGGTTCAGGAACTTATAATATCTCTTTGCAATATCCTTGTCTGCAAATATTGAAGCAACATTGTTCTCGTCAACGATAACTCCACCGTTATTCGGTGCCCCAGCAAGATACTGCGGTGGATTGGTAAGTCCCCATTCCCTTCCGGGACAATTAAGAATTTCAAAACCTATAGTGGGCTGACCGTCAATGGTTGGGTATTTTTTCATGTAATCTTCAATTAATTGGAAATATCTTTCAAGTGTCATATTGTCAAGGTCGGGATAGCCCGCATCTTCAAGCACATGCTTCTGAATCCAGAAACCCGATGCGCCGTAGTGTGTACCCCCTGTAATCTCTCCATAGTAACGGTTGTAGTTGGGTAATATGTAAATTCTTCTCACACCGTCACCGGCGTCTGTTGCAAGACGGTTCCAGTAAGGTCTTACATGCTCAAAAAGGAGATCTGCCTTGTCCTCTGTCAGATAATCATCAAGGGGAATAAGAGCACCGCCTGTAATGAAACGAATATTCAGGTCGGTAGTACCCAATAAATCAGGATACTCGCCACCGGCAAGCATGACACCTATCTTCTGGTCTGCATTATCCGGTGTTATAATTTCGTATGAAAGTGTAACACCAAGTTTGTCTTTCAATAGCTTCGTCAGCTTGTTGTCAGCAGCAGGAGCTGAGAAGTTCGTTGTTATCCACACGCTGATTGTAACAGGATTATCTGGTGAAAGCATCGGCAGGCCTGTGGTCTGTTGACCCGTACCTGTTCCGGCATCGGTTTGACTGTCCTGAGCAGGAGTGGGTTCCTGTTTTGCAATTGGCTGAGTTGTACATGCAGTCATTGTGATTACAAGAAGCATCATCAGAAGCAGTGAAAATAACCTTTTCATAATAACCTCCCTTTCTTCATTGGATTACGTAGTGTTTCATTTCTGAATAGTATCCAAGTGGTCAAAATTGACTAGTCTGCCTGTTTATTGTATAATCACTGTTATATAGATAATATATTTTATACCTTTTACATAGTAAATTATAAAATTCGGGATCATTATAGGACATTTTTCAAGGGGTTGAGCTAAATGCTCAAAGCTGTCATTGTGGATGATGAACCATCTGTCCTTGAAGGTTTAAGGATATTTGTAGACTGGCACAGGGAAGGTTACGAAATAGTAGGAGAAGCATCGGATGGTGCATCTGCTTTTCCAATTATTTGTGAAAAGCAACCAGATCTTGTCATATGTGATATACGCATGCCAGGGTTAACGGGTTTGGAATTGATAGAGAAAATAAAGTCCAGTGCATTTCATATGCCAAAATTTTTAATATTAAGCGGCTACAGCGATTTCTCCTATGCCCAGAAGGCCATACAACTTGGTGCAATTGGCTATTTGATCAAGCCCCTCGACTCAGAAGAGCTGGTGCTTGAGCTGTCGCGAACAGCAGAAATTATCCGGAATGAAAGAAGAACTAATCAGGAGAATCTGGAACTTATCCGTTACACTGCCAACCAGGTTTACAACGACATTATAAATGGAAAGCGAAGCGAAAAGCTGAAACGCAAAGCTCATTTCATATTTGATATTCCTCAGAAATCAAAAGTGCGCGTTATACGGTTTATTACCGTCTCGAACGCAAAAACACCACTAAACGATAAAATTTATGATTTGCTTCTTAATATCACAGGTATAAAAAATGAAAACTGCGTTTTTTACAATGGTAACGGGAATTATATTACGGTAATTAATGACAGCATGGAACACTTTTCACACTACACGGTATTATCACATCGTCTTAAGGAAAATTTCGGGAAGATAAATCCTAAGGACTTTGGACTCCACAGTTTTAGTGCATTGATAAGTGGCGTATCCAATGCAGATATTTCAGAAGGTCTCTATATCTGCGGTAATCAGCTCGAACAGCTTTATACCTATTACATGCTTAATCCGGAAAATAATGTGTTATGCTATGAAGATCTGCACAGAAAACCCGTTTTTCGAGATCAAATAGCAAAAATGGGCTCACTCCTCCCCGAATTTCTTTTTGACAATATTGTGGATGCCGTAAAAGGAAATGATATTGGTAGGGTGGCTGATGCTGTTGAAAGATTCTTTTGCGAGCTGAGTAATAGCGCATGCTCAGGGCCAGGCAGTCTAATCTGCCTGTATAGGTTGGCCGGTGTTATGAGAACAACAGCCTCTGCCTGTGGCATTGAAGCAGGAAACATTATTTTGGATTTTACCGAGGCTATTGGTAGCAAAAGCCCGGACTGTAAAAAACTTGCCTTATCAATGTGCACTTATGTTTTTGAACAAATAAACCTTAACAGTAATAAATCACTTATTTTACTTGAAAATGAGATTATCAGTTACATAAAAACAAATTGTTGTAAGAAAAACCTAAGCATTCAGGGTATATCAGAAAAATTCTCAATTCCCGCCATGATTGTCAGCAGACTTATAAAAAAGAAAACCGGGCAGAAATTTAATGATTATATAAATTTTTTGCGTATTGAATATGCAAAGACACTTTTTGCAGGCAGTAATATGAAAATAACAGCAGTCTGTGAAGAGGCGGGATACTCTGATTATGGCTATTTTATAAAAAAGTTTAAAGAACTGACCGGAGTTTTACCATCAGATTATAAAAAGAAATATTCTTAAGTTTGAGGAAGTCATAACATGAAAAACTTATTGCTTCTGCTTGATAATGTCAGTATCAGACGAAAATTTATTATGGTTTATATTTTGGGCATATGTGTTCCCATTGTGGCCGGAGCAATTATCTGGATATCCTTTACATCCCGTGAAATAAGGCTTAACATAACTCACTATCTTGACCAGTCCTTTGAAAAGACCGCAAGTGATTTTAATATATTAACGCAAACTGCAATTAATGTGGCAAATCAAATTAATGCAGATGTAACCATTCGTCAGGATTTGTCCAGAGAGTTTTCAAATCCGGCTGAGCACTATGAAATATATTGGTTTTTCTTAAGAAATCGTTTCAACATGTACCTGGTAAGTAATCCCGACATCGCAGCAATCACTCTTTACATTGATGATCCGAATTTTATTAACGTTGACCACTTTCGTGTTTTGGATGATCTAACAAGGGAAAAGGACTGGTACACCCTGGCTTCAACCAGTACCTCCGATTTTATCATCTTCCCTTACTCCACCACAATATCTATCTCCCCTCCTTCAAACAGAGTTACAGTGATCCGTAAAATCAGATCACCCGACTATTTAAACAATGCAGTGAACTATCTGCTTATCGAGTTAAAGCTGGATCGTATTATCTCTGAATTAAACAAGGAAGGCGAGAGTACCGATACTTATTTAACTTATGCACATAATAGAATCTTCTGGGGTACTCAGCATACTAATACAAGTGATGATCCTCAGTTTCTCAGTCTTCCGTCCGAAAATAAATATTTTATCCTTCATAAAACCATCGGGGCAGATCCCTATTTTAATGACTGGAAGATATACGGGATATTTGACAGAAGCCAAATTAACCGAAAGCAGATTATAGTGCTGACATATATTTTACTGATAACCCTTTCGATGGCTGCCCTGTCTGTTTTCATAATCTGGTCGGTTTTAAATTCGATGCGCTACAGGTTATTGGCTTTGTCAAACCATATGAAAAAAGTGGGTGAAGATTATTTTGAGCCACTGGAGCTTCATAATCCCGGTCAGGATGAAATTGGATGGCTGATAATGGCCTTTAACAAAATGATAACCGATATAAATGAATTAATAAATGTTGTCTATAAGCTTGAAATGCAGAAACAGAGCATTGAAATAGAAAATATCCGCGCAAAATACAAGTATTTGCAAGCTCAGGTTGATCCTCACTTTCTTTTTAACACACTAAATGCTATCCTGGTATTCTGTGTTAAAAAGAATTATAATGAGCTGGCAAATGTCATTTCAAGCCTGTCTAAACTTTTAAAACGACTGCTTACCTCTGGAAGCGATTTAATTACCGTTTCCGAGGAATTTGATTTCATAGAAAAGTACCTTGCCATAGAAAAATTCAGGTTTGGCGGCAAATTTGAATATGAAATTCATATTGCACCCGAAGTTTCAGAATCTAATTTTCTAATTCCTAAAATGAGCATCCAGCCTATTGTAGAAAATGCATGCAAGCACGGTCTTCAGTCCTCCATGGATGATAAACGGAAGCTCAGTCTGACAGCCAAAATCAAGTCTGATGCCCTTGTGATAACAGTAAAGGACAATGGTACAGGAATGGATAAAAAACAGGTTGAAGAGATTCTCAACAAACTGAAAAATCCAACTGCCGAGATAGTAGCCGGTACTGAAACAAACAGCGAAAAAGGAAGCGGTGTTGGCATCCAAAATGTATACAGGCGTATGTTGATGAATTATGATAAAAGATTTCATTTTTCTATAAACAGTGTATTAGGTCAGGGTACTGAAATTATTCTACGAGTTGATAAAGCATGATATGCTTTAAGTCTTTTTGATATTGCCTGAATACTGCTCATAGTATTGTGTTGGTTTTTTATTTACTACTTTTATAAAATGGGAATAAAAGTTGTTATAATTTTTATAGCCTACCGCATAACAAATGTCGTTTAACTTCATATTCGTAGTTCGAATCAATTCCATTGCTTTATTAATTCTAACACGATTTATATATTCGTTTATACTGCATCCGAACTGTTTAGTGAAGGTTTCGCCAAGATAACCCGCTTCCATAAACTCCATTTTAGCCAAGGATGATACTTTTAAATCCTTGCTGTAGTTATCCTCGATATATGATTTTACCCTGTACAGATAATTTTTGGATTTCTTTCTCCTGTTTTCAAGCATTAAGCTTATTGTTTGCGAAAGTATATCTGTTATCAAATTCTTTAGTTCGGCCAAACTTAATTCTTCCTTTGTTTCTTCGGGTAAAATAATATTAAGTTTAATGTTTTTTTCGAAAGCAATACGCAGTATATGATAAATACAGCTGCTTACTAAAATTCTGGCTTCAGGCAGGCTTATGTCCCTTGATATTATAAAATTAAACAATTTATCTATTAGTTTTCTTGCACTCTGATAATTCATAAGCTGAAGTGCATGAGTTAATTCTTCATCGAAGTTATTCCATGTAAACTTCCAGGGTTCTTTTTTTATTTCCCCGGAAATATTGTATTCACATTGACTGCGACTTTTTCTGAAGGTTTCAATTTCCTGACAGGTAAACCCGTATTCAGTCAAAAACAGAGTATCCAATTTGCCTTTAATATCCTTCAAAACAGAAATGAATTCTTCTTTGTCGATGGGTTTCAGTAAGTAATAACTTACGCCATGGCGCATTGCTTCCTGTGCATATGCAAACTCTGAATAACCGCTTAAAATGATAAACTCAATATCCAAATCCATTTTCCGGACTTCATTTATAAGCTCCAGTCCGCTTTTAAATGGCATGCGTATATCGGTTATCAATAAATGAGGGCAGAGTTCTTCTATTTTAATTAATGCATCCTGTGCGTTATGCGTTTCTCCGCATATTTCAAAACCCACCCTGTTCCAGGGAACCATAATTTTCAGACCCTCAAGTACAGATGGTTCGTCATCCACTATTAATGCTTTATACATTATTTAAACACCTCGTAAACAGGAGGTAAACTGCCCAATCTAGGCATCACTTAATATCTGTGACTATTTCTACTCCATTGATGCTCATGTTGTATAAAGCCATAATATTAGTAAGTTCTGCGTCATGTATGTCTAAATCATAAGTATCAACCATACTGATTGGAACAATTATTCTTGATTTTTTATTTCTTGAATTAAACCAGGTCTTAAGCGTTATTGAAAACTGCTGTACACAAATGTCAGTACATACGCCGGTGACTATAAAAGTATTTATATGCTGGTTTTGCTTAAGCCAGTTCTGAAATTCCTCTTCAAGAAAACCATTGGTTGAGTTTTTAGGTATCAGGGTATAGCCACCTATCTCCTTTATTTCGTCAACTACTTCGCTCTCAGATGTTCCGCCAAGACAATGCTCGGGATAGGAATCGAATTCCGGGGATTCGTTGGTATGATTATCTGCGAATGCAATCTTTGGAATTTTCAGCTCATCGCAGGCCTTTGAAAGCCTTGTAATTTCGGGTATTACTCCTTCAGCCCTCGGGCTTTGCAATGCCCCTTCCCTTACAAAACCGTTTATCATATCCACTATTATAAAAGCTGTTTTATCTGGCTTCAAACCGCTTAATTGAATCGAAGGCAATTTTTCCATCATATCAAATATATGCTCAAGGGTATTAACACTTCTATTTAAAAATTCCTTTTTATTGTTTATTTTCATGTTATCCTCTCCTTTATTTTTCTGCTATTCTATCATAAAGTTTCAAAACCTGCTGTGCAATTGAAAACACTGGCTGAAACCTTTTTGTTTCTTTTTACCCTTATAATATTAATTTTAACCTCTATATATTTCATGTCAAGTTATACCAAATTATTGTTAAGCATGCTTTGACCTGTTAATATTGGACATAACTTGCCTTTCTATTACAGTATTTTGCTTTCCACTTGTAATAAGTATTAGGATTAATATTATGCTTCCTGCATATCTCTGCTACTCTTACTCCGGCCTCATAATCTTTGATTGCAGCAATTTTTGTTCAACTGTGAATCTTTTCCTCACATGCCATTCCCCCTTAACCAAATTGTATTACATTTTTATACAATTTGTCCAACCTCCTAAGGGGGCCTTAACATTAACTGGCTTTAAAAGTCCATTTTCGCGCATCAACCGATATACTTTCTTCTTGTTTATTTTTATCTTGTATAATACCCTGAGATGTGCAGTTACTTTCTTGTAACCATAGCAACTGCACTCTCCAC
>Ga0209537_1000786_pt1 | contig 37911 bp, 32 predicted proteins | sample BioPla4DNA1_FD_187698 | JGI IMG/M metagenome (GOLD analysis project Ga0209537, IMG submission 187698) | Biogas fermentation microbial communities from Germany - Plant 4 DNA1 (SPAdes) (version 2) | ecosystem: Engineered > Bioreactor > Anaerobic > Digestate | place: Bielefeld, North...
TAAAAATAAAGACATTTCCCACGGTTTGAGAAATGTCTTCTTTTTATAATATAGATTATAATAGTTCTTTTCTTAATTCAGCTGGTGACTTTGGTGATAGGTAGCTAAATGGTATATCGAATACTGTAAGAGCTCCGCTTTTACCTTCCTTGGATAATCTGTATACTGCTCTTGCGTATGCTACAAGTACACTGGAGGTAAACTCAGGGTTGCTTCCAAGGGATAGGTTGAACTCTAATTTCTGCTTAGTGCCTATTCCTGAAACTCCTGTACGAATTACGAAGCCTCCGTGAGGAATTCCACTATGCTTTTCCTTTAATTCCTCTTCACTTATAAAGTTTACAGTTGTATTATAATCTGCAAAATAATTTGGCATAGTTTTAATTTCATTTTCAATAGCAGCTAAATCTGCTCCCTCTTCTGCTACAACATAGCAAATTCTTTCATGCTTTTCTCTAACAGATAGTTCAGGATTTTCACCACTACGAACCTTTTCTAGAGCTGCTTCTACTGGAACTGTGTATTGCTTTCCATCCTTAACTCCTGCTATTCTTCTTATAGCATCGGAATGGCCTTGGCTTACTCCTGGTCCCCAGAAAGTATAAGTGCTACCAACTGGCAATACTGCTTCCCCAAGTAGACGATTTAGGGAGAACAAGCCTGGATCCCAGCCTACAGATATAAGAGCTATTGTACCTGATTTTTTAGATATTTCATCTAGTCTATCGAAATATTCTGGTATTCTAGCATGGGTATCGAAGCTATCAACTGTATTAAAGTCTGCTGCTATATCAGGAGTTTGCTCTGGCAAATCTGTAGCAGAACCTCCGCAAAGTATCATAACATCAATTTTTCCTTTATAGTTGCCTATTTCAGAGATATGTACCATTTTTGAGCTTCCAGTTAAAGTGCTAGGATTTCTTCTAGTGAAGATAGCCTCCAACTGAAAATCTTCATTTTGAGCCAAAGCTAGCTCTACACCTTTTCCTAAATTTCCATAACCAACAATTCCTACTCTAATTTTATCCTTCATATATTTTCCTGACTAAAATGGCCAGGCTCCTCCTTCCATATATTTTTTATAGAAGTTAGTGTAACATAATAGCTTATAACTTTCCATATAAAATTTAAAATTTTACATTTATATGAATTTAAAAAAACATAAATTTTATTTCTCTCAGAACTCTAGTTTTATTTCGTAAATCTTGATATTATTATATTAAACAGAAGTTTTTCATTATTATAATTATAAATAGTAAAGCAAAGGAGAAATATTATGCTTTTTAAGAAGAAGTCTAAAACAAAAGACAATTCTACAATTACAATCAATAGCTCACAAGAAGCAAATAACAAAAATGATGCTAATCATACCTCTGCTTTAATTAATTCAATTAAAACAACCATCAGTAATACCATCCAGCAGCATCAACAAGTAAATGCTCAACACCATGAACTTGTGGAACTCACCGATGATATTAAGGCACATATGGCAAGCTTATCAGAGTTAACTACTAAAACTACCGAATCTACAACTAACCTACACAGCCAAGGTAAAAAGCTTTTAAACATTACTGATAGTACTGTTAAAGGCTCCTTACAAGGCAAGGAAGCTATAGAGGAAATGACAAAAATCATTAAAACCTTAGAAGAAGAAAATACCAAAAGCAAGGAAATGGTTGCTGAACTAGCCCTTAAATTTAAACAGGTTGAAGAGGTGTTAGGACTTATAACTAATATAGCCTCTCAGACAAACCTGTTAGCTTTAAACGCTAACATAGAAGCTGCTAGAGCTGGTGAGCATGGTAAAGGTTTTGCTGTAGTTGCCGATGAGGTTCGAAAGCTAGCAGAAGAAACTAAGAACAGTGCTAAGGACATATCCCAGCTTATTGAAAGCATTTCACAGGAAACTAAAAATGTTCTTGCAAACTCTGAAAAATCTAACGAAGTAATAGCTATGGGTGTAGAAGCTTCTACAAAGGCTATTGATAAGATTGAAGACAGCTTATCTTCTATTCAAAGCTTAGATAAAGAAGTGAACACCATGATAGAGATTTTAGAGGGACAAAGAGCACATATCACAGATATGAATAGCGAAATATCTTCAATTGAAAATGTTCTTAAGCAGGCTGCTGATACTATCGTTAACCATATAGAGGAGGCCAATATAGTTGATAGGCATTTAGCAGAGGCTACTAGTAGGCTTGAAAAGTTTGATGTTTGAGATTAAAAAATAGATGTTAATAAGGGACTGCTACACAAGAGCTGATTTGCCTGTTGTGTAACAGTCCCTTTTACTTCTTTTAGAAACTAACTAATTCTTTCTTCAGACAGATCTTCAAACTGCATGTTATAGAGATATGAATAAAGGCCATTGAGTTTTAGTAAATCCTCATGCTTTCCTCTTTCCTTTATGCCTTCATCGGTAAGCACGATTATTTCATCGGCATTTCTTATGGTACTCAATCGGTGAGCTATAACTAAGGTTGTCCTATTTTTTGAGAGCTCTTCAAGGGACCTCTGAATATATCTTTCACTTTCATTGTCCAAGGCAGAAGTAGCTTCGTCCAATATTAAAATAGGAGGATTTTTCAAAAATACCCTTGCGATAGATACTCTTTGCTTTTGACCACCTGAAAGCTTCACTCCTCTTTCTCCTACATAGGTATCATAGCCATTTTCTAAAGACATGATAAAATCATGGATATTAGCCTTCTTAGCAGCCTCGATAATTTCCTCCTTAGTTGCCCCAGGCTTACCATAGCCAATGTTTTCACCAATACTACCAGCAAAGAGGTATACATCCTGCTGCACAATACCTATGGCATTTCTTAAGGATCTTAGCTTTAAATCCCTTATATCAATCCCATCTATAGTTATAGTTCCTTCTGTTATTTCATAAAACCTTGGAATAAGGCTACAAAAGGTTGTTTTACCCCCACCAGAAGGTCCAACTAAGGCTACAGTCTTTCCTGCTTTTATATCGATATTTATATTGCTTAACACCGTATGCTTATCATTATAGCTAAAGGATACATTTTTAAACTGTATATCTCCTTTTGGATTAACTAAATCCTTAGCTCCCTTCTTATCTTTAATATCTGGCTCTGTTTCCATAACCTCAAGAAATCTTTCAAAGCCAGTGATACCTTTTTGAAACTGCTCTGTAAAGTTTACAAGCTTTTCTATTGGATTCAAGAAAATATTTATATAGAGTATATATACAACCAATCCTGAAAGCTCAAGGTCTCCAGTGCTGATAAATACCCCACCACTAAGTATTACAGAAAGATAAAGCAAGCCTTGGAAAAAGCCATTACCACTGTAGAATCTACCCATAATTAAGTAGCTGTCCTTCTTAGTTTCCAAGAATTCTTGATTTCCTTTGTCAAACTTACATTTTTCAATTTTCTCATTGGCAAAGGACTTCACTACTCTAATTCCAGCCAAGCTATCCTGCACCTGAGCATTAACATTTGCTATCTTCTCTCTATTTTTCTTAAACACCGCTCTCATACGCTTATTATAGTAAGCTGAGAAAACTAGCATAATGCTTGTAACCACTAATAGGATCAATGTAATCTTTACATTAATACTCATGAGTATTATAAAGGAACCTATTAATTTAATAGCTGATATAAATATATCCTCTGGTCCATGATGGGCCAACTCAGATATATCAAAGAGGTCATTGACTATTCTGGACATAATCTTACCGGTATTCCTATTATCATAATAAGAAAAGGATAGTTTCTGAAGATGTGCAAAAATATCCTCCCTCATATCTGCCTCCATCCTAGCTCCCATAATATGGCCCCAGGAAGTTATAAAATACTGGCAAAAGAGCCTTATTACATACATTGATAGCAATATACTTCCTATTATCAAGACATACTTTAATATTACCTGTGAATCATCAAGTACATACACTTCATCTAAAAGATATCGCACTAGCAAGGGGAAAACCAAATCTATTGCAGATAGCAACAAGGCACAAAACATATCTGCAAAAAATAAAAGCTTATAAGGCTTATAATAGGAAATAAACTTTCTTATGCTTTTCATACTATCTCATCACCGTCCTTTTTATTAAAATTGTTCTACTCATAAAGGTAACATTTTAGAGAAACTTTATCAATGGATGAAAATAGAAATCTGTTGTCAGAGGCGAGAAGTGAGAGTATTCATCAACACTGTTTTGAAACAAAGCAACATAGGCGGAAAATATATATCCTCATCTTTACATGCTAACCATCAGATAATAGGTAATATACCTAATAAACAGGAAAAAGCTGCTGCATAACCAACAATTTTGTCAGTTATGCAACAGCTCCTTTATATTTTCTTTATGAATCTTTCAATTCTCTTCAAGGCTTCCACTATATTTTCATAGGAGGAAGCATAACAAGCTCTTACAAAGCCCTCTCCACATTCTCCAAAGGCAGTTCCTGGCACCACCAGTACCCTTTCTTGCTTCAATAGTTCTTCACTAAATTCATCAGAGGTCATACCAGTGGATTGGATTGATGGGAATACATAGAAGGCTCCTAGAGGCTCAAAACAGCTTAATCCCATCTTTCTAAAGCCGTTTACCATTACTCTTCTTCTTCTGTTATATTCCTTAACCATTTCATTTACTTCCCTATCGCAATTTCTTAAAGCTTCTATGGCTGCATATTGAGCTGTGGTTGGAGCACACATTAAAGCGTATTGATGAATTTTCTTCATTTCTTCTATTAACACTGGATGTCCGCAAACATAGCCTAATCTCCAGCCTGTCATAGCAAAAGCCTTGGAGAAACCGTTAATAACTATAGTCTTATCTCTCATTTCTGGGAAGCTAGCTATAGATACATGCTTTTCTCCATAGGTCAATTCCGAATAAATTTCATCAGAAATTACTATTAAATCCTTGTCCTTTAACACATCAACTATAGAGGCTAGCTCTTCTCTTGTCATTATGGCACCTGTTGGATTGTTAGGGAAAGGAATTATAACCACCTTAGTTTTTGGAGTTATGGCTTTCTCCAAAAGCTCTGGAGTTAGCTTAAATTCATCTTCCTCCCTAAGATTAATTACCTTTGCAGTAGCACCGGTAAAAGCTGTACATCCCTTATAGGCTACAAAGCTAGGTTCAGGTATAATAACCTCATCTCCAGGACCTACTAAGGCTCTCAAGGCTATATCAATACCCTCACTACCACCAACAGTAACAATTATTTGAGTTGCAGGATCATAATGCAAATCATACCTAGTAAGATAATTTGCTATTTCCTGACGTAGCTCTATAAATCCTGCATTAGAGGAATAATGGGTATGACCTTCTTGCAAGGAATAAATACCTACCTCTCTTACCTTCCAAGGTGTTACAAAGTCAGGCTCACCAACACCTAGAGATATAACATCCTCCATTTCATTTATCAAATCGAAGAATTTTCTAATGCCTGATGGTGGTATGTTTTTTACATTATCCCTTATCATGTCCTCTATCTTCATATGAATATAGCCTCCCTATCATCAACTGGTTTCTTCTCAAATATGGTACCCTTATCCTTATATTTCTTTAGCACGAAATGAGTAGCACAGCTTATTACAGATTCTTGTGTAGCTAGCTTTTCTGCTACAAAGAGGGCAACTTCCTTCATAGTTCTTCCTTCAACTATAACCGTTAAATCAAAGCCTCCAGACATAAGGTAACAGGCCTTAACCTCTGAAAATCTATAAATTCTTTCTGCCACCTTATCAAAGCCTTCTCCTCTTTGTGGAGTAACCTTTACCTCTATAAGGGCAGTTACATTTTCATCATTTATATTCTCTCTGTTTATCAAGGCTGTATAGCCAACAATAACATTCTGCTTTTCATATTCCTTTATGGCTACTTCTACTTCCTCAACGGTTTTCCCCACCATCACCGCTATCTCTTCATTGCTAAGCCTACTGTTCTTTTCTAGAATTTCTAAGATTTCTTCCATACTTAAAAACCCTCCTCTTTATTTAAATAAAATATTTCCTTGTATAAAAAACTCCTTCTTCCCAATAAGGGACGAAGGAGTATATTCGCGGTACCACCCTAGTTAGTGTCAAAAGACACTCTCTCACCCGGAACTAAAATTCCGTGCCTCTATAACGTGAGGTAACGTCTTATTTTATTGAGCAAAGATAAACCCTTGCTCATTTCTTAGTAAGAAACTCCAAGGCTGCTTTCCATAAAAGCTAGCTACCGGACTCCCACCACCGCCGGCTCTCTATGAGCATCACTATTATGTACTTTCCTTTTCAATATTTTTAACCTTATATTATGTTTTTATTAATTATACAGTAAGCATATTGATAAATCAATAGAGATTTTAACATATATAACACAATTTGATAACCACTTTTAAGCTTTTATTATTAATGGGTGGTATGGAAGTTCTATTTCTCCGTCTAATATGCTTATCTTCTCGCCAGTAACCAAATTTTCATATTCTCCATCATCTACAGGAAGCTTTATAGTACCATCCTCAAGATTTACATTAAAGATTCCTATTAGCTTTTCATTACCCTTTTCATAGGTTATAACAATAACATCCTTGTTTTCAACCACTCCTATAGAGTAATTTCCCTCTGCCATAATATCTTTCTTCTTTAAGGCAGATAATCTCTTTATCATATTCACAAAGCCATCATTCATGTCATCCCAATTTACCTTGTCATCATTAAATAGATTAGGTAGATGATGATCCCTTGCTTCTTGACCGTTAAATATTAAGGCAGCTCCCTTCTGAAAAAACATGTATGCTGTCCATATATTTAACTTCTCATTATCAGGAATTAATTCCTTAGCTCTAGGCTGGTCATGATTTTCAAGGAATCTTAGCTTAACATAGTTGTCTGGATATATAACCTCCTGCAGAGCCACTCTGTCTATATATTCCTTAAGGCTATTCTTTCCCTCTAAATATCCCTTAAAGTAATTATGTACATCATAGTCGTAACATATATCAAAAGCATTATATACTTCACAGTCAGAATGGGCAACAAAGCCTTCCTTTCTAAGGTAGGAAATAAAGCCGTGTTCCACGCTTTCTGCTAGCCAGATAACTCCTGGCTTTACCTTATTAACTTCCTCCCTTGCCTTCATCCAAAATTGTATAGGAACTAAAGGTGCCACGTCGCATCTAAAGCCATCCACACCTATACCTACCCAGTACTTTAAGGTATCAATTTGATAAGTCCATAAATCCTTATTATTGTAGTCTAAATCTACTATGTCGCTCCAATCTCCAACCTTGTTTCCTCTTTTTCCGTCTGGTTTAATATAAAAATATTCCGGATGATTTTCCACAAGCCAGGAATCAGGCGAAGTATGGTTATAAACAACATCTATCATTACCTTCATCCCTAGCTGATGAATTTTATCTACTAATCTTCTAAAATCCTCTAAGGTACCATACTCTGGGTTAATTCCTCTATAATCCTTTATAGCGTAAGGAGAACCAAGTACTCCCTTTCGATTAACCTCCCCTATAGGATGAATAGGCATGAACCATATTATGTCTGTACCTAAGTCCTTAATCCTCTGTAAGTCTTCTTCTACATCTGTGAATTTACCATTCTTCCCATAATTTCTAACATAAACTGAATATACTACAGCATTTCTCAACTTTTTAGATGTATCTAAAGCCATAGAATCACTCCTTCCAATTACAATTATAGCAATATATCTAAATAAAAGCATTAAATTTTGGAAGGTTTAATTGGCTATTTGTCCGCTTGTCTAAGAGGCTTTAAGGCAGGTCCCTCAATTACATTTCCATTTATGTCATAGCGGGAGCCATGACAGGGACAATCCCAGCTTCTTTCAGCATTATTCCACTGCACCTCACAGCCCATATGCCTACAGGTTGTGTCTACAAAGTGAATCCCTCCACTTTCATCCTTATAAGCTCCTATCTTGTTTCCTTCAAAGCTTATAACCTTTGCTGTATCTATTTCCAGATCCTCAGAGGTCTCTGGTACAGCAGAAAATTTACCCTTAATAAATTCTTTCGCTACCATAGCTCCTTCCTTTACTAGATTTCGCAGAGATGGATTTACCACAAATCTAGAAGGAGTAAATAACTCAAGCCAAGGACTCTCTTTTTTTACAATCAGATCCCGTATTAGAATTGCAGCCATAGACCCAGTGGTTATCCCCCACTTTTTAAAGCCTGTAGCTACAAAAATATTAGGCTTTCCTTGGACAATAGGTCCAATGTAAGGCACATCATCTAAAGTGGTTAAGTCCTGTGAAGACCATCTATACAAAATTTCATTTATGCCATAATTCTGTTCTACAAAGTCCCTAAGAGCCTCATAGTGAACCATTGTATTGCTATCCTGACCAGTATTATGATGCTCCCCTGCAGCTAATAGAATTTTTTCTCCATTAATAGGCGTGTATCTTAAGGAACGCTTTGGATCTTCCGCACTTATATACATTCCTTCCTGAAAGGTCTGTTTAGTTTTAACTGCCAATACATAGGACCTAGATGCATACATTCTAGCAAAATACATTCCAAAGCCATCATAAAAAGGAAAATGACTAGCAATCACTGCATAATTGCTGTAGATCTTTCTTCCATCCTCTAGGGCTATAATTAAGTTTTTATTACCCACAGGATTGTGCTCAATATCCAGAGCTCTCGTAACCTCATATATACACTGTTCCTTATTATTAATGATATTACTTAGAGCCAATAAGTACTTTCTAGGATGGAACATAGCCTGATCTAGAAAGCACACTGCCCCTTGTACCTTAAAAGGCAAGGGCACTGTATCTAAATACTCAGCCTTAATTCCAAGCTCTTGAGCAGTTTTCACCTCATCCTGTAGCTGCTGTATATAGCTCTCGGATTGGGTATACACATAGCTATTTTGCATAATAAAATCACAATCTATATTATGCTCCTTTATCAAATCCTGTATTAATTGTAGGCCTGCCATATTAGCTTCAGCGTATATCCTGGCCTGTTCCTCTCCAAATTGCATTTTCAGTTTGTCATATATAAGTCCATGCTGTATAGTAATTTTTCCCGTGGTATGTCCAGTAGTTGCTGATAGAATCTTATCCGCATCCACCACAACTACCTTTAACCCTTCCTTCTGCAATAGATAGGCCGTTGTTATACCCGTAATTCCTCCTCCGATAATTAACACATCTACTATAAGATCACTTTTCAGATCTTGATATCCCTGACCTTTCATAGATTCTATCCAATAGCTATTTGAAACCTTAGGTATATTTGCCACAATAATTCCTCCTCAATACTTTTATCCTTTATTGTGGCAACAACTTAATAATTATATGCATATAAAAAGCAATTTACTATTCATCCTTCATCTGCAAAAGCTCTCTAGGTATATGACAGTAGCCGTTAGGGTTTTTCTCCAAGTACTTTTGATGATATTCCTCCGCCTCATAAAAGTTTCTTAAGGGCTCTATTTCTGTGACAATCCTTTTATCGTACTTCTCCTGCTCCTTATCCCTAGATTTTAGTATTATATCTAAATCCTCTTTATCTATATAGTAGATACCTGTTCTATATTGACTACCTATATCATGACCCTGTCGATTTAAAATGGTAGGATCTATTACTGCCCAAAAGTGCTCCAATAACTTTTCTAAAGGTAGCAACTTTTCATCATATTCTACATAGCAACTTTCAGCATAACCTGTATTATTTTCACATACCATTTCATAGGTTGGATTAGGCACATGGCCATTTGCATAGCCAACCCTTGTGTTAATAACTCCCTTGAAGGTGTTTAAATAGGCTTCAACGCCCCAAAAACACCCTCCTGCTAATACTATCTTTTTCATATAATCACTCCTGCTTCTGTCCTTACTTTTGACTTGCCACTATCCTAGGATATTCTTCTCCCTTTTGTAAAGGCTCCACTCCTAAAAATTCAATTTCAAAGGTAATTTTCTTATCAAAGTTATAAACCAAAAGGAACCTTTGCCCTACTATCAATCTTAGCTCATAAAGCTTAACTATATCTGCCGTGAAATCGCTATTAATTTCTGCTGGGCATGGGATTTCATAATCCCTATCAAAGGACTTATTGTTCATAAAAAAGGAATATAAGTCCTCATGTTCTAACTTGTAGTTCTCCATGATAACATCGCACATTTGGGACATAGTCTGCGACCCTTTTAAGGCAACGGTTATGAACTTTCGCTTGTGAGCGGTATTTTTAATTTTAAAAATATAGGCACGATTTCTATTGGTTACAACCTCATCCCCTTCAGAGGCTGCTATATTTAACTCCTTCTTAGAATTTACCCTTCTAGCAGGCTTACCATTAAAATAAGTTCCTGCTATATCAATTTGAGGCTCATCTAATACGTCATACCATCTATCCCAAGTGTTAGCAACCTGGTATTCATATATATCCTCCAAGGCCTGCTCATAGTCTATTTTTGTGTTAAAGGCTTGGAATCTATTCTTTGGCTTATTACCATCAAGAATAACATCTTCACCAAGAACAGTTAAATCTAATCCATTAGGCATTGCAAAATATAATTTTATTAAGGGCACATTGCTTTGCTCTGCTTGATAAAGTTCATAAAAATGTGTAGTAGCATTGTAGGTATATATGTATATTGGTTGAAGAAGTTGCAAATAATAACCCAAAGGAGTTGCTATATAGGCATCCATAGCAAAAGCCAATTCCATTCTAATAGCAAGGGCCATCATTGACTCCTTAGGTAGGTTATCAATATCAATATCGTCAAGATTTTCAATGTCAATTTGCTCTAGCTCATTAAAATCCACAACTATATTGTACTTTTCCATTATATTATTTATATATTCATTTAAATCTACAGCATCCCTTATCATTTTCCTTAAAGAGCTTACACTAAAAGAGCTTCTATCAAAAGGAAACACTTGACATATTTGCTTTGAAGCAATGGAGAGTACCGCCTCCACTATTCTTTTTAACTGTTCTCTCCTAGATAAATTGAAAAACACCTCCATGTTATTGGCTACTGCCATAGCTCTATGCACTCCTATAGAAGGCATCTTTTTCAACAATCCAAGTTCATAGGAGGTGTTGGTTAAAAAGGTTACATAAAAAACTTCTTTAAAGTTTAAAGAATCAATTATTCGTTCTCTTTCCTCCTCTAGCAGCAAACCACTTTCATCCACCCCAATATCCGGCCTGCACTGGCTTAAAAAGTATTCCAAGTCCTTTAATACAGGATGTTCATCCACCGTAAAAATAATAAACTCCTGCTGAAAATCCTTGAGCTTTTTTCTTGTATATATAGGTCTTGCTATAGGAAGAACTACCTGCTCCTTATCATACTTTTCATTAATCTGCATATTTATAAAATTTGCTGGACTTAAGGAGGTATTAGAAATTAAGGCTGAATAATACCACATTCGATAACAATATGGCATAGCTTTTAAAACTGGCTTTTTTTCTTCTGTATCTAAAAACTCATAGTTATCTAAAAATTCTCTTTTAAATAAATCGAACACTTTACTTATACTTTCTGTATTCTGACAATATTTAACTATATTATTATCCATTTAATGCATCCTTTCCCTTAAACTAAAAAAGATTTTACCGCAACCATCAAGGTTATGCAATATTAGACAAGCATATTTTTCTTCTAATAACGACCTTCTACTTTTTTCTTTCTCATATTTCTAGTAAGCCACATCATAAGTATGGAAGCTGTAGCCATTAATATTGTTATAATAGTCCAAACAGATTTTGTTGGAATGTAATCTAATAAAATTCCCATTATAAAAGGTCCTATTGCAAAACCTGCCCCATATATTATTTGAAAGATTCCACTTACCCTTCCTCTGTATTCTGGCGGGGTCATACCAGATATAAAAGCATTATTATTTACTGTTATCATAGTTTCACCGAAGGTCATAACAATGATAGATAAATAAAACATGGAAAGGGGTGCAACGAATATTAATATTGCAAAGGATAAGGTATAAAGCAATCCTCCTTGAGCAATAGCCCTAGTTGGCCTGCTTCTTATAGTTAGTCTGGTCATTATAGGTGTTAAAAATAATATTAGAACACCATTTAGCCCTTCCATCGTACCATAATACTTGGCTCCATTTTCAGGAAATAACTCCACTACATGAATTGGAAGAGTAAAGGCCAATTGAGAAAAGCAAAAATTATAGAAAAATAATATAAATGAAAAAATTAAAATATATTTATTGCTTAACAAGAACTGAATTACATTTAATTTTTTATCTTCATTTTTCTCTTCCACAGACACCTTTTCACTTTGTAAACTATGAAGTTGCCCATTAGGAATGAATATTGCTACTAAAAGTACAGAAATAACGGTACTAATTGCATCAATAACAAAGACCAAATAAAGATAGTTTCTGAATAAAAACCCTCCCAACACTGGAGCAATAGAAAATCCTAAATTATGGCCCATAAATGTCAAGGTAAAGGATCTCTTTCTGTTATGTTCATTTGTCAAATCTGCCAGTAAGGCATCGTAGGCAGGTAGGGAAGCTGCCAACAAGGATGAACCCAGCATCAATAAATATACCACTAGCATAGAGGGTTTGATAAAGCCACAGGTCATAAACACTACAGCGGCTAAGCTATGAAATATTATAATGACCTTTTTTCTCCCAAGACTATCAGCTAATCTTCCTCCAAATAATAGTCCCGGTACAAAGCAAACATTTAGCATTAACATATAAAAGCCTGCCTGACCACCGCTTAGGCCAATCTTCTCTGTTAAAATCAAGGTCAAAAGAGGCATTATAAAGTTACCTAATCCATTTATAGTTTTTGCTGCTGCCAATACATAAACTTCTCTCGGCAAATTAAGGTATTCTCTAAAGATTCTCATAAGCTTTTATATCTCCTTATAATTTTTCTCTCTATATATTTTGTGTAGTTTTCTAAAAAAGGCCACATGAAAAATATCTTTTTTAACGCAATAATGTTTTATTATACCATAAAATAGCATCCAAATAAAAATCATGTGTGCAATACAAAAGCCTTTATCTCAAATGGATAAAGGCTTCTTACATTAAAATTTCTGTTCTATCTAATAAATCCCTCTTCCACAGCCTGCACAAGACAAGAAGAATAAGGCAATTATAAATAAGATTTCATTATTTACCTGTTTATCATTGGAAGCATATCTACTCATGTTTAAACCTCCTTAACATAATCCTCAAAATTAGTTTATTACTTTCTAATTTTTAATTTTAAGGTCTAGTCATCATAATCTTCGTAGCAATCTTTATTGCTCTTTGAGAATTGAAGCACTATAAGAATCAATATAATTAATGTTGGGAAATCACAAATACAATTGGAGCTTCTACCAAAACCTCCGCCAAATCCTAATCCATATCCCATACCTTGGGAACAGCTGCATTTTGAATACATTATTAAACCCTCCTTATTTCTTAAAAGCTGGTTTCTTATTTTAATTCCCTAATAGTTTACCTTGCCAAAATCCTGTAAAGTTTCGGCAATTAATACTTATACTACATGATATTCTATTAAGCGAAATTTGTTACATAGTTTTATACACTCTTTTCCATATAATGCTCCTAAAACCCAAGAAATTTCTACCACATAATTCTTAAAAAAAATAATTAAATTTTTTAATTTTTTTTGAACTATTAATGGCTAAAATCGTATATAATTATGTAGAACAGTGACGAAATTCAGATAAAGAGGGGAATTAAAATTGAAGAAGAAAAAAGGGAAAGTGAGATTACTTATTGCAGGAATTATATTTTTTAGTTTAGGCTCTATTACAGCCTTTAATCTTTTCAACATAAAAAGTCCTTCTAAGAATCCTGTAGAAATTTCTGATTCAAATAACCAAGAACCTAAAGATTCAAAGGATGATGAAAGCAAAAAGGAGCAAGATACAGAAAAACCATCTGTAGGAAATCAAACCTCTAATAACTCAGAAGAGGACAAGCCATCTGATTCTGAAAAGGAGCCTCAAAATACGGATAATGAAAATCCTACTCTTACTCAAGATACCGCAAAGGCTAAAGAGGTAATGAATTTTTTAAAAACTAGGGTTGATAATAACAAGGAAAAAAAGGTGGCTTACCTAACCTTTGATGACGGGCCTTCTACTACTGTAACTCCTTTGATTTTAGATATTTTAAAGGAACATGATATTAAAGCTACATTTTTTGTATTAGGAAGTTCTATTGATAAATCTGAAAAGGCTAAAGAGCTATTAAGAAGAATAGCTGATGAGGGACATACTATTGGTAATCATACCTATTCTCATAATTACAATTATCTGTACCCTAACAGAACCGTTAACCCTGATAACTTCATTGCAGATATAGAAAAAAATAATGAAGCCATCTCAAAGGCCTTAGGGAAAAAATTTGAATCTAAAATAATTAGATTTCCTGGAGGACATGGTTCCTGGAAGGGTACCGATGCAGTGGACAAGCTGTTGGAAGAAAAGGGCTACGTGTATATAGACTGGAACAGCTTAAATGGCGATTCAGAAGGGAAAAGCAAAACAAAGGATCAATTAATTCAAGGATTCAAGGAAACCAGACAATATCTATCCTCCGATAGCGATCTGGTAGTTTTAATGCATGACACCTACGGTAAAGAAGAAACAGCAAAAGCCCTGCCAGAGATAATAAATATCCTTAAAAGCGAGGGCTATGAATTCTCTACTTTACACTAATATGCTCTGACATCTAAAAGGACGTTAGCACTTTTCACTATGTTGCTTTGTTTCAAAAAAAGGTTGATGAACTAGGGAGAGTATTTAGGACAAGCTTTATAAACTATTTCTAGCATTAAAAGGACTGCTGCACAGCTAGCAAATTGCTGTTCAACAGTCCCTTATTATTGCAAAAATTTAATTGGTTAAATCAAAATATATAACCTTATTGCCCCTACCTATAGAGTATAGCAATGATTTTTTCCTTTCTCTTTTCATATGTTAGCTTCTACATCTCCTTTGCCTTCAAGTATTCTATAAACTGTCTAGCAACCCTAGGAGACCTGCCATTATGGCTTAGAGCAAATCTTTCTGCCTCTAGTTCCAATTCTTCATCTGGCAGCTTTACCTGATACTGAGCTGCTAGTCCATGAACAATCTCCAAGAATTGCTTTTTATCAGGCTTTGTGAAGGTGACAGAAAGGCCAAAACGGTCTGATAATGACAATAGTTCCTGGATTGTATCATTAATATGAATATCATCCCCAGTTCGGTCGGAGAAGGATTCCTTTACTAGATGTCTTCTGTTGCTAGTAGCATAAATAACCACATTGGAAGCCTTGGTTGAAACAGAGCCCTCCAAAATTGCCTTTAGGGCTGCAAAATCATCATCATCCTTGGCAAAGGATAAATCATCTATAAACAATATAAACTTCAATGGATTTTTACTAAGCCTATCCATTATGGCAGGCATATCCCTAAGCTGCCTTTTTGTAACCTCTATAAGCCGTAGGCCCCTATCCTTGAATTCATTGGCTATTGCCTTCACCGTAGAGGACTTACCAGTACCTGCATCTCCTCTAAGAAGTACATTAGCAGCAGGTTTTTCTTTCAACAGGGCTAAAGTGTTTTCCACTACTATTTTTCGCTCAGTCTCATAGCCTTCTAGCTGTGAAAGTCTTATGTTATCTGGATACTTCACAGGAATTATGTTTAGATCCTTTAGCATAAACACATGATATTTAGCAAAGATTCCATAGCCATAGGAAGAAATATTTCTTATCCTATCCAAATATACACTAGTAAAGTCTATAGCTGAAGTATCCCAACTAGCTAAAAACCCAGCATAGTTTATAGCTTTTCTAAGCTGCTTAGGCGTTAGTTGTGCTATTTCCTCTAATACCTTCAACTCGTAGCGCAGACTTTCTTCAAGGTCTTCACTTACCCTTAATCCTTCAGCACATCTTAAAATATAAGGATTTTCATCTTCTAACACCCTGCTTAATATGTAATCAGTAAGATTATCCCTTTCCTCTAAGAGGGCTGATGCAAAGGCGGAGTAACGACTTACCTGTTCTGTTAAATCCTCAGTACCACAGCTTAACAGCTCCATCAAAGTTTTTATTACCTTATCCTTTAGGAGCTTTCTAAATATAACTAAAGAATGAAGCTTAATATTATAATCCTGTAAATTATTCATACCTTAACTACACGCCTTTCCTAAAGTTTACTACCAATATTTTTATTTTAACTCAGCTTTTCCAAAAATAAAAGGCTATGGTAAGTAAAGCTATAATTATATAAAGAAAAAGCCCAAGAGCATAGCCCTTGGACTTTTTCTTTGTTAAGAAGAAGGGGGATTCCTTACTACCATTAAATAATACGATTTCTTTATGACAGTTTAATGGCAAGAATAAGTATTATCTGTTAATTATTTATTAATATTTTGTTAACGAATATGATTGTCCTATATCAGCTCTATACCTTAGGCTATGGTATGCCTTGGGTTCTTGCTCACAATTTCTATAGCTATCACTGCTTCTTTTATTACATCTGCTCTGAACTGAACCACAAGCTCATTAACCTTGGTATAAACTTCTCCCCTTTCAGTGGCTACATAGTAAGGTTTTAAATGGTTTAAAGTAATAGCCTTTATGTCATCCATACATTCTCTACAGATACACAAATCCTTATAATCCTTAATAATAGAAGGTAAAAGTAAATCTACTATATCCTCCATATAGTTCTTAACCATTTTCCCTACTCCCTTTTCCTTTTCATTAAATTAAATATAAAAAATTCCTTATGTATACATGATACCGCTTTTTGTAAATTTGTGTCAAGAGTTTTTTGCAAACGTTTTCCCCTATTTTTGCCACTAAAAAGCTGCCACCAACTTTTCCAGTTAGCGGCAGCTATTATTATGCAAATAGTACTCTATCGCTTAAGCTACTATTTGAATTTAAGCTTTCAAAATGGGAAAGAAGCTTGTTAACAGTTAAATTCTTTTTCTGTTCTCCCTGAACATCTAATATAATCTTTCCTTGATCCATCATAAACAATCTATTACCCATCTTTATGGCATGGTTCATATTATGAGTTACCATAAGAGTAGTCATATTAAATTCTGATACTATTTTACCTGTAATCTCATTTATAGTTTCTGAAGTCTTTGGATCTAAGGCTGCAGTATGCTCATCTAAAAGCAAAAGCTTAGGCTTGCTCATTACTGCCATTATCAAGGAAAGAGCTTGTCTCTGACCTCCTGATAATATTCCAACTTTATTGTAAAGCTTATTTTCTAAGCCCAAATTGACCTCCGCCAATAGATCTTTAAAATAGGAAATATTTTTTCTTGATATACCCCAAGTTAGATTAAAAGGATTTCCCTTATTATATGCCATGGACATATTTTCTAATATAGTCATATTTGGAGCTACCCCAGCAGATGGATCCTGGAATACACGTCCAATATTCCTAGAACGCTTATATTCAGGCATAGTACTGATATCTACACCATCTAATTTTATAGTGCCATAATCTGATTGTATGAGACCTGAAATTACATTTAATAAAGTTGATTTGCCAGCCCCGTTACTACCTATTATTGTTATAAACTGTCCCTTTTCAACGTCCAGATCTAAGCCATCGAATACTACCTTTTCATTTATACTGCCAGCATTGAAGGTCTTATGCAGATTTCTTATTTGAAGCACTATTATCACCACCTACTAAGGATTTTAAATTCAATTTTTTAAAGGATACCCCATTTAAGGATAAGGCCAAAGCTACTATTATTGCTGTTACTAACTTTAGGTCTGATTGAACCATACCTATTCTCATAGCTAAGGCAATGGCTCCTTGATATAACACAGCACCTAAAAATACTGCTGTTGTTGCTTTTATAAAAGAAAGTTTTCCCCATATCATAGTAGAAATTTTTAAAATTGTTTCACCAATTATTACCGCTGCAAGGCCTGTTACTACCATACCTGTACCCATACCAGCATCTGAGTAACCTTGACTTTGTGCAAAAATAGACCCAGATAGAGCTACTAAGGCATTTGCAATAACAAGTCCAAGCACCTTAACAGAATTTTTATTAACTGCTAATGAGGTTACTAGCTGTTCATTATCTCCAACAGCCCTTAAGATAAACCCCCTCTTAGTCTTTAAAAACAAATCGATACCAAGCTTCACCAACAAGGCAAAAGCTAAAACAATTAATATTCTTATCTCACTCTTTCCGTACCTTGGGAATATTATATTCGCAGAATTTAAGGGTACATTAGCTGAGTTGTCCATAACCCTTATATTCACCGAATACAAGCCCATCATTACCAGAATACCTGACAATAGACTGTTTATCTTTAGTCCCACGTGGAGTAAGCCTGTTACAAGCCCCGCTAGTCCACCTGCAATTAAGGCTAACAAACAAGCTACAATGGGGTTCCCCCCCTTGCTTACTAACCACGCAGCTGTAACGGCAGCGCCTAGGGGAAAAGTTCCATCTACTGAGAGGTCTGCTAAGTTGAGGATTCTATAAGTTATATATACACCTACTGCTAATATTCCATATATAAGGCCTTGCTCCATTACAGTTTGCAAAATTTCCATGTTATTTTACCCCTCCAGTTACCTTTTCGGCTTTATCTAAAATGTCACTTGGTACATCTATTTTTAATTTCTCTACAGCATCGGTATTTATCACTAATTGCAAATCTTCAAGTAAGGTTATAGGAATATCCTTTGGCTCTTTACCATTTATTATTTCTACTGCCTTAAGACCTGTCTCATATCCAAGCTTATAGTAGTCAATACCTGAAGTTGCAACGGCTCCGTTCTTAACCATTCCTGCTTCTGATGCTATTATAGGAATGTTTTTACTATAACACTTTTCTACAAGTAATGGCATTGCAGAAGCTACTGTATTATCTGTAGGAACATATATTACATCCACCTTATCTAAAGCATTAGTCACTGCTTGAGCAATATCATTAGTACCAGTTACCCCAATTTCTATAATCTCAAAACCAAAGTCTGGTGCAGCCTTTTTTGCTGATGCTACTTGTACTTGTGAATTCTTTTCAGCTGTATTGTATACAACGCCTACCTTTTTAGCATTTGGAATCAACTTCTTTAACAAATCAAATTGCTTGTCTATTGGCACATCATCAGAAGTACCTGTTACATTGTTTCCAGAGCTTTCTAAGGACTGAGCTAGTCCAGCTCCTACTGGATCTGTTACTGCAGTTATAAGAATTGGAATCTTATTAGTCTTATTTACAGCTGCCTGTGCGGAAGGAGTTGCAATTGCAAGGATCATATCTACTTTGTTAGAAACAAAGTTTGCTGCTATGGTGTTAGCTGTTGATTGCTGATTTTGAGCATTCTGAAAATCTACCTTTAGATTCTTGCCCTCTTCATAGCCCTTATCCTTTAAAGCAGCTAGGAAGCCTTCTCTAGCAGAATCTAGTGCAGGATGTTCTACCAGCTGGCTTATTCCTATTTTTATCTCCTTTTTATCCTTTAGTGCTGCATTGTTTGATTCACTACTGCCACAGCCTGCTAGTAGTGAAAGCCCCATTAGTACGGCCACAAGGCCTGCCAATTTTTTTACTACCATACTACCATTCCCCCAAATTATTTAGTTTATTAAACATAAACATGAAGTTTGTAGAGTAAGTACCGTAAGAATGCAAAAAACTCCCCAATAGGAGAGTTTTATATAAAAGTATACACTAATCCGCTATAAATCCTTTTTCTCCTACCATCCTACATTCCTACAAACTTACCTTACACATTTCTACAAACTACACCATGCTACATAACTACTACAATTGACCGGCTTATCCGGTTTGCTTAAATTCTATAATTTTTTTGAGCCCTTGTCAATAAAATTTTAATCCTTAGGTATGGATCTATGACCTAAGCCTATAACCACTTCATTAAGGTGTAATAAGCCAATACTCATGAATATACACAAGCTTAGATGCTCCCCATATCGTGCTATTCCTATTTTACCTCCAACATTAAGTCCATTAGCCTTGGCAGCCAATTGAGCTATGGCTTCTCTGGCAGCACCAGCCACAGCGCCATCGTAAACATGGCCTTCCTTTATAAGTCCACAGCGCTTGGAGGCCACTAAAGCTCTCTCTATTATTTTAGGAATAGAATTATTGATATTACCTCCCACATCTACAGCCACTGTTAAAATCCCTTTAGCTCTAAATTCTTCTTCTAATTGCTTTTCTTCTTCCCTACTAGCAATGGCAAGTCTTACAGCTGCTTTTGCTACATCTACACTATCTATAGCCATTATATTCGCCTTCCCTTCTATTGTTTAAAAAAATTAGTTCTGACCCTTCTGAATCTTTTCTGCTAAATCATTAAGATAAATCCATCGCTCCATTTTTTCCTCCAGCTTATTCTCAAGCTCTTCCTTTTCTTTTAGGAGCTCTTGAAGCAAGGTATAATCTGCTGCAGCTTTATTAATTTTCTCCTCTACTTCCTTTAACTTTTCTTCTAAATCACTTATTATGCCATCTATTTGCTCATATTCTCTCTGCTCCATGTAGGAAAATCTCAAGGCTTTTTTCTTTTCTTCTATTTTATCCACAGTAGCCTTGTTTTTATCCACATTTTCCTTGTACTTTTCCTCATCTATCTTAGCAAGCTTTTCTTCCTCCATCTTTAAGCTATAGTCTGAATAGTTACCTGCATACTGAGCTATTTCTCCTCCCTCTTTAAAGGCAAAGATCTTCTCCGCTATTCTATCAAGGAAATACCTATCATGAGACACAGCTATAACTGCTCCCTGAAAATTATCTATATAATCCTCTAATATAGTTAGAGTTTGAATATCTAAGTCATTGGTAGGCTCATCTAACAAAAGTACATTAGGTGCTTCCATTAGCACTCTCAATAAATACAATCTTCTTTTTTCTCCACCAGACAGCTTTTCTATAGGAGTCCATTGAGTCTCTGGTGGAAACAAAAACCTCTCCAGCATCTGCGAGGCTGTTATTTTCTCCCCTTCTGCCGTAGTTATATATTCAGCAGCCTCTCTTATGTATTCAATTACCCTCATGTCTTCTTTTATAAAGTTATTCTCTTGAGAATAAAGACCTATTTTAACAGTCTCACCAACATCCACATAACCGCTATCTGCCATTAATTTTCCAGCAATGATATTTATCAATGTAGACTTTCCCATACCGTTAGGCCCTACAATACCTATTCGATCATCTCTTAATACAATATAGTTAAAGTTTCTTATTAATATTCTATCACCGTAGGCCTTGCTGATATTATTTAATTCAATTACCTTCTTACCTAGTCTACTACTGCCCACAGAAATATCGATCTTATCCTCCACCTTCTCCACTTCCTGTGAAGAAAGCCTTTCAAAGCGGTCTATTCTAGCCTTTTGCTTAGTAGTTCTAGCCTTAGCTCCACGTCTAATCCAAGCCAGTTCCTTCCTCAAAAGGTTCTGCCTTTTAGCCTCATTGGCCTCTTCTATTTCTAATCTTTCAGCCTTTTTCTCCAGGAAGCTTGTGTAGTTACCCTTGTAGGTATATAGCTTTCCCCTATCTAGCTCTATTATTTCATTGGCCACTCTATCTAAGAAATATCTGTCATGGGTAATCATTAGCAGAGCGCCCTTTCTTTTATTGAGGTACTGCTCCAACCAATCAATTGTGTCATTGTCCAGATGGTTTGTAGGTTCATCTAGAATTAATAGATTAGAAGGCTGAATCAAGGCTGCTGCTAGAGCTACCCTCTTTTTCTGACCTCCAGATAAAGCTCCCACCCTTGCATTAAAGTCCGTAATACCTAGCTTGCTTAATATGGATTTAGCTTCACTTTCTAGAGTCCATCCATTTAAAAGATCTATTTGCCCAGTAAGCTTCATAAGTTGCTCACTAGAACTGCCCTTGTTTATAGCCTCTTCATACTCTCTCAGCAGTCTCATAACTGGTGAGTTTCCCTTAAATACCTGCTGAATAACAGTGTTATCCTCATCAAAAGCTGGATTTTGTGAAAGATATTCTATTTGAAGAACATTAGAGCGAATTATTCTGCCCTCATCCACCTCTTCTACTCCAGCTATCACCTTTAGCAAGGTGCTTTTTCCCGTACCATTTATACCTATAAGGCCAATTTTATCGCCATCATTTATTCCAAGATTTATATTATTAAATAGTTTTTTCTCACTATAGCTTTTTGTAATACCTTCTGCGCTTAATAGATTCATCTTACTTCCTCTCAACTGTTTTTTAATTATTTTATATCATATAGACATAAAAAGAGCAAATGGTTAGAATTAGCACCCTTTTAGGCTCTTAATTTTTATAATTTCCTTTACAATAAAAAAGGACTGCTGCACAAGGAACAAGTCAGTTCTTGTGCAACAACCCTATTAAAGAAGCTATACATATTTCTTTACTTCGTTCTCAAAGGCTTCAATAGATACTTCATTACAGAACTTTCTCTTTAATGTATGTATATCTATACCAATTATCTTATTATCCTCTATCTTTAAAGCACCCTGCTGAGGGTTTAAGCAGGAATAAGGCATTGCCTCGCTATCCTTCTCACTAGAGTCTAAAAACATATAGTATTGCTGACCAATTTTAAAGTAATCCTCACTATCAAAATTATTAGCTATAACTCTACAGCCGTCTCCTAGCTGCTTAACATATACCATTTCTCCTTCATTTAAGGTACCCTTTAAGGTCTTTAAAACCTTAACCTTTGAAACGGTATATAAATAGGATATAGCTTCACCATCTCCATAGGACCCCACCTGAATTTCTTTAACATACTTATCAACAATCTCGCCTTTTATTGCTATTTTACTCTCTTTAACAACCTCTTCTAAGGATTCATAGTTTGGATAATTCATACTGATTATCTTAGTTATATTTCCAGAATCCAAGTTACATTCTATCTTTTTCTTCTTGGCTAGCTTCTTATATAGTAGTAGAGATATCCCTACCGCACCAGCAGCTGCTACACCTGCTGCCACACCGATAGCCACTTTATTTTTCCTCAAAATACCACACCCCTTCTCACCATATAAATACATTATATCCCTCTTTTTACTCAATTTCAATTATTATTGCAGCAAATTTCTGTTTATCATCATTTTTCTCATAAGCTGGAACTAATATTTTTTTGCCCGAGGGGCTCCAAAAAATATATGGGAAGCTTTGTGGTATATTATCTGCCACTTTCACTGACTTGCCAGAAGAAATTTGAGCTATATATAACTGTTCTCCCTTGCCAGAATCAGATGAAACCAAGTAGGCTAGCTTATTTCCACAGGGAGACCAGCTAAATCCCCCTACTCCTACTCCATGGTATATTTGTAACCTTCTTTCTCCATTCTCATCTGTAATATCCAAGCTTTTTCTGCCTAAAGAGACCTTGGCAAAATTAGATCCATCCCTAGAAGGATTAAATTCTGCAGTTTCTTGAAGTAATAGTTTTGTTTCTTTTGTAAGAATATCATACTTATACAGCTTATATTCATCGCTTACATAGTATATCTTATCCCCTACCATTATAGGGTCTCTCATAAGGCCTTGAGCTTTAGGAGCAATTTGCTCTCTGCGACCATCAAGCCCAGCAACAAAAACTCCTCCCTTAGTGTAGGAGAAGAAAATTACTGATTTATCATCTGTCCATCGTCCTATGCCTAAAGGTATTTCATCCAGCTCTGTAACCTGAATTGCTTTATTGGTAGTTAGATTATAAATATAGCCCGTTCCCGTTAGTTCGCTACCCTCTACGTAAAAAATATACCTTCTATTTGGAGATACTGCTGCATATGATATATCCTTCTCCGATGCTATCAAAAGGCATTCCTCACCGGTTTTTAAATTGTATTTATATATATTTAATGGATGCCCCTTTTTAATAATTATGTTTTCTTCATCTAACCAACCTAACGGATTGATTTCCTCAATCCTTTTTACCTTACTAGGCTTTATGTTAGAACCACTCATCACTGTGTCTTGCTTCAGAAGCTTATTCACCTTATAGCCATGGAAGCCTAATACAAGTACCCCCTGAAATATTAATAAAAAACCTATCCCAATTATTATGTTTTTTTGATTGGACCTAATGTTCAATCCTAACACCTCCACAAAAAGCTTATGGTGTTAGTATTAGTAAAAAATTGCTTTCTTATTACTTGCTCATAGTAAATTGTAACAAGAAAATCTCCCTACCACTTTTAAAAATATAAAGCTCATTTTTCTGTAGATTAAAGGCTTCCTTTAGTTTTTCTTCATCTTCCTTAAAAAGAGTAAAGGCTTCTATAATTTTATCTTGAAAAAATTGTTCTAACAAGGATATGATGCTTTCTATTATAAATTTCACCTTATAATTATTTACTGCATCGTCATATTGCTTATTATCAAAAATAGGATAGATCCAATAATCTAATCTATCCATAAAAGTCTCTTTCCACTCCTTAAGGCCTATTAGATGAAAATTAATATTTACATTACAATGGTCAGCAAAATATTGCTCCATAACCAATAAAGGATCGCTACCTTTGCCAAGTCTCCTAAAGCTTATGGTAGTACAGCAAGGTATACTAAACATTGAAAGTATATCTGAACAGCATTGAAAGTAGCCTTCTATTATCGTATATTTTGCATAATCCACTGCTATCACCATTCCCAAAAATTTTTACGAAAATTATTATAACATATATTTCCATTTGCACGATTATATTATTCTCTTTTTACAAAAATTTAATTACTAGCTTTCAGCTTCCTAGAAAACACTATCATATCCCTGTTTTGCTTCCATCCCTCACTAATCCAAAAGTCTTGCTCATCATAATTATCATCCATTACAAAGAGCCTACATTCTTTAACGCCATCTATACTAAGCTTCCTGATAAGCTCATTAATCATATCACTCTCAATGCCCTTTAATCTATAATCCTCTCTTATTGCCAAATGATATATATAGGCACTTTGCCCATCACTTCCGCATAATATACTTCCAATAATTTGGTTTTTATGCTGACATACTAGGTTATAGGATGAATTCCTTCTTAAAAACTTTTCAAATTTGTCCCTTGAGTCTATTTGCCCATCCCCTATATCTGGCTTGTGTTCCCATAGCTTTAACAGTTCCTCATAATCCTTGATGTCCATTTGCCTGATTATCACAATTATTCACCCCAATCTATTTTTATAAAAAAGCTGTTCTGTAGTTTTTAAAAGTCAGAGGTCAGAAATTTAGGATAATTTTGCGAAGTGCAAAATTTAATATTTTTAACATTCCAATAGCACTAACTTTATTTTTGCTTATATGTAAAATTTTTCCTTTACTATTTTAAAAAAAGACAGAAATAATCTTAATCCTAGTATTTCTGCCTATTGTTCAAAATATATTAATTAAATTATGATTTCACCAATCAGTATATAACAGGTGATGCTACATATCTGCTTAAGCCTTCAAACACTGGCTGCAGATTGGGTAGCTTCAAAAAATCCTTAGTAGTAACTAAATGAAAAGGCTTATCAAACTTTGCTATGCCACTTCTTGTTAAAACCTCCGATACAAATTGAGAGCAGAAGTAATGTCTTTTCCTAGGCTTGTCCATATGTAAAACAATATAAAACAATCCGAGAAAATTATATCTATAATGATGTCTCTTTCTCTTAAATTCCTCTATTATTTCTTTGACCTTATTATATTGCTCATCAGTGACTGTTATTCTGTATATAGCGCATCTACAATTAGGAAACATTTTATAAACTCCATCATAGATGCTTTCTTGAGCAAATCCACCACTAAAAGGATTTGATGGATTTATTCTACCGAAGCTATACATATCACTAAGGCTATTCTCTAAGCTTATGGAAACATGATTATATTTTTGCTTTGTATATAGCTTAATTAGAGTAGATAGCCATGTACCAGTTTGTGATATTACTATATAAATAGACTTCACGCTCATCTCCCCCAATAGCAGAATATATTTTATTATATAATAAAAGTCTATTAAAATCAAAGTTTTAGTTCTAAGGGGAAATTATTGCATGTTGGTATAATTTAATACTTTTAATTTATCTAAATAAAATGAATTTCTTCAGCTTTTAAGACACTTATATTCTCACTAGCCAAAGTTTCATTCCATTCCCTAATTACTTGTGGTGCATTTTGATTATTGTTGGTATGCCCATCTGCCACCAATACTACATCATATCCTAATGCTTTACCGTCTCTACAGGTAGACTTAATAGCTCCTTGTGTCATTAATCCAGTAACAACTATTCTCTCAATTTTTTTACTTTGTAATATTTCATGAAGATTAGTGTTTTGAAAGGCGCTGATTTGCTCTTTTCTTAATACAATATCGTTAGGTCTAAGATTAATTCTTGGATGCATATTCATGCTTTTTTCACCTAGTCCCACCAAAACTTCATAATAACGTTGAACATGTATAACTTGAATGTTAGCTTCATGAGCCTCATTTATAAGCATTTCCACCGTATTCAAAAAACTTTCTGCATTATAAACCGAAGTTGCCGCTCTAAAGAATCCTTTTTGTATATCAATTACTATGAGCGCAGTATTACTTGAAGTGTATCCCATATCATCCCCTCCAATATTACATCTTCTTATATTATATTACATATATTGGTATTTTTAAATACTTTTTTCAATTTTTCTTAAGCGATTTTTTAAACCTGCTGTCACAATATCCTATAGAAATGTCTGAACACCTCTTTTTATGCGGGATGCAAGATATTATTTGACAACTTCTCTAGAGGCAAATTGGCTATAATAATTTTCTTTTATATCCTATCTCTTATACCTAGTCCGACAATTTATAGTAAAAAACTAACCACTAGTTGATAGCATAATAAGAGCATAGACACTAATAAGTAGTCCAAAGGATAAGTATGCTAGTCCCTTCCCTTCCTTCACTGTCAATTCAAAGCCAAAATAGTTATTGTCCGTTTTTTCAACAGGTAGATTATTAACATTAAGAGGATTCTTCACCTTATGGTTTCTTTTGTACATATATAACAATACAAATACAAGACCTACTGTAAATGGTATTGCAAAAATAAAACTAGCAATTACAGATATAACATCGTTTCCAGAATTAGCTGCGGACTCCATCATCTCCTGCAATTGTTCCTCTGATAACAGCTTAAGCAACTGCTGTGTAACTACACTTATTGAGTTAAAGGTAAAGTGACACAAAACAGAAGACCAAATTGAATTAGTAGCTCTTACCATATAAGCAAAAATAAATCCTAAGGCAAAAGTATATAAGGATTGCTGCATATCCATATGCAATATGCAAAATACTACTCCATTAGCTAAACAAGCTACTAGGGTACTTGTTTTTTTGCATCCATGTAGAAATATTCCTCTGGTTACTACCTCCTCACAGATAGCTGGAGTAATAGCCATAGCAAATAGCATTGTAGGGAATGACATAGATTCTAATACTTCAAAGGCCTCTTCTACTGGATTCTCAAAAAATAATCCTGTTAACCCAGAAAGAAACCCCGCCAAAGGACGAGCTAAAAAAGCAACTAATATTGATAAAAGTATGTCTACAAAGGAAATTTTATTAAGGCTAAAAACCTTTTTAGGCGACTCCTTACTTATAAGTATATAAATTAATGCTGGTAGCAAAAATAAAATATATTCTGCAATAGCCACATAATTATACATTCCAAGCAAATTAGCTAAAGCCCGTCCTGCAACCCCTGGAATAAAAACAGAAAACATAATTACCAATATCATAAATAAATTTGCTTTAACGATTCCCTTCATTTTCTTCCCCCTGTAAATTTATTTTAACTATCTCCGACTGACTACCAACTCTTATAGGCGGCCCCCAAGTTCCATAACCACTGGATACAATAACATTTAAAGAACCCTTTGTCATATGCCCATAATCCAGTTCAAAGATTCTTGAAGTTATAAGGTTTATAGGTGCTATTTGTCCCCTATGGGTATGTCCTGATACCATTATATCTACACCAGCCTCTTGAACCTTATCAAATTCAACTGGTTGATGATCCATCATTATTATAGGCTTACTTTTGTCAACTTCCTTTAAAATATCATCTATAGCTTTTCTAGTTGAGCTATTGCCTCTAGCTATGGAGGTATCCACTCTACCAACTATGTAAAAGTTATCATTAACTAAAACAGCTTCGTCCTGTAAAACCTTCAAGCCTGCAGCCTCATATTCCTTTACAACTCTATCAAGTTCTTCATTAAAGCCCTCATGGTTTCCAAGAACAGCATAAACCCCATAAACACTGTTAATATCCTTTAGGATATCCTTTATATTATACTCTATAAAGGGCTCTAATTCACTGTCTATAATGTCCCCTACCATCAATACCACATCAGGATTAAGCTCATTAATCTTATCCACCAATTTTCTTACTCTTTTATCATCTACCACATTGCCAATATGTATATCACTTACCATTACAATCTTTAAATCCTTGAAGCCTTTATCAACGGTCACATTATAAGATGAAACCTTAACGGTATTAGCAGACCATATTCCAAATGTAAAAAGTCCTATTAGGAAGGCTGTCACCACTAATGACAAGGATATCTGAAGCTTACTATTACTGAGTAACCCTTCTATCCTATGCTTGACTAGCTTCTTTAGGATAAGCTTCACCAAATCTATGAAAATTAAAACTATAAAAATATAGAAAAGCATCCCAAGCCATAGGCTACCTACAAGTTCCAAAAACAACACTAGCTTATTAGGATATTTACTTAGCAGCTTAGCAATAATATAGGAAAAAGAAATAATCCAAAAGATAATCCAATATACCTTTTTCTTTACAAAGCGGATATGAGAAAAGATGCCCTTCCAAATTCTTTTACCTATATAGTAGTTAATGAAACCGTAAACACTGATAAAAGCAATAAGAAAAAGAAAAAATAACAGTCTAGATAAAACACCGCTTGCTATCATTCTAATTCTCCTCTTAACCACTGCAAAACAGCTGTAACAGTTTTATTTCTAATTTCCTGTCTATTACCAGATAAATTAAGCTTTCTAACTTGTATCTTGCCATCTATGTATAAGGCTGTATAAACTAAGCCTACTGGCTTCTCCTTGCTTCCTCCTCCTGGCCCTGCGATGCCTGTTACGGAAATTCCCACCCTAGTGCCGGTTAGCTTTATAAGTCCTTCTACCATTTCTCTAGCAGTTTCTTCGCTTACTGCGCCGTATCTTTCCAAAGTCTTTTGTGATACGCCTAATAGTTGCATCTTTGCTTCATTAGAATAGGTTACTATACCATGGGTTAACACTGCAGATATTCCTGGATAATTAACTAAGGTAGCAGAAATTAGTCCACCAGTACAAGATTCTGCTGTAGATATAGTCAAGCCTTTATTAACTAACAGCTCTCCAACAATCATTTCTATGTCATTCATAATATTCCTCCTAATTAAAAGCACCAGAAGCCTTTCTTTGTCATATGCTCTGATGCTTGGTAGATTCATATTAAGATTGCCTTCTTATAGTATTATTACATTAATCACTCAGTTTATTATATCATAAGGCGCTATATAAAACCATAATTTATTAAGCAGCTAGTATACATAATTGTATTTCCAGCTGCTATCTTTAAATAAATCCTTTATGTAATCTGAATAATTTTTGTGCTTTCTAATAATACTAAATTAGGCTTCTCTTATGGCAGAAAGATAAACTTTGTCATTATCCTTTGTTTTTGAATAAATAGAAAACTTTTTTTCCTGTAACAAGCTACATATAATATTGATATCTTCATCATTGACCTTGTCAAAAACTACAGTAAAGCTATCGTTTAAGTCTATTAATTCAATATAGTCGCTAATATTACTGTAGTCACTTAGGTTTATTTCCCCTTTAATGTCTAACTTGTATTGAGACATGAAAAAGCACCCTTCCATTATATAAACTGAGATATATTCTTATTTATATCCAATTAATATTCCGTTTATGTATACTTTTAGAAATTTTATGAAAATATAAAGGTGGCCTATGTGGCCACCTTCTTTAAACTGCTTCATTTTGATTTTTAGCATTTTCAATTATTTTAGCTGCTTCTACTGGAGGAACCTCTTCATATCTATCAAACTTTAAGCTAAAGCTTCCTCTACCCTGGGTTATAGATCTTAAATCTGTTGCGTATTTAAACATTTCTGCCATTGGAACCTCAGCCATAACCTTCTGTCCGTTTTCAACAGGTTCCATACCTAGAACCTTTCCTCGCTTCTTGTTAATATCTGCCATAATATCTCCCATGTATTCATCTGGAACCTCAACTTCCAAATGCATAATAGGTTCTAATAAAACCGGATTAGCTGCCTCCATTCCTTTTTTGTAAGCTAATGATGCTGCTATTTTAAAGGCCATTTCTGAAGAGTCTACAGGATGATAGGAGCCATCATGTAAGGTAGCCTTTAGCCTAATAACAGGATATCCTGCTAATACACCTCTTCTCATGCTCTCTCTTAAGCCCTTTTCAACGGCAGGTATATACTGTCTAGGAACAACCCCTCCTACTATAGCATCAACAAACTGAAGATCTGTTGAATCATCTCCAGGCTCAAACTTAATCCATACGTCTCCATACTGTCCATGACCTCCAGATTGCTTTTTATGTTTTCCTTGGACATCTGAAACCTTTTTAATAGTTTCCCTATATGGTACCTTTGGAACCTGTAGGTCTATATCTACACCAAATTTGTTCTTTAGCTTGCTTGCAACTATCTCTAAATGAGTTTCACCGATACCAGAAATAATAGTTTCTGCATTCTCTGTATCTCTGCTAACAACAAGAGTAGGATCTTCGTCTAAAAGCTTTTGCAAGCCTGCTGATATTTTATCCTCATCACCTTTTGCCTTAGGCAATACACTGAAAGAAATCACTGGTTCTGGGAAATTAATCTTATCGTACACCACTTTATAACTTGGGTCACAGAGGGTATCACCAGTGCTAGTATACTGTAATTTAGCTACAGCTCCTATATCTCCAGCTATAATTTCTGAGGCTTGAATTTGGTTTTTACCTCTTAAGAAATATAAACTTCCGATTTTCTCTGCCTTACCCTTATTAGAGTTATAAACAGTGCTATCTCCCTTTAGCTTTCCTGTTATAACTCTAAACAATGAAAGCTTACCTACAAATGGGTCTGCAATGGTCTTAAATACTAAGGCTGAGAATGGTCCTTCCTCTTTTAGTCTAATGAAAACCTCTTCATTGGTCTGCATATCCACAGCCTTTTGAGGAATAGCATAGTCCGGAGATGGGAAGCATTCTACAATATCCTCGAGCAAGGTATCTATACCTATAGACTTCAAAGCACTTCCACACATTACTGGAGCTATATCCCCTGATGCACAACCTGAAATTAGTCCCTTGTATATTTCTTCATCACTTAATTGTCCTTCACTGAAATATTTATCTAAAAGCATTTCATCTGTTTCTGCTACTGCTTCCATAATCATTGTTTTACATTCGTCAACCTTATCCATAAGTTCTGCTGGTATTTCCGCTATTTCCATTTTCTTGGTCTTAGGATTATATATTCTAGCCACCCGTGATATTACATTAATTACACCTTTAAAATCTGCTTCACTACCAATTGGATATTGTATTGGCACCACTGATATTCCGAATTTATCCTTCAATTGCTGTAAAACCTTTTCAAAACTGCTGTTCTCTCTGTCTAGCTTGTTAATAAAGAAGGTTCTTGGAAGCTTTATTTTATTAACGTAATTCCAAGCCTTTTCCGTTCCTACCTTTACTCCTGAAGTTCCGCTGATTACTATCATTGCCACATCCACTGGTCTCATACCCTGGATGTACTCACCTACAAAGTCAAAGTATCCTGGTATATCAACTAAATTAATTTTGATATTTTCCCACTCGATTGGAGCTATAGAAGCTGATATAGAAATTTGTCTTTTCTTTTCCTCTATATCATAATCACTTGTTGTATTTCCTTCCTCAACCCTACCAAAACGATCTATTGCATTTGTACGATAGAGTAAGGCTTCTGTTAACGTTGTCTTTCCGGACCCACTGTGTCCAATTATACCAACGTTTCTTAGATTTGCGGTTTTATAGTCCTTCATACTGATACCCCCTAATATAGTTTGACTCGGTAACATACATAATATATTCTATCCCATAGATATTTTTTCCTCCCGAAATTATTAAAATTTTCTAAATCTTTAGACTATATAAATTATTACCTAAATCAAATGATTTATTCAGTGGATGCAATTTAATAATATTAATATTTTATTACCAATATACCTGTTGTACTTAGTAAAGTACTAGGGGGTGCTCATCCCCTTTTTCCCTTTGAAAGGGAGTTAGAACTTATAAGGCCTTATAAGTTCCTATAAAAAAAAGATATAAAAAGCATATTTTGCTCTTTATATCTTTTGATTATGTTAAACCTTAAATCTCTCTATATTATTTGTCAAATTGTCAGCCATTGCTTTTACATTTTGCGCTACCTTATAAACATTTTGAACATTAGCTGCTTCTATTTCAGAAGTGGCTGATATATTCTTTGCTGATGATAAAACCTCTTCTGCAGTGGCAGATAATGATTCCACTCCGTTAATTATCTTATCCTTTTCCTTTACTGTACTATCAATAAGCTCATAAGCTTCCTTCATTTCAGCTAGAGAATTATTTACTTCCTTTTGAATATCATTAAAGGATACAACGGTATTTTCAACTACAGCCTCCTGGGCACTGATTTTCTCTGATATTAATGCCGTATCAGTAGTAACATCGTTGGTTTCAGATTTTATAGCCTCAACAAGGGCATTAATACTCTTTGATGATTCCATTACTTGCTCTGCTAGTTTCCTTATTTCCTCTGCAAGAACTGAGAAACCTCTTCCAGATTCTCCTGCTCTTGAAGCCTCAATAGCCGCATTAAGGGCAAGAAGATTTGTCTGCTCTGCCACTTTATTGATAACATCAGTAATCTCTTCAATTTTACCTACATCATTACCTAATACTTCGATTCTATCCTCAGCCTTTTCAAATAATACTCTAATATCTTTTATTGATAAAATTAAATTCTTAAGTTCTTCTGAACCCTTATCTGCATTCTCCTTTATTCTTTTACTGCTTCCCACTACTTCATGTGATTTCACATTAATATTATCTAAAGCTTGACTAAATTCTTCAAATCTTTCTGCCATATCAGAAATATGAATAGTTTGCTCATTTATAGCCTTAAACACTTCATTTAATGCACTTCTTACTACCTCCGAAGATGACGCTGCATTTTCACCAGCAACGGTCAGCTCAGCTGAAGCCTTATGCAATCCAGTCGTAGTAAGCTTCATTCCTTCTATCATTTCTCTTAAGGTTGTTATGGTATCATTAAGTCCATCCGTTAGCTTACCAACTTCATCCTTACTTTTGCATTGGAACTTCAAAGTTAAATCACCTGCTGCAAAATCATCTAGCCTATTAGTTATAGAATTTAATGGTTTAGTAAGACCTTTTGATATAATTAGAGCTGCAATTATTGCTAATAATAGTATTATCAAGGATATTGCAACTATCTCACCCATACCCTTCAGAATAAGCTTATTCATCTCACTTAAGGATATTCCAACATTTATGGTACCAATTGCAGCTGAAGCTTCATAGTATGGAAGAGCAACATTATATACTTTCTCTCCACTAGGAGCTGTAAATATAAAGCCTTCAATCTCCCCATTTTTTATCTGGGATTCTGATGCAACATTATTTTGGCTTGCAGAGCTTACTGCATCCACTTCATCATCAGTATTCTTCGTAGCACTTTCATCGCTACTAACTAGTAAATTCTTATCCTTATCTGCTATAGAAATATAAACAATATTTCCATAGCTCGCTTCTACTAAGCTTTTAAACTCACTTGTTATCTTATCTTTTTCACTGAGGTTCAATCCCTCAATCTGTCTACATATCTGTGCAATAAGAGTAGCTCCATCGTTCATCATTTGCTTCTTTACAGCACCAGTTACTTCATAGTAGGATATTCCCATAAAAGCCAAAGTATAAAATAGTGCTACAGACATTATTACAGCTACTATTTTTTTCTTCAAAGAATTAAACATATTGTGCCCACGACTCCTCGCATAATTTATTTTAAAAACCTCAGTTTTTTAATAATTCAACACATATAGTCAATTTCCTCTATTTTTTTGCAAAAAATCGAATACCTTTTCAAAAATAATCGCTGCTTATTAATTCCTAAAGGAATCTATAAGCAGCGACTAATTTATAGATTATTTAAGTGAGATACTCCAATTTTGATTATTATTATTGTCCCACTTGCTTCCATCAGTGAATACTAAATCTATGCTATTGGTAGCTGAAGCTGGCACATCTAGTGTCACTTCCCAAACATTATTACCCTTAGAAGTCATAACAGTATCAGTAACACTCTTCCATCCATCATAGCCCCAATGTATCTTTACATTAGAGGAGCCATGTAAGGTTCTTCCTTCAGCGTTATAGGTTATTGTTACCTTACTACCTGCTACTGGCTTGTTTGGAGTCCAAGAAAGTGTTGGTAGTGGCTCTGGAGCCTTTATATCTATACTCCAATCCTGAGAATTGTTGTTATCCCACTTAGTTCCGTCAGTGAATACTACATTAAGCTTGCTCTTAGCTGCACTAGGTACTGTTAATGTTACCTGCCATACGTTATTACCTTTTGAAGTCATAGCAGTATCAGTAACGCCCTTCCAACCATCATAACCCCAATGTATCTTTACATTAGAGGAGCCATGTAAGGTTCTTCCTTCAGCGTTATAGGTTATTGTTACCTTACTACCTGCTACTGGCTTGTTTGGAGTCCAAGAAAGTGTTGGTAGTGGCTCTGGAGCCTTTATATCTATACTCCAATCCTGAGAATTGTTGTTATCCCACTTAGTTCCGTCAGTGAATACTACATTAAGCTTGCTCTTAGCTGCACTAGGTACTGTTAATGTTACCTGCCATACGTTATTACCTTTTGAAGTCATAGCAGTATCAGTAACGCCCTTCCAACCATCATAACCCCAATGTATCTTCACATTAGAGGAGCCTTGAAGTGGTCTATTAGCAGCATAATAAGTTATTGTTACAGATGATCCAGCCTCTGGTAAGTTTGGAGTATAGGAGAAAGTAGTTGTTGGTACTGGATCTGGATCAGGATTTGATGATTCATCCTTAGTAATTGCAATGCTCCAGTCTTTAGAATTATTATTATCCCATGCACTTCCATTAGTAAATACTACATCTAGCTTGCTTGTAGCAGCTGTTGGTACAGTTAATGTAACTTGCCATACATTGTTACCCTTTGAGGTCATTTCAGTCTGAGTAACACCCTTCCAACCATCATAGCCCCAATGTGCTAATACTCTAGATGATCCTTGAAGTGGTCTATTAGCAGCATAATAGGTTATTGTTACAGAAGATCCTGCCTTAGGAGCCTCAGGAGTATAAGAGAAGGTTGTTGTTGGTATTGGATCTGGATCTGGATTTGGATCTGGATCTGGTGTTACATCCTTAGTAACAGCAACGCTCCAGTCTTTAGAATTGTTATTATCCCATGCACTTCCATTAGTAAATACAATATCTAACTTGCTTGTAGCTGCTGTTGGTACAGTTAATGTAACTTCCCATATATTGTTACCCTTTGAAATCATATTACTGTCAGTTACGCCTTTCCATCCATCATAGCCCCAGTGTGCTATTACCTTAGAAGAACCATGAAGTGGTCTATTAGCAGCATTATAAGTCACTGTAACAGTTTGTCCTACTTTTGGTGTTGCTGGATTAAAGGTAACTACTTCTGTTGTTGTTGGAGGATTTGGATCTGATGGAGTGTTTCCATCCTCATTGTATAGAACTATAACCTTTCCACCAGGTATATGTCCAGTAATTCTTCCATTAGAAACGTATAAAGTAGCATTTGCAGTAGCTCTATTTGTATAAGTACCAGCCTTTAAGTTTGTTGCAGAATCTATATAAGTATCTCCACCTACATTAACGATAACCATACCCTTAGTTCCACGTTCAATTATCATAGTTTCGTTTCTTGGCCATCTTAAGTATTCGTTTTCACCAACCATAGCATTGTGGAACTTGTTAACAGCAACTATATCTGGTTGATTCCAATAAGTTTCATTTGGTCTAGCAAGATATCTAGCAGTTACATGAGCTCTTGCAGCGATTATTGAGTAAGCCATTTGTCTTTCCCATAAACCAAGACTTGTGGAAGCACCATGCTCATAGTCATCATGATTTTCTACATATACAAAGGATTTATTAGGATCCAAAGCAGTGTCATAGTGCCATATGGTTCCTAAGCCAGTTAAGTTTTTAGAAGTTACAGCATGTCTTAGTTGTCCACCATATCCATGAGCAGTGATATCAAAATATGTTAAATATGCCTGCTCATTGTCACCTCTATCTGGAAGTACTTCTCCAAATAGATATAAGCTATCCTTATTTTTTAGGCTTCCTAAAACTCTATCCCAATAGTTTCCTGCCCAAGGCTTACCTGCATCTTCACCTTTATTTGTTTCAATATGCTTAGCAGCATCAAATCTGAAACCACCAGCACCTGCATCAATACATGCATTTAGGAAATTAATATGCATATCCTGTACATCTGTTCTTTGAGTTGCAAGGTCTGGCAATCCTCCCATGTTCTTTTGAGTTACTTGATATCTGTCTGAATAATTGTCTATAGCACCTTGATTATGATAAAGCTCTGAACGCTTTAAGCTAGGGTCTACCATATCTGACCAACTTCCTGGGTAGTTACCTTCTGCCACATGATTTAAAACAGCGTCAACAATAATCTTTATACCGTACTTATTTGCTTCTGTACAAAGTGCCTTGAATTCTTCATAACTACCTAGTTGTGCATTTCCTATTGCAAAATTTGTAGGCTGATACAAAAGCCACCATTGTCCAGTACCCTTAGTACCTTGTACTGGTGATACTTGAATTGATTTATAACCTGCTTCAGCTATCTGTGGTAAAGTATTTTTAATATCATTAAATCTCCACATATATGCATGAAGCATTAAGCCGTCTTCAGTTCTACTTGGAAGTCCATAATTGCTTGCTGCATATGCTGTAACAGTATTTCCTATTGCACTATCCCCACTCTGTTTAATAGGAAATACTGATAAGCCTACTGCTAAGAAAGCAGCTAATAAACTTGGCAATACTCTCTTCTTAAACTTTTTCACTTTTCTTACCCCTTCTTTTTAAACTTTATATTTTTTGCCTAGAATCTCACAATGCTTATTGCTCCTTTCTCCCTCCCTACAATAAATTTGAGAAAATTCTATGCATATGATATAGAAATCAATTTCAAACCTTAATATTATAATTTAATCAAGATTGTCCATTGAAATTGAATTCTTTCGTAAAAATTAAACAACCAAATTGTTTTGGAACCGTTTGCATTCTAGGTGTTAACAAAATGCAAAATCAAATTATATGTAGACTAATACCAAGAATCCATAATTGATTTTTTAACATATTTTTCAGTTGTCTAATTTTTATTTTGTGGAAAATTTTAGTGAATACTCAGGAATGCCAAATAGAATAGTGTTTTATTTATTAGTATTATAGCATATTTCTCCTTTTTTCGTCAATTTATTTTGCATAATTGACAGTGAAAATGTTTACTGTTTATTTATTCTATATATGTAATTTGTTTTTATACTCTATTTCTCTCATAGGTTAATTAATGTTACCACCATCATCACTCCGCCCGCGAAAGACATAACATGTCTTATTCCGGGGTGACACGTAAGGATGATTCTCATCGCTGTGAGGCTTAACCTTCCTGTTCGGGATATTAATGAAGGCATACTTATTTTTATAAAAAAA
>Ga0209537_1000790_pt1 | contig 37823 bp, 33 predicted proteins | sample BioPla4DNA1_FD_187698 | JGI IMG/M metagenome (GOLD analysis project Ga0209537, IMG submission 187698) | Biogas fermentation microbial communities from Germany - Plant 4 DNA1 (SPAdes) (version 2) | ecosystem: Engineered > Bioreactor > Anaerobic > Digestate | place: Bielefeld, North...
GGCAGCCTTTGGTAGCAAGGACTTCGCTTTGTTGCGCAAGCTCATCCAACTGCCACTAGCCTCACCTGGGGTTCGTGGTCCTCGGGCCGGAGGTTTGCCGCCGGCTTCCTTCAGATTCCACCTCGCGGTGGACACCCTTGCCTTAAGCTAACGACTACTGCTACCTTCGTCGTTCGGGACTTTCACCCTATAGACAGCACCCATGCCGGGCGCACACAAAAATGCGCCCCTTATGGGGCGCATTTTCTCTGTTTTTCGCGTTTTTTCGCAGTGGTAGTTAATGCGGAATTTTCCAAATAATAAAAACTATGTTGGGAGTCTGCCTCGCCAAATCCCGAGATGCTTTCCATCAAGCCTTGCCACGGAGGATGTTATTGGCAATGACCACCCGTTGCACCTGGGCGGTTCCTTCAAATATCTGCATTATCTTGGCATCGCGCATCATCTTCTCCACCGGATACTCGCGTGAATAACCATATCCTCCCAGTATCTGAACTGCATCGGTAGTAACCTCCATGCATATGTCACCGGCAAAACACTTGGCAAAGGAGGATACCTGACTGGCGGGGATACCCGCATCCAGCATAAAGCTGGCCTTTTGTACCAACAACCGGGCCGCCTCGATCTTCATGGCCATATCGGCCAGCATAAACTGAATAGCCTGGAATCCGGCGATGGGCACCCCAAACTGCACCCTTTGCCCGGCATAATCACGGGCAGATTCATAAGCCGCCTGGGCAATGCCTACCGACATCGCGCCTACCATCGGGCGCGAGGCATCCAGGGTCTGCATGGCGATGCTGAACCCCTGTCCCTCCTCTCCCAAACGCCATTTCTTATGTACCTTAACATCGTTCAGGATTACTTCGGTGGTGTTGGAACACCTGATGCCCATCTTGGGTTCCTTTTTACCCACGGAAACACCTTCCCACTCCCGGTCCACAATGAAGAATACCGTTCCCTTATGGCGCAGGCTGCGGTCCAGGGTGGCCATGACCACGTACTGATCGGCTACTCCTCCATTGGTAATAAAACACTTGGTGCCGTTCAGGACATAATAATCCCCATCCTTTCTAGCGGTAGTGGAGATCGCGGATACATCCGATCCGGCACCAGGTTCGGTAAGACCGAAAGCCTGGAGTTTCCCTTCTTCACAAGCCCTGGTAAACCACCAGTCCTGCTGTTCCTCGTTGCCGGCAATCAGCACCGGTTCTGAAGCCAGGTAGTTGGCCAAAACCGCCAGGGTCATTCCCGCGCAACCTCGGCTGAGCTCCTCAACCACCATGCTTATGGTTACGTTATCAAAATGCATTCCGGTATACTTTTCGGGAGCCACAATACAATTAAGTCCCAGGTCCTGCATCTTGCGGACTATATCCCAGGGAAACTCTTCCGTTTCGTCATAGTGTCTTCTTACCGGGACCATCTCGTTCTCTACAAACTTGCGCAGGGTCCTCTGCAATGCCAGTTGATCCTCACTATAGGTGAAATCAAACCCCATACTCCTCCTCCTTTCCTAACCAATGCCATTGATTCGATTTTTTGAAACCCTTAATGCCGGCTGCGAAACTGCCCATTGTGTTCGGCGTCATCCATCATTTTTTGCGGACTGCCGGCAGTCAAGTTGATTGACTTCTCTCACCTGGCTTCCGTCATAATTCTCTAGGGAATGTTTTCGACAATGGTGGCCACCGCCATTCCCCCACCGGTGCAGGCCGTAACGAGTCCATACCTGCCCTGCCTTCTCTTAAGCTCATAGATGATAGTAGCAGTCAGTTTCCCTCCGGTGGCCCCTAGCGGATGTCCCAGGGCTATGGCCCCGCCGTTAACGTTTAGCCGGCGGCGGTCCCACCTCAGGCCCCTCTCAACCGAAATAGTCTGAGCGGCGAAAGCCTCGTTGCATTCAATCAGGTCCATCTGCTCCAGTTTCAAGCCAGTCCGGGCCAGGGCTTTCTTTACCGCTACCACCGGGGCCTCTCCAAAATAGAGCGGCTCCACACTCCCGGCTGCGAATCCCACCACCCGGGCCAAAGGCTTCAATCCCAGTTCACGTGCCCTGCGGGCGGCCATCAGAACCAGAGCCGATGCGCCATCATTCATCCCGCAGGAATTGCCGGCCGTAACTGTGCCGTCTTTCTTGAACACCGTCGGCAGCCGTCCCAGCTTTTCCAGGGTGGTATCAAACTTGGGGTGCTCATCGATCGCAAAAACCCGGGTGCCCTTTTTGGTCTGTATCTCCAGCGGGATAATCTCCTCCTTGAAGGCGCCGGATTCGATAGCCTTTTTCGCCTTCATCTGGCTCTCCAGGGCAAACTGATCCTGCTCCTCCCGGGTGATGCTGTATTTTTCCGCCAGCAGCTCCGCTGTGTACCCCGCCAGGAGCCCAGTACCCGGATCTTTTAAGCTTTCCGAGGCTTCATCTACCATAACGGCATCCCCCATCCGCTTACCCCAGCGGAAATCGATTACCGCATAGGGGTAATCGCTCATATTTTCGACTCCTCCGGCTACCACCACATCCGCCATCTCACCCTTGATCATCATGGCGGCTATATTGATGGCCTGCAGGCTCGAACCACACAGGCGGTTAACCGAAAACCCGGGAACATGCACCGGAACCGCCGCCTTCAGGGCGGCCTCCTTACCTACATTGAGGCAGCTGGCGGGAGGGTTGACGTTGCCCATTATCACTTCGTCGACAATCCCAGGGTCAACCCCGGCTCGGGCCAGAGCTTCCTTAATTACCGCTCCACCCAAATCCCTTATCGACCACCCCCGTAACGATCCACCAAAGCTTCCCACCGCGGTTCTAACCGCGCTAACAATGACCGCCTCGCGCTCCAAACATACTCCTCCTTTCACCAGGTTTTTTCTATACATTTATTTGTTCTGTTATTCCCTACATTTTTGTTAATACCTTTTTGGCAAGTAATTTTTAGTATCCGAATTTTAATGGGCAAAAAGCTGACGGTGGCGCGAGAAAGAAATGATGGCAACAGCCGGATCTGGAAGGTAATCATGAGCAGTATAACCTTGTGCATGGACCTGGGAAATGGACGCGGCCGAACCGGGAGCCGGGGGGAATAGCTAGAGGAGGAACCGTAAAAGCCGAAATGAGAATTAGGCACCGACGGTTCCGACCGTATCGGGGTCGGGATCTCGTAGAGCGCAGGGACCGCAGGCACATTTCCCGCAGACATCGGTCAGGGGGAGATCGCTGTAAAAATCGTTTACCTCCAGGAGGCGCCGGTAGCAGGCGGCCTTGTCAAATCCCCCGTCTTTCAGAGCCGAAACGGGACAGATGCGGGCACAGTAATCACACCTTTCGCAGACGGGATGGTATAGAGCGCTCGCCTGCGCAGATGATTCCAGATACGCATCGGTCACCAGGGAACCAAACCTTCCCGCGCACCCGCCGGCAGTTATAAGCATGGTATTGCGGCCAAAGCTGCCGAGGCCGCACACATAAGCGATGTGCTTGTGCGACCAGGTGGAAAGCAGGTGCCGGCTGTCAAAGTTATGGGTTGGCTGCTCGTAGACAGCGTTGAAACCCATATCAGCGAAGTAGCGACATATTTCCTCACAGGCATTTTTGATCAGTTGATTGGCCTCCACATAAGCTTCCGCCCACTCGCGGGAAACGTAAGAATGCTTTCGGTTTTTCTCTACCAACTTAGTATTAAACGGGAGGAAGAAGGAAACAACGGTTCGGGCTCCCGGCAGCATCTCCCCGGGCAAAAGATGACCGGGGTGGGCCACCTCCCGCAGCCTATAAAACAGAGGATCTTCGGCCGGAGCACATCCTGTCAGCGGTTCGCGAAACTGGGTGCGGCACCTGCTCTTGTGGATTGTTTCATTAATAATATCGGTAATAGTCTGTTTCATGATAATCTCGTCCCCCGGTTCACATCATTGGCGAAGCCCCTCGACCCGGTTTAACAGTTCCGCTTAATCTTCGGCGGCGCTTAATCCTTTCGGGGAGGAATGTCCCTGGCCCGCAGTGATGCAATCAGGTATACGACTATCGGGCCAAGGGTTACGAGCAGAATGACATAAAGAAACTGCTCTCCCAAGCCCTCGGAATATCCCAGGGCAGTTCGTATGGTCTGCCAGACTATATAGGTAAACATCCATATCATAACGTTCGCCAGAGTGAGCATAAGGGTTACGGCCATGCGGTATTGTTTTTCTGCATTGGATTCGGTGATGGCCACCAGATAATTATTCAAGTGAGGGAACCGGCTGAGAACAATCATCACCAAGTACAGGATCACCCCGACACCGGCCAGGTAGAGCAGGCTCTGTTTGGAATCCCAACTATCGGGCGTTCCTGAGAAATCGAAATGTGTCGGTATCTCGGCCGGCAGCTGCGGCCAATATGCGATAAGGACTCCAAGCATCAAGCCCGTGCCAACCAACCCGGTAATGCCAAGTATCACCTGTAGTGGAGTCCATGTCAATTCCAACACCGGCACCTTGGATTTTCTCAAACCAATGCGGAACACGAACTGACACCTCCATCTTTCCTGCGTTCCCCGGTTGGTCAAAAGATCCCGGACAAAGTTATAGACCCAAGCTCATTTTCAAGATATTATGGCTGCGCGGCAAAATATTCCCCGGAAACGTGCTTATTCCTTATCCACCCTTACCGGGCGATAATACTTTTTTGCCGCTTCAATGTATTCTTTAACTTCACCGGGAACATAATCTAAAGAATCGATAACCTCCACAAACTCTCCGCGGGCATAAAGTATCCCTATTATGGCCTGCGCTGTAGGTACATCAAACCGCTTTCCATCCCTTATCCTGAGCTCCAGGAGGGAATAATCGACCTTCTGAGTACCACGCAATTTGTCAATCGCGCTCTTAACATTCTTGTGGCTCCGTTTTATGTCGTCTTCGGAGAGATCCCATTTGGCCATCCATAGCTCGGCCGGAGAAACCAGTTTCTCTTCTTCAGCTATGGCCAGGGCCACCTTGAAAGCAAAATTGAGTTTGTCCTCCTTTGACATAGGCATGAGAAATTCTCCTCCCTTCCGATAAGTACCGCGCGCAATTATGACTCAAAGAAAATGGAAAAGGTTCCCGGACCCACATGAGAACCGATAACCGGGCCTATTTCCCCGATTACAACCTCTTTAACCCCAAACCGTTCCTCCATGTTCTCCTTCAAGTATATAGCATCATCCAAAGCTGCAGCGTGACTGATACCGACGGTCTGCCCATTAAGGTTACTCCCCAGTTCCCCCATGATATCCAGGACCTTTTTCAGGGCGGCGCGGTGTCCACGTGCTTTGTCATAAGGAATAATAAAACCCGTGTCATCGATACAAAGAATCGGTTTGATATTTAATACCCCGGCTATCAGGCCTTTGCCTTTGGAAATCCTGCCTCCGCTTATCAGGTACTCTAGGTTCTGCACCGAGAAAATGCACCGCACACTCGATTTCATTTCCTCAAGACGACTCAGAATGGTTGAAGCCCCTGCACCTTTATCCGCCAAACGGGCCGCCTCCAGAACCATAAGCCCGAGGCCCATGGAGGCCTTGAGTGAGTCTATTATATGTAACCTCGGCTGCTGCAGCATCTCCTGAACCATCTGCACACTCTGCACGGTGCCGGACAGGCCCGATGACATATGAATGCCGATCACTTCTGTGTCTTTTTCTTCCAGCAGAGAACTGTAAACCCGGATTATTTCCTCAACTACCGGCTGGCTTGTCTGGGGTAAAACCGGCGAACTGGCCATATTTCTGTAAAACTCGTCGTTGTTCATTTCCCCGGGCTTAATCTCTCTATCTCCAAAGCGAACCAGCATATTAATCTGTTTGATATCATACTTTCTTAGAATTTCCGGGGGCAGATCGCAACAATTATCCGATACGATCTTTAGGCTCTTAGCCATAAATCAATCTCCTCTTCACAAGAATTTGGCCATTATCGATTTGATGTGTATATATTAGCAGAGAGATGCTTATTTGGCGAGTGAAAGGTGCCGGGAGTGTCAAAGGTGTCAAGGGGACGGTTCTCGTGACACCATTGGCGGCTCGAAGGTGTCAAGGGGACGGTTCTCGTGACACCATTGGCGGCTCTATCAGTTTTTTCAAATCGGAGGTTGAGACAACCGGAGCCTGACAGGCATAGTCCTGACACACGTAAGCAGTTGCCTTTCCGTCTAACGACTCGTATTCGCTCAACCTGAAGTTCAATTTGGTAATACCATCGCCCGGCACGGGACGGAACATAACGACAGAGTTGGGCAGGAAGGTGGCATTAGTCAAATCCAGCATCTTTTTTACTTCATGATTATCTCTTTCTCCCACGACAATAACCTCCCGGGACGGGTAAAGGAGGTACATGGCTGCTGTCAACAGCGCCGTATAGCCTGCGGGGTACTGTTTAACCGTTGAAGCAAATGTCGACAACACTTGAGATGCTTTCTCCTCCAGTTCGGGAGAGCCTGTCATCCGGGACAGGCGCAAGAAGTTCATGGCCGTAATCGAATTGGCTGAGGGGGTAGCCCCATCATAGATTTCTTTGGGGCGGAGAATCTCCTCCTCCACATCAGACCCATAGAAGAACAGCCCTCCCTCGCGGTCATCCCAAAACAGCCTGAGCAGGTCCCGATTTAATTCCAGGGCCAGTCTGAGATAATCCGAATTAAACGTAGCTTCATATAGCTCCAGCAGGGCCCAGACAACAAAAGCATAGTCATCCGCATAAGCGGGGTAGGCGGCTTCTCCTTCACGATAACGGGCCATCAGTCGGCCGTCCGACCGCCACAATCTGCTTAAGATGAAGTTCATTGCCTTCTCCGCAGCCCTAATGCAGGCAGTGTTCTCAAGGACTCGGGAAGCTTTGGCCAGGGCGGCGATCATCAGGCCGTTCCATGAGGTCAGTATCTTGTCATCCTTATGGGGGTGAATTCTGTTACTCCGGCTCTGCAGGAGCTTTTGTCGAGCACCTGCCAGAGCATGCATCCTTGCCTTCACCCGCTCCCGAGGGGTCTTAATCAGGTTTGGTATGCTTTTGCCCTCGAAGTTGCCGGTTTCGGTGATGTCATAAAGCTCACAGAACTCCCGTCCGTTCTCCTCTCCCAGGACCCCCAACACCTCGGCGGGGGTCCACAGGTAATACTTACCTTCTACACCCTCAGAATCCGCATCTTCCGCCGAATAGAATCCACCTTCAGGAGCCGTCATTTCCCGCATGATATAGGCTGCAACTTCCTCAACCACCGTTCGGTGCTCTTCCCGGCGCAGCAACTGATAGGCCTCGCAGTAAGCTATGAGCAGTAGAGCATTATCATAGAGCATCTTTTCAAAATGCGGCACCAGCCATTTTTCATCAGTCGAGTAGCGGCTGAACCCGCCACCTATATGATCATAGATTCCGCCTCGGTACATCCCGTCCAGGGTTTTGACCGCTATTTCGATAGCCAGTTCCTCATTATTCAACACCCCATAACGCAACAGGAAGGAAAGCAGATGCGGTGTAGGGAACTTGGGGGCCCGGCTAAAGCCTCCGTATTCCTGATCAAAGTTGCGTCTCAGGATGCGGTAGGCCCTGCTCACGTCCTCCCGGGTAACGGTGTTACCGGTCTGGATTACCTCGGAGCGGGAGATATGCTGCAACACCGATTGACCCTGGCGGAGCAGTTCCTCGCGCTGGGTTTTCCATGCCCTGCTGATTCCATTTAGTATAGTGATAAATCCAGGCATCCCACCTCTGGACTCTTTGGGGAAATAAGTCCCGGCAAAAAAAGGCTTCTTGTCAGGGCTGAGGAAAACGGAGAGCGGCCATCCGCCGTGTCCGGTCAAGGCCTGGCAGAAACTCATGTATATATGGTCCAGATCCGGTCTTTCCTCCCGGTCTACCTTGATGGAAACAAAATCGCGGTTCAAGACCTCCGCAACTTCCAGATCCTCAAACGACTCCCGTTCCATGACATGGCACCAGTGGCAGGTAGAATAGCCAATGCTTAGAAATATCGGTTTATCCTCACTCTTTGCCTTCTCAAAGGCTTCCGGACCCCAGGAATACCAATCCACCGGGTTATGAGCATGCTGCAGGAGGTAGGGGGATTTCTCGTTAATTAGTCGGTTGGTGAATTTCGGTTCAGACATAGGGACTCCTCCCGTCTCTTTTACTTATAGCTTAGTTTGGGAGATCAAAGGGGGATTATGCGGAGGTAGATTCGTTTCCTCGGTAACCAACAACTTGTACTGCCCCCCATTTTGTCAACACAGTTAGGCAACATTCTGTAGAATACTTTGCTGGTAATATTCAGCCGGAATCAAATATCCCAGAGCTGAATGGATACGGTTGTTGTTATAGAAATCTATGTAAGCCTCTATAGAGGTAATTGCTTCACTATAAGTCTCGTACAAGTTATAGTAGATTTCTTCTTCTTTGAGAGTACGAAAAAACGCTCAATATGGGCATTATGTTCCGGTGTGGCATAGGCCGAATACAAAAGAGCTACGTCACAAGTGGACAATTCTTTAACAAATTTATGGCTGGTTGGCTGGCAGCCATTATCTACTTGAAGTATTAGACCTTTTGATCCCTGGTTCCTTCAGGGAAACGGTTCTTAACTGCTTTGTCAAAGGCGGCTAACCACTCGGTGGCTCTGGATCGGGAGTTGATTTCATAGCCAACGATGGAACGATCATAGCGGTCAATTATTGCCATAATATAGAGCCAGCCGTAACCATTGAGATAGGTCTTGGTCATGTCTCAGACCCAGTTTATTCATAACCCGGTTAACTCGTTTCTGACTGACATTTATGTTAAATTCGCGTCTGAGTATAACGCGAATACGGCGATAGCCATAAAGGGGATAGCGGTTACAGGCCATTTTGATTGCTGCGGATAGTTCTTTGTCAGATACATAGTTCTGCTTAGGTTTAGGTGTTTTGTTACTCTTACGATTACGAGGATAGAAAGCGAGCGTGGTACTCCCAGTATTTCGGCAGCATCTTTGATATTGATTCCGTCTTTTTTTAGTTCAGCGGTCAATGCAATATAGTAATCCAGCAGATACTGGCAATGCGGTAACTTCGGGCAGCCGAATAATTTCCTGAACCTTGTTAATATCACCTCCATATTCTACCTGTCCCAATGAGAAAACTACTACCTGCATTTCATTACTAATTACGTTTGCCACAAAATCCACCTCCCTTCTCAAACGAAGTAACGTATTTCCTCGCAAGGGATGTAAGGCGAACTTGGTTTCACAAAGTATCATTTGTTGGTGAAACAATAACGGCCCAAGATATTTGGTATACACATGCCAGGGATAAACAGATGTGCCGCGGAAAAGGTTATGGCTTTGGAGGGGAATCCGAGACTACATGACTATATGAAAGGGCGTAAAAAAAGCATTCTTCCCCGGTCAGTCGTGCCTGACAATACGAGCTAATCCTGTTATGTTAGTGGAGGAGAGTTGGTTTGATTTTAGCAGCATTTCGAACTCTGGGAAAACGGTTTGCGAACTTCCGTCGGGCAGATTAAATTACAGCCGTTGAGCAAACAAATCTTCATCCAAACAGGTAAACTGTGCTAATACAAGCGAAAAAGACAGCCAAAAGAATCACCTCCAGATAGATCTACCATCTACTGGAGGTGATATTCACACCCATAAAACGTCCCCTTTTTCTAGGTTCCCTTAAGTTATCTGCTACTCATCCCGGGTTTTGGACTGCACTACGTATGTGCCAGCTCCAGCCGCCGTAAAACGGAGCCGCAGAAAATCGACCGCTGCAGTGTAGTTTATGACCCGCTCCTGACCTGGCGGGATGCTGAACGCTGTATTGGGATCGCTGACTGGATTAGTCCCCGAGTTTTGCAGCAAAACACTGCCCTGCAGGGTTCCATTGGTACTATTCAAGATAATAAAGGTCGCCTGTTCCTTTCCTGACATATCAATCAAAGAGGACATGGCGGGAGCGCCTGAAAGCTGTTCAAACACGGTACCGGATACTGTTCCCTTTGACCAGGTTACCTGCAAAGCCGGCCAAAAGCCGCTATTCGGAAAGCGGGTACTTCGAAATCCAACAATATTATTATCCTCGTTTTCCAGCCCCCTGATTTCAATGCCATTATTAGGTATGCTGCCGCTGTACCAGCCTTCGACCAGGAGGCTCAGATTGATGCTTACTAATGCCGGTGCCGCTTGAGGTATCACGGCGCCCTGAAAAAGACTGGTCGGCGGCCGGTTATTAAAAGTAACCGTATTTTGATCGAAGAAATCTACCAGCCTTAATACCTCCACCAGTGCGGTTCCCGGATTGTCATTTCTATACATGGACAGAATCAGTGATGCCGATTCGATTGTGCTGTTGGGGGGTATCGCTCGGTTCGAGGGAGACACATCAAATAGCAAGAGGCTTCTGTATATATCGTTAGGGCTAGTAAACGTACCTACGAACAATACATCACCCTGAGTACGATTGGCAAAGTTCTGGTCAGGATAAGCAGATGATATATACACATTCTGAATGGGCGTAAAAGTAGTCACAGGCATATTACCACATCCTTTCTTAACCTATTACAGGATATTGCCTGGATGTGGCAGTTGTTACATGTATTAGGGGTGTCAGGAGAACCGTCCCTCTGACACCCCTCTGACACCCTGACACGTTTATCTTTTAGCCCAACGGTTTTACAGTCATATACTCGGGGTCTATATTGGCCATCACATCAAGGATATGTTTGTATGTTCTTCTTTTCATCTCTGCCATATTGGTGCGAGATTTGTTAAAGGTTTTTGCGTATGCGACTGCTTCGGCAATCGTCTCTTCACGGTTGGAGCAGGCTTTAATTATTACGTTGTGTTTTTCCAGCTCCGGCGCTGCTACTCTGTCTCCTGTGAGTTGCAGTCTAATCAAAAAATGGTAGGGTATGGCGCGCTTCAACCATTCGATCTGAGAGGGGATAAACTGTATGCCCAGGTCAATTTCCGGTAAGCAGAAAAATCCTCTATCAGATCTCATAAACCGGAAGTCGCACGCTGCGGCAAGGATGGCTCCGTTACCGAAAGCATGGCCGGTGATTGCCGCAATGGTTGGGACCGGAGCCATCAGCATAGCAGTGAAGACATCATGGTTTCTCCTTACCCACTTGTTTATCGACGAGTAGTCCTGCTCACTCATTTTTTGGCCTACCCACTCCACGTCAACTCCGAGGCTGAAATTCTTGGGGTCACTTGAAGTAAGCACCAGCGCTTTAATTTCGTTGTCTGCCATTATTTCGTCGTAGGTAGACATCATGGCTTCGGCCCATTCGAGGTTTTGCCTGTTTTCGCCATTATTCATGATCATGAGTGCTACCGTACCGTCTTTCTGCCACTCAACGATTGCCACGTCGAGGCCTCCTTTATTAATTAATATCTCTTAAGTTTTATTCTACCTCCATTTGGAGCTAACACCAAGTTCACTCCGACCTTACCGCAGTCCTTTCCCATATGAGTTGATAGGACAGGCTGCTACCTCTTAACAATAACACGGTCAGCAATACGACAGCTTCCTTCATGATTTCATCCGACTGGGTGATTCTTCTTTATAGTTACCGGAAGCGGACGAGTATTCATGTTTCCCGGTCAGCTTTGATCTGTTATCCTGGATCTAATACCTGATTCTCAACGTGTGAGCGATTTCAGCATCATACCACAACGTTCAGACAGAGGGTCTTTATAGGAGCGACTATGGTTAATCAACCGGTGATAGAGTTCTCATGGGCTACCAGGGGACGCCTCTTGGAGGAAATCCGCAGATTGTTTTTGGAATATGAGGCTTCACTCGGTATTGACCTTGATTTTCAGGGGTTTACCAGCGAACTGCAAAACCTGCCCGGGGAATATGCACCTCCGGACGGAGCCCTGGTTTTGGCCCTGCTGAATGGAAAAACAGCCGGGTGCGCAGCCCTGCGCCGTTTTTCTGAGGATACAAGCGAAATGAAAAGGCTGTATGTACGCGAGGCATGCAGGGGGTATGGCATCGGGCGCAGGCTGGCGATTATGATGATCGAGAAAGCCAGGAGTTTGGGCTATTCCCGTATGAGACTCGATACCCTTTCCCGTCTGCAGGAAGCCCAAAACCTATATGAGTCACTGGGATTTTACGATATTGAGCCTTATATCTTCAACCCGCTTCCCGGGGCCAGATTCATGGAACTAAGACTCAGGCAACCGGAAAATTGTTGGCGTTGACTCTTAGCGCCGTCGACTGCCACTTTCTCGGCGACCTTTTTGCCGCATTAATCGTTCAGGTTTATATCTCCATTGCTTCCCAGGACGGATCGGATTATGTCTCCGAAATTAAAATAGGGATGGTAGAATGTACTACATCCTTGCGCTGCTCAAAGATGGTCATCCCAAAATGATTACCCCAATTCGTCCCCAATGCATGGTGTCGAAAAGGTGTCAAGAGAACCGTCCCCTTGACACCCCGCCATACCAAATATTCCCAAATAAATTATCAGGTTAAAAATTGGCCACGCACCTGCCATTTAAGTCCCCCCATATTTGTACTCAAATAAGAACTCCGGCCCCCTACTTTCGAAATGCCAAATCCACTAAAAGTTTACCGTCTTGAAGCAGATACCAACCAATGATGAGTTTCAGAAGTGTCGAAAGTCCCTGGACGTATGCGATTTGACCCTGACTCCATACGGGGCCATAGCTTTTTATGTAAATAAAACTTGATATTGCTTGTACTAAAATGGGCAAAGCCGTTACTATTAACACGGCCCCCAATACTTTCATCGCCAAGACAAATAGAGCTTCGCCTGACTCGGGCTTTTCTTCGCTATCAGGACAAAGTTTTTCAACCAATCCCTTGGAACCAATAGTTAGATAAACTCCGGCTGCCAGAATAAACACTGGAGCTAGAATAGCTCCAAATCGCAATACTAAGGGCTGCATTTCCTCGCTAATAACGACTCCCACTACACTAATTAAACCTGCTACCCCCATTACGATAGCTATTACCCCTACCACCTGAAAACCGGTACGCAACAAAACCCTGGATGACAGTCCCTCAAACACACAATCCCCCCATAACTAGCGGTTGAAGCCATAAACTGGTCCTAACCTATATATTCATTGAACCGGCGTAGAGCTCACAACCGTATGACAATTGTTTTTATTATACCAATTACCTCTCCATTGACCAATTATTTACACCTTATGCCTGTTCTAACTATGTGATACGGTGTCAAGAGAACCGTCCCCCTGACACTGTCGAAAAGGTGTCAAGAGAACCGTCCCTCTGACACCCTGACACCCTTGACACGTTTAGTCGATTGAGTATTTGAGCATTTTTCGGTAAAGTGTCGCCCGAGAAATGCCCAACTCTTCCGCCGTCTTTTTGCGGCTATTCCTGTTTCTTCTCAGGCAGTCTCTTATCACCTGCTCCTCCAGATACTCTTTAGTGGGGTTTAACCCCGTTGGGGGCTCTGCTGTTGCTATATTGTTTCTAATTTCGGCGGGGAAGTGCTCCTCGGTAAGGTAAGAGCCGGAAGTCATGTTTATCGCTCTTTCAATAACATTGCTGAGTTCTCTGATATTGCCCGGCCATTGGTAGCGCTTCAGGAGTTCTAGAGCACTCGGGTCAATACCCCGAATATGTTTTCCCAGTTTGGGGCCGATGGTTTTAATGAAATAGTCTACCAATTCTGGAATATCATCGACTCTCTCCCGCAAAGACGGTATCTTTATCTCCATGACACTCAGACGATAGTACAAGTCGAGACGAAAATTCCCTTTCTTGACTTCGTCCAACAGGTTTTTGTTGCTGGCCGCGATAATTCTGACATTTACCGGAATAACTTCCCGGCCTCCGAGCCGGACTACTGTTCCCTCTTCGAGCAGACGCAGGAAAGCACCCTGTAAATCTAAAGGCATTTCTCCAATTTCATCGAGGAAAATGGTGCCCTGATCGGCCAGTTCAAATTTACCAGGGTTCCCGCCTTTACGTGCACCGGTAAAAGCACCATCCTCATAACCAAACAACTCGCTGGATATAAGCTGCCTGGGCAAGGCGGCACAGTTGATGGCAAAGAACGGTTCGTGACGACGGCTGCTGGCATTGTGAATCGCCTGAGCAAACATATCCTTGCCCACCCCGCTCTCCCCCTGCAGCAGAACGCTGGAATCTGATTTGGCCGCCATTTGAGCGCTCATTAAAGCATACCTGAACTCATTGCAGCGCCCGATTATCTGGTCAAAAGTAATGTTTGCCCGCGCTCCCGATACCCTTTCTATCAAGCGCTTATATTGCTGCATCGGCTGCAGGATGACTACCGTGCCTATTCTCCCGGTGTTTTTGCCAATAAGCGGTGTGTTGCTGACGGCCAGTTTAACAACTTTTTTGCCTTGTTTGATTATCAGTGTCTCCCCGGAAAGCCGTTCCCTACCGGTGATTTTGGAAATGAAAAATTCATTACCCGGATACAGCAATTCCTCCAGTTTTCGGCCTACTGAATTATCGTATTCGATCCCTAGACTGCGGGCGGCCGTAGTATTCAGATGGGTCACCCGGTTATCTTTATCCAGGGTCAGAACCCCTTCGGACATCGATTCCATAATCGCCGACTTATGTATATTCTCCAACTCACTCCGCTGGAGGGCATTTCGCAGAGCCATCTGACGTTCGATGGCTCGGGAAGCAGCCACCACCATCCCCAGTGTATGCTTGTTCACAAGTTTGCGGGGGCCTGATACTCCAATCACTCCAATTACCTTGCCCTCATCATTAAAAATGGGGGACGCAGCACTGTAGCCGCTGGAAGTGATCAGACAATAATTTTCATATCCGCGAAACTCCACGGTTTTTCGCAATAAAACCGCCATCGGACCAACGTTAGTCCCCATAACCCGTTCCGACCAGTTGGAACCCTCAATCAGATTGGAGCGGCCGGCGACTTCAAGGGCTTTGCTGCTGCCGCCTATCATATGAAGTATGTAGTTATCGGCGTCTTGAAGAAAAAAGATAAAGGCATCTTCCTTCATAATCTGATTCAAGTAATCCATCATAATTACGCCCTGTTCATAAAATGCTCGATTTTGATTCCTTCTCCCTTCAAGTTCATCCCGACTAAGGATTACATCACAGCAACGTTTGTATGGATCGACTCCGAATTTTTCGCTCCGCGCCCAGGACTCCCTGATGTCATCGGCAATTTCAATGCCCTCACAATGACCGGTCTCGCGCAGTGACTTCCAAATCTCGAACACAGTTCTCATAAATACCGCCCTTCCTTAAAGCACAGCTCACATCTACACCGACAATCAATAACCATCCTTGTTTCAAATGTTATCAACAGTGAATCATGTGTTGCAACATATGATTCACTGTTGATACGTGACGATTAATACATAGTACTGACAAAAAATTGTTACTTGGCTCAATATTGGCTGTTTGTCTAATAACAGAACAATTGGCATTAATTTTGCATGGTAATTATTTAGTCGGGTTGGAAATATTCCCAGTTATAGCGTGTCCAATTATGAATCAAGATTATCAACTAGAGGAGGGACCATTATGTCAGAAAAACCTTGGTTGGAAGAATTCGAGAAAGAAGTAGCCCGGTTAAGGCCTCTGTGGCTGGCTGCCTATGATGACAAAGTTGAAATGTTTCCTAAATATCCCGATAAACCGCCGAAATGGTGGTTTAATAAATGGGCCGCGGAACAGCCGGACAAGCCTTACGTGATGCAGGGTGACACTGTGCTAACCTACGGGATGGTAAACGATATGAGCCGCCGTCTCGGTAATGCTTTGAATTCTCTGGGGGTTAAAAAAGGTGACCGGGTAGCTATCATGTCGCCCAACCTACCCCAGTATGTAATCGCAATTCAGGCCTTAATAAAGATCGGTGCTATTGAAGTCCCATCCAACCCGCTTTACACCATACGAGAACTAACAATATTGTTTAATGACAGCGGAGCGGAAACCGTTATTGTTGCCTCCATGTTTGCTGATAAAGCCATTCAAATCATGAAGGATCCGACAAACCCGGTAAGACAGGTTATTGTCTTCCAACTCCCTGGCGTGCCGGCACAAGTAGAAAAGGGCCCTGATATTTACGACTTTAATGAAATTATTATGGCGGCCGGCAATGCTGAGCCGGAGGTTGACATCACCATGGACGATATTGTCCGCCTGCAGTACACCGGGGGTACCACTGGAATTCCAAAGGGTTGTATGCTAACCAACAATAACGTTATGACGATGGCAGTACGTATTCACCAGTGGATTACCAACAATGACTCGTGGGCAAAGGGAAGCGATACTCGCGCTTTGGCCTGCATCCCGATGAACCATGTTTTCGGTTTCATGGCCAACGTTGGTTTCAACTTCTATAGCGGCGGGAGCCTGGTTACCGTACCGGCACCTACTCCGGACACATTAATGGATGCCATTGAGAAGCATAAGCCCACCAGTTTCCCCACTGTACCTGCTTTGGTTATCGCACTGCTCAACCATCCCCGGTTCAAAGCAGCAGAAGTTAGTTTCGCCACGGGAGTATTCTGTGGCGGCTCGGCTCTTCCGGTCGAAGTATTCCATGCTTTTGAGAGGGAAGCCAACTGCCGTATCGTAGAGGGATTCGGCATGTCGGAAAGCTGCCAACAGGTCACTGCCAATTCCACTCGTGGCAAACGCAAGATCGGCAGCGTGGGTGTACCGTATCCAAATACCGATGTTCTGGTTGTGGATGATGAAACGGGTACGAAGTTAATGCCCCCCGGCCAACCGGGTGAGATTATTTGGCGTGGCCCCCAGATGATGCGCGGATACTGGAATAACCCCGAGGAGACTGCTAATACCATACGCGATGGATGGTTGTATACCGGCGACATCGGCTACTTGGATGAAGACGGTTTCTTATACCTCGTGGACCGCAAGAAGGATATGATCATCTGCAGTGGGTTTAACGTTTATCCGCGTGAAATAGACGAGGTCTGCTATGCCATGCCTGAGGTTTTGGATGCCTGCACCATCGGTGTTCCTCACCCCAAACGCGGCGAAACCCCAAGGGTATACATTGTACTTAAAGAAGGTGCCCAACTGACTGCTGAAGAAGTGATTGCGCGCTGCCGTGAAAAGCTGACTGCTTACAAAGTGCCCACCGAAGTGGAATTCCTGCAGGATCTGCCGCGCACCCTGGCCGGCAAAGCTGACCGTAAAGCTCTGCGGGAAATGGCGAAGCAGCAATAGGCAGCACAGCGTCCGGCGGTACCGGTACTTAGAGGGTGTCAAGGGAGGTGTCAAGGGGACGGTTCTCTTGACACCCTTGATGATTACGAACCGAGCAGCCTCCAATCAGGGATTCCCATCCCTTCAAAGACGTTCTCACTGAGAAACGTTCCCCATTTGATATCGTATCCTCCAAAATTCAGATATACAGTGGCAAAAGCCAGTTGATTGCCATTTATGAAACAGTAACAGCACCAACTCTCTTTATAATTTGAAGACACCAGGTACTTGCTCGGAGTAATGCTGGTTATCTCATAAGGACACCTGGGGAACTGCTTCTGGCATTCATCAGTATCCATTAAAAGCATTCTGATTATTGCCCATTTTTCATCGCTTACCTTAACTCTTTCTTCCTTATCGTAATCAATTACCTCATTCCAGAGGTAATCGGCCATTTCTGCATCCAGCTGTTCCTCCTTAAAGAATCCCCCGTTGCTCCTGGCTTCCTGATAACGTTCCTCCACTGATTTGGGCTGTGGTTCCGGTTTTTCGGCTGGTTTCTTACCCTCTATCTCGGCAATTATTGGCGCAAGATCAGGGGCCGGCTGTCCTTCCGGATAACAGACTACCAACTGCCGGTCCGGGTCCCAGTCCACCTTAAACCCTAACCCTTCAGCCACATAGCGAGCCGGCAGCATAGTACGCCCCGGGGGAATTATTTCCGGCGCTGTGTCCATTACAACGGTTTTGCCGCCCGATTGCATTTCTTTACTGCCAATTACCATGTGTACCGCTGTATTCCCGGTCAAGGTAACCGCTCTTGTTGAGGGGTTCCAACTGATGCTGTGGTCTGGTATACCCAGTGCATTGGCCAGGAACCTCACCGGGACAAATGTCCGACCGGATTTTATGTACGGGCTGGTGTCCATCTCATTCTCACTGACAGTCCCAAAACGGTCTTCCAGGTAGTAGTTGGGATGCCCGATCTTAAAGACAAGTACTTTGATATTTTCTTCCGCCCGGTTCTCGATTGCATCGGCAAACATCGGGTTATTGCTTAGAAAAATAATAAAAACCGCAATTAACCAGGGTAAAACACGTCTGTACATCAAACCACTCCCCTCCTATGATATCGGTCTAACACCGGTAGCGTCTGCAGCATCTCTGCGATCGCAGGTCTAACCCGAACAAATCAACATGTCATGCTGTGTTGATATCCTTGGCGGCTCTTGGACATCAGTCTGGCTGCGCCTGCGGATCTGAATCATGAAACTGCACGCTTGCATCCCCTGGGAGATTGGTTTACCTAATTAGGTATTACTACCTGTCCCGAAGTTTCCTTACAGGTTTATTCGAGAGCGGAGCTATTACCCGGAAAGTATATAGAGGCTTTCTGAACTGTGACCGATACGACTTCACAATCGTTAATTCAGTGCCAACAATCTGATGAACCAGATGGTAGTATTGTATCATGACGAAAACCGGGATTCTTGCACGGCCCCGTAGACGGGAATAGGGATCCCGTTTCATGGGAATATTACCAAAAACATAATGTATTGGAGGGTGAGCGCCTTTGAAAATCAGTGGTAGAAATAAGATTCCGGGGGTTATCAAGGAAATCAAACTGGGCGAGGTGGCGGCGGAGGTTATAATCAACTCAGGTTCCAACGAAATCGTGGCCAGCATTACCCGGGGTTCGGTGGAAGACATGGGGCTAAAAGTCGGAGATAACGTAACCGCGCTTATTAAAGCATCCTCAGTAATGGTCATGAAGTGACTACCCACCCCGTAGAAATATCCTGCAGGTTTTGCTCAAAGAATTTTTTCTCTTTGCAGGAATTGAACATTTAATAGCGAATCAATAATAACGAGGACAGTTTGTACAACCAAATAATGATAACTCTCCGAGCCCTTGTATCTAAGGTGGTTGCTACGATACTTGGGCCGATAGGGTGTATCTGGAAACGGATGCGCCTCCCCTTTTGGAAAGGAGAAGCTGAATATGATTGACCATCGAAATGGCTGATTTTTCGGCCGTTTTGAGGTTAAGAAATCAAAACCCGGCTATCCTTTCGCCGGGTTTTTTATTTGATTGGTTAACTTCGATTGAATGTCCTTATTAGGATTTTCAATAATCTTTTTCCCATTCTTTTTCTTCCCACTGGCTCCAACCCAGTGGGCTTTTTTTCGTCTTTCCTTCTCTTATTAGCCGGGTGGGCAGAAATAAGAAGGCCATGCTCCCTAGCGCAGGTATACCAGCCTCAACAACGTACGGAAGGTCAAATGCCGGAAGGGGAAGGTTACACACCGGACGTCCGATTAACAAAGTCACGCCGTTATTCAGTATTAATCGTCATCATCTCCTTCGCACCGTCCCAACCGACAACAGCGCCCAGTGCGGTGCTGACAAACCGCAGCGGTACCAGGGTAGGACCTTCAACGATAATCGTCTCCTGACACCCGCAAAGGTGTCAACAGAACCGTCCCCCTGACACCCCTGACACCTCCCGTGTCGAAACTCTGCTTGGCGCCGGCAGTTGAGATGGCAAGAATTCTAATATTACTGTCTGTTGATGGGTAAACTAAAGTATCCAACTGTATGTTAAGGAGGTGAGGCAACTGCAGGCAGGAGTAAGAAACAGGCTCCAGGGCCGTATTTGAAGAATCAATGCCGATGGTGTTATGGCCCAGGTCACCATGTGAATGGGCGACACCGAGATCACGTCCGTGATGACGCGAGAATCATTTAGTGAGGCCGGTTTTCAAGAGGGAGATCCTGTTACGGCTCTAATCAAGGCAATTAACGTAGTATTTGTAAAGTAGTATTAGGTAGAAACCGACCGTTCAATTCCGCCTGTTGACAGAGTTCGACAGGCTTTTTATTTGGCATACATACATTAAGGAATGCTGGTAATGGAGCTCACATACAAATCCGGTACATACTCGTTTTCGGAATCGGGACATAATTTCAGGATTTTAACTCACAAACCCGCCATCCTAAAGACCGACTGCGAACATCATCACCGTTAGGCTTATGATTCCAGAAGGGTAGATATTACGGATTCCTTACGGTGATGTTTAACCCTGAGGCCTCAGGAGCAGTCACTATTTATATGCCTCTCCAGTAGTCTGCTTGCCAGGAACGCCTCCATTTCGTTAACCGTCCCCCTGATCCCGCCAAGAAACAAGAGCTGTCTTTTGATTTCCATCATTACGAGTTCCCGGTCGAGATTGAACTCAGTAGTAAAAACCCGCAGCAGTTCCTGCACTGTGACCATCTTCCATACCGTAAAGGACGGGGTATAGGTAAGGGCAAAGGCACAGAGGCTTCCGACTTCCTCCTCAATTCTTCCCTCCCGGCATTCTTCAGTAGCTCCTGAACAGTGAGGGTCATATAATAGCCATCACGACTGACAAATCTGATCTGCCGGGCATTTCCCTTAATCCCCGCTTCATTGAGGAGATGCCTTAAACCGACGCCTTTGCCTGCTTTATGGGGCGCAGAACAAGCGGAGAATTATTGACGATCACATGGTCAAGTTGGTCATCCAGGGAGAGCTGGTTTAGTTCTCCCTGGCCCCTGCGGGGCAACGTCTGTTGGACACGATCTACGTCACCTTTTGGACAATTAACGCCGTCTATTGCTGGATATTATAGGTTAGCGGTAACATTATACTCACCGTCTCCTTCGCACCATCCCACCCGACATCAGCACCCAGTGCGGTGCTGACAAACCGCAGCGGTACCAGGGTACGGCCTTCAACAATAATCGGCTTTACATCGAGCTCGACCTGCTGACCGTTGACCGCAGCCAGATTGGTATCCGGTGACATCTCCACGGTAACTGCGCCTTTATAGGCGGTTATCATCCGGGTCTCCGGGTCCCAGTTAACCTCGGCTCCCAGTTTTTCAAAGAGAGCGCGCATCGGGACCAGCACCCGGCCCTCATGGTTGACGGGGGGCACTTCAAAGTACTGGCGCTCGCCATCGATGTAAACCGGGATCTGTGAGATTATGAGAATCGCATTGGCCACCCGGCGCTCGCTGCCGCCCGAAGGGTTATTTACGACTTTACCGCCTGCATACAGGGTGGTGGAACCGCCGCCATCCAGGGCCATAGCATCCCGAGCCCCCAGCTCTTTCATCAGAGCTGCCAGCTCTTCGAACCTCATACCCGCACTGCCTCCGGCATTACGGCCATCCACGGTTACCAGCAGCAGTTTGTTGTCGGATGTAACCCCGACGGCGGAGCGGGGCTGGGGACTGCCGATTCCGGGTTGCAGAAAGGTCAGGTCCGGTTTCAGCACCTGGCCGTTGCGTACCAATAGCGGACCACAGCCCAGCATGGACTGAACGTTTTCATAACCTGGAGGGTAGTAGGTGTTTACAGAAACCTGATCCCCGATCTCCAGTCTCGACAGGTTGCCGGTGGTACCCTGAAATGACAGCACATAACCATCACTGGGTATGGGTGCATTGCCGTGGTAGACCGCCTCAATGTAGTACCTGCCCTGCACAGGGCGGACGGTGTATTCCAGCGATGATTTGGAGGTGCCGGTCTCGGTCCCGTAATCCGGGGTATACAATATCAAACCGATTCCGGTTTCATGGTTTATGGCTTCCACGTCGTACTGTACGAAGTTCTTGGCAACTGTCACCACGGTCGTGGGATGAAACATGTCAATAAAAGCCTTCCCATTCTCAAACAGGCCGAAGACCGCGGGATCCCTCATTCCCTTGCTGACGATTCTGCCATCCAACATAAAGGTGTCAGTGGGAATGGCTCGTTTCGAGGTCGAGAAGAAACCGCCGTTAATTCCCGCCAGGGCATAATTATCCCGGGCCATACCGCTGACGGTCCGGGTCCTGCCGAGCTTGTCCTCTGCCATTACCAGACGCGGCTCGACCCGGCTATCGTTGAGATCGGCAATGACCGCATTGATGACGACCGGACGTCCCTGGCTGTTCTCACGGGTCATAGTAAGATATGTAACACCACGGTCCAGCTTGACCGAGCCCGCCAGACACGGAGCGGGAAATGCCAGCATAAAAAGCAACAGAAACACGGTCAGTTTGCGAAAGGGCGACAAAGACATGGCAACCTCCATTATATGTATTTAACAGAAAAAGAGCTCGCAGCAGATTGGATTACCATTACCATACCATAAACCTTCCAGCCTCCATAAATAGCTAATATGCCCAGGAGTCTCTCACAGGCATATTTACCGCTCCCCATGGTTAGTTAACAATATCTTTTTCAATGGAGACCGTTGGTGTAAATTATTGGCGCCAAGCAATGCATAGAAGTTAGATAGCCATCGGCATTGCAATGTCGAAAAAAAGCACGTGTTAACGTGTCTTACCAAAGTTTACGTCATTCTTGTCCCCTACCTTGCAGCTTGGAGATTGTCACCGGAAATTAGCCTTTAATGGTATGAAGAGACCATCCCTTTATGCCAAGGCGATGTTTTGGGGTAATAGAATCTTTTAGGTATACGTTTTCTATAGGGATTTTCGCTTTTGACATCAATTGACCAGGCATACACATGCACAGCGGCAGATTTGTGCCGTTTTAACGGTAAGTGTTATATTATAAACATATTCCAAATGCCTTTTTGGAATTAGATGGCAATTGGAATATGGCGAGCGGACCTTGGTTAAATAACCAAACAGGAGGTGGGGCAGTCCATACGGCAATAAGTGTGTGGCCAGAATCAGGCACACCACAATAGTCCGTATCGGAAAAGTATTAAATCTCGAAAGGGGGACAACCGCTTGTATAAAAGAAAAAGTATTATCCTGTCATTATTACTTATCCTGGGAACAACCCTGATCATTTCCGGTTGTGGCACGCAACCGGCCACAAATACCGGTTCAACTCTGGAAAAGATTCGAGCGCAGGGTTATGTCACTGTAGGTTTCGCTAACGAAAAACCATATGCTTACGCCACCGAAACTGGTCAACTTACCGGCCTAAATGTAGAAATTGCCCGTGAGGTTCTAAAGGGTCTTGGTATTGAGGAGATGCAAGGGGTTCTAACCGAATTTGGATCACTAATACCGGGACTTAAAGCTAAACGTTTCGATATGATAACCGCCGGAATGTACCTGACTCCGGACCGCGCCAAGGAGGTCGCTTTTGCAAACCCCGAATACACTATCGGAGGGGGCTTGGCTGTCAAAGCCGGCAATCCCCATAACTTAAAGAGTTACTTCGATATCGCTGCCAAACCCGAAGTCAAAATCGCGGTGATGTCTGGTGCAGCGGAATATGATCACCTTCTCCAGGTGGGGGTTTCCGAAGACCAGATAGTGTCCGTCCCCGACCAACCATCAGCCCTGGCCGCACTTCAAGCTGACCGTATCGATGCCATAACCATGACTAGCGCTGCTCTTCAGTCATTACTCACCACCAAAAAAGATCCCAATATTGAAAGGGTTGAAGACTTTATCATTGCTGAAGTGAACGGCAAGCGTCAGCAAGCCTTCGGCTCAGCCGCATTCCGCCATGAGGACAATGACTTCCGCGAGGCTTATAATCGTGAGCTGGAAAAACTTAAAGAATCCGGCCGACTGCTGGAGATCTTTGAACAATTCGGCTTTACCAAGCACGAATTACCCGGTGACGTTACTGCTGAACAAGCTATAGAAATGTGGTAGTCCGGCAGTAAGCGCCCCAGCCACTTCCGCTCGCCAAAACACCTCATAGATTTGTGGAATTATTATTTCAAACACGTTGACCCCAGATTAATCCGAGAGGAGTGATGCTTATCCCTGCACCTTTTGATCTGGTTCCATACCTCCTACAGGGTGTGGCCGTAACAGTAAAGCTCTTGATAGCGTCGTCGGCGCTGGCGTTAATCATGTCCTTTCTCATAGGCTATGGACGTCTATCCCGGTACCGTATAATTTCAGTGCCGGCTACCGTTTACCTCGAATTCTTCAGAGGGACCTCACTACTGGTCCAGCTTTTTTGGGCATACTTCGTGCTGCCGTTTTTCGGTATAACTTTATCGGCTATGACTACGGGTATCATTGTGATTGGGCTTAACTACGGCGCTTATGGATCGGAGATCGTACGCAGTTCAATACTGAGCATTCCCAAGACCCAAACTGAGGCGGGGATTGCCTTAAACATGACCCGTTTTCAAATAAGCTACCGGGTAATACTCCCTCAGGCCCTGGCTATCATGCTGCCGTCATTTGGCAACCTAGCGATTGAGCTGCTCAAAGGGACCGCTCTCGTCTCATTGATTACTCTCAACGACCTTATGTTCCAGGGCACCGTACTGCGGAATACTACGCTGAGAACTGCGGAAGTATTCAGTATGGTTCTGATGTTGTACTTTATATTGGCTTATCCCATTATCCTCGGGGTACGAAAACTGGAGAACAGATTGTCGGTTTGGAGGGCTTAGATATGTGGGACTGGTCTTATACTCTATTTGTACTACCGGACATACTAAAAGCGTTAAAAATAACAATTCTGGCGACCTTTTTAGGTTTTGCCATGGCTAGTATACTGGGACTCATCCTGGCAATATGCCGTCGTTCACAATACAAACCTTTGAGTATGGCAGTGGGTGCTTTCGTGGAGTTTATCAGAACTACTCCGCTGCTGGCCCAATTGTACTTTATTTTTTATGTATTCCCCCAGTTTGGTCTGGCCCTGTCGCCGCTGGCAGCCGGGGTTATTGGTCTGGGTCTGCACTATAGCACCTACCTGTCTGAAGTCTACCGGGCAGGAATTGATTCCATTCCACAGGCCCAGTGGGAGGCAGCCACAGCTTTAAGTTTTTCAACGAGGCATATCTGGTTGAAGATTATCCTGCCCCAGGCGATTCCGCCTATACTGCCGGTAATGGGGAACTACCTGATCGGTATGTTTAAGGATACTCCGCTTCTTTCGGCCATTACCCTGGTTGAAATCCTCCAGGTAGCCAAGCTGCAGGGCTCACAATACTTCAGATACCTTGAACCCGTAACCATTGTGGGTTTGCTGTTCCTTATCCTATCCTATGTTTCTTCACTGGGGATTAAACGATTGGAGGCCAGGGTCAATCATTAGTTTGTTAAATTTGTTATTTTTAGTGATTTTACACCTAGAGGTGCTCATTACCTCTAATCATAAGAGATACTTTACCAGGGCTTCTCTCAGTATTTGACTGAAGCCGGCGTTAAATCTATAATAGCTGCAACAACCTCATAGAGAACACCATTCTCGTATGCTGAATTCCGGGGCAGTACCCGGAAGCGGGGGAACCAATTTTTGGGGTGAATCCGGTACTTTGTACTGGTAGGGCTCCCTGGCCCAAATCCGTCAGCTAACCTCGTAAGCACGTAAAGGGGGAGAATGGGGCATGGACATCACTTCTTTTTGTGACATTCCTTGTCTCGTCTTTATTATTCGCCCCTGCGTCTGATCCCCAATTTGAGTTATAGCCATTCCTGCAAAGGTAATGGATTGATCTTTGCGGGCAGATTCGGCGTTGGCCTTTGGAGTCATCCCCTGGCGGTTCCTATTATTCCATTCGTTTGAAGGGAGTGTCTTATATTATGCCGTATATTGACCAACCAATAATCGAGTTCAAGAAGGTCAGCAAATCCTTTGGCGATCTCGAAGTCTTAAAAGAAATCGATCTTAAAATACGTCCGGGAGAGATCGTGGCTGTAATTGGTCCCAGCGGTTCAGGCAAGACCACCATGGCTCGGATGCTGATGACTTTGGAAAAACCCACTTCGGGAACGATCATGGTAGATAATGACTACCTATGGCACCGGGAGGTTAACGGAAAACTGGTTCCGGCTGACGAGAAACACCTGCGCAAGGTTCGCAGCAAGATAGGCATGGTATTTCAACAGTTCAATCTCTTCCCTCATATGAACATCCTGCGCAACGTAACCGAGGCCCCAATTCATGTTCTGGGCTGGTCCAAGGAAGAAGCCCGGCAGAGGGCAATTGAGATTCTGAATAAGGTTGGTCTCGGGGATAAGCTTTATGAATACCCCATCAAACTGTCGGGCGGGCAGCAACAGCGGGTGGCGATAGCCCGAGCAGTGGTTATGCGCCCCAAGGTCATGCTGTTCGACGAAGTAACCTCTGCATTGGACCCTGAACTGGTGGATGAGGTTCTTGAAGTCATTAAGGAATTAGCCTCCGAAGGGGAAATGACAATGCTGCTGGTCACTCACGAGATGGACTTCGCCCAAGATGTAGCCGATCGCATCATCTTTATCAGTGACGGCCGGATTGTTGAACAAGGGCCGCCACAAAGGATATTCGAGAACCCACAAACCGCAAGGCTGCAGAACTTTCTGGCCCGTTTCCGGAACAGTATGAGGAATCACTCGGGGTATCAGATGACGCAATCACTGGCTAATTGATAACACCATTTCCTTGACACCGGTTTATTTTACCACCAGTACCGGGCAGTGAGCCGCGGCCACCACTTTGCTGCTGATACTTCCCAGCAGTACCCGTTTAATACGATTTAAGCCCCGGTTGCCGATGATGATAAGATCGTAGTTATCCTTCCGGGCAATACGACAGATGATGTCCGCCGGCAAGCCGGCTTCCAACAGCACAGCTGCCGGCGTTTGGGTCCCCATAACCTTCCGGGCCTTCTCCAATACCTGTTTGGCGACGATGGTCGGGTCATCATAGAGCTCGAGTGCATTTACCGCTACCACATCACTGGCCTGTACTACATACAGCAAGCTTACTTCTCGGGCCGAGCCCTCCTCCAGCAGCTTCCGCGCCGTCTCCACCGCCTTCATGGAGGCCTCCGAACCGTCAACCGGTACCAATACCTTGTTAAACACAGGAACCCCCCTTTTTCTCCTCAGCTGACAAACAGGATGCGAAATCTATATTTAAGGCTTCAAAGTGAAGACCGATTCCATCACCTGTGAACTTTCCTTGGCGTCTTCCGGTTTTACGCTTTCCTGGTGCTTTCGTTTGAGGTTGCTTAATTCCATTATAAGCCAGGTTAAGGTAATTATGGTCGAAACCGTATCTGCAACCGGGCCGGCAAAAAGGATCCCATCCAGGCCAAAGAATCTGGGCAGGATAAGGAGACACGGTATAAACACCAGGACCTGCCGCGAGAGGCTGAGCAGCATGGAATGGAGCGGTTTTCCTATCGCCTGGAAGAACCCGGCCCCTACCATCTGCAAGCCGATAATCGGCATCGCCAAAGTATAGACCAGCAATGCCCTGCTGCCAAAAGCTATTAATTCGGCGTCCTGTCTGTTGAAGAGCGTTATCAGCTGAACGGAATAGATCCGGGTAATGATGAACCCGAATACGGCAATGGCGGTTGCTCCCAGAAGAGCATACTTTAACACCTGCATTACCCGTTCATATTTCCGGGCACCGTAATTGTATCCAACTATGGGCTGGGCACCACCGTTGACCCCAATGATGGGCATCACAATCAGGGACATCAGCGTTACAACTATTCCCATACCTGAGATGGCCAGGTCCCCGCCATAGGTCTTGAGGCTGTTGTTGAGGAGGCCCCCCAGGAGGCTTTGGGCAAACTGCATAGCAAAGGGTGACATCCCCATGAACATTATGGTCGCAACCAGTTCCCACCGGAGCGGGAAGTTCTTGCGGCGTATCTTTAACTCACCTTTTCCCAGAGCAAAGTGGGAGATGATCCAGGAAGCCGAGACCGCCTGGGAGATAATCGTAGCAAAAGCGCTCCCTCTCATCCCCCAGTTGAAGACGGTTACAAATAAAAAGGTAAGAATGATATTGCATATAGAGCTGATAAGCATGGTTACCATGGCTTTGCTGGGATTACCCTCGGCTCTCAGGAAGTTGTTCATCCCGAAACTCAACAAACCAAAAACAGTACCTAAAATAACGATTTCCATGTATTCTCTGGCATAGGGCAGAACCGCATCGCTGGCACCGAATAGTCTCAACATGGGCTCCATGAAGGTTAAACCGAAGGCGGTTATAAGCAGTGAGGTTATGAACAATAACACCACCGCATTGCCCATAACCCGTTCGGCCTCTTCCTTTCTCCCCTGACCCAGCCGGATGGAGACCAGGGTGGTCGCACCCATACCCACCATGGCACCAAAAGCGACCTGGATCATCATCGCGGGGAAGCCAACCGTAATGCCGGCTATGCCCAGAGATCCCACAGCGTTGCCGATGAAGATCCGATTGGTTACGTTATAGCAGGCCTGTACCAGCAGCCCAACGATTGCAGGTATTGAAAACATCAGGAGCAGCTTGGCCGGATTTTCAGTTCCTAATCTTTTCGACCTTTCCATATAAGTAACAATCTCCAAACATTAAATACCTGGATTCGATTACCCCATCCGGTACGGTTGTCGGAGTAAAGAAGCTCCTCCCTGCCCATTGCTTATCAATACTCGATTCTTATTCCATCGATAAGCCTGACACCGTATTTCTTTAGAGGATGATCCATGACATGTGTTCTATTGTACCACTATCGTGTTTTCTTGCGTCTACCCGATTGTGTATGTTAGAAGGCTGCGCCGAGAGAATTAGAGAGCATCGGTAAATCTGTGCGTCGACAGGGTGACTGACACCTTCCCTACCATTTTAACAAAAAAAGACTGATTCAGCTTTTACCGGTAACACCTGCCAACTCCACCATCCCATTAAGCATGACCTCGACAGCGGTTAAACCACGATTATAGCCATGCGGACGCTGGCAATAATGATCCTGCAGCCGCCCTGTTGGCTCTGAAACCGTTGTGCAATCGGTCGGTTGACTTTTATCCGCGCAGGACAATCATTACAATATTGATCAAAGCACGAAGAATTGGAGGAAAATCATGTTAACTCGACAGGAAGCATTCAATCTGCTGCAAAAGTATAACCGGAGCGAAAACCTGATTAAACACGCCCTGGCTGTGGAAGCCGTTATGCGATACTTTGCCCGGCAGCTGGGAGAGGATGAGGATTACTGGGGTAATGTAGGACTGCTTCATGACCTTGACTATGAACTTTATCCGGAGGAGCACTGCCACAAGTCCAAAGAGATCCTGGAGCAGGAAGGCGTCAGTGAAGATATAATTCACGCCGTGATCTCCCATGGCTGGAATATATGCAGCGATGTGGAACCAACCCGGCGGATGGAAAAAGTCCTCTACACCATTGACGAACTGACCGGCCTGATCACCGCTACTGTTTATATGCGGCCCAGCAGGAGCATCCTGGATCTGGAGGTCAAGTCGGTAAAGAAGAAGTTCAAGACCCCCAGTTTTGCCGCCGGTGTCAACCGTGAATTGATAACCGAGGGCGCCGCCATGCTGGAGATGGACCTGGATACTGTCCTCAAGTGGACCATTGAAGGCATGAAGGAAGCCGCCTCGGAACTGGGCCTGGCCGGAGAATAGCCGCAGGTGATACAACGGAGAACGTTCGGGGACATTTTCGTGATTATTATCCTAACCCATGCCGGCGTGGGGGTTTTTCCGATACATCGAGGTTTCCGAAAGTATCAAGCCCCGGCATAGAAGACTTCTTCAACGTTGTTCAAGAGAAACGGCTCCTTTCGAAAGGAGCCGTTCATTCTTTTACAGCCGATTAAGCCCGCATCGCCGGTTCACTTTGTTAAAATGCGGGTACGCAGGAACCCTGATAGGTCTCCTCCAGGAACTGCCTGACTTCTTCGGACTGAAGAGCAGCAGCCAATTTCTTGATGGCCTCATTATCCTTGTCCTCCGGTCTTACCACCAGAACGTTGGCAAACGGGGAATCCTTGGGCTCCATGGCAATTGAATCTTCAACCGGGTTCAGTCCGGCTTCCAATGCATAATTACTGTTGATGACACAGACATCCAGGTCTTCCAGGGACCGGGGCAGCATGGCGGCATCCATCATTTCAATATCCAAGTTCAAAAGGTTCTTGACGATGTCACGCTCGGTTGCAGTTATCCCTGCGCCTTCTTTCAGCTCCAGCAATCCTGCAGCCTCGAGAACCATCAGGGCCCGCCCGCCATTGGTAGCGTCGTTGGGAATGCCGACAGTAGCGCCTTTGGGCACTTTGTCAACGCTGTCATACTTATTGGAGTAGACTCCCATGGGTTCGTTATGGACTTTTGCGATCCACACCAGGTCGGCATTGTTTTTCGTATTATAGTCCTCCAGGTAAGGTATGTGTTGGAAGAAGTTGGCGTCTATCTGTTTGTCCTTGAGTGCCGGATTCAACAGCACATAATCGGTAAACACCTTGATCTCCAGCTCAATCCCCTGCTCCTGCAGCATGGGTTTGACTACTTCCAGTATCTCGGCATGAGGTTTGGCGGTACAGCCCACTACCAGTGAGTTATCAGCGGCGTTCTGGCTGCCGCACCCTGCTACCAGGCCGCCAACCATCAGTAAACAGCACAGGATAACCAGCAATCTTTTCATTCCGTTACCTCCTTTTCTTTGCAACTCGTGCTGCCAGGTTATCTCCCAGCATCTGCATACCCTGAACCAGGAAAATAAGAACTATTACGGTCGACCACATCACCAGGTCCTCATAACGCTGGTAACCATAATAATAGGCCAGTGTTCCCAAGCCACCTCCCCCCACGATGCCGGCCATGGCAGAATATCCCACCAGGTTGATGGTGGTTATCGCGACCCCGAGACACAGTGATGGCAGGGCCTCGGGAACCAATACCTTATATATCACCTGCCAGGCACTGGCACCCATCGACAGGGCCGCTTCAATCAGACCCCACTCAATCTCCTTAAATGACGTTTCCACTAATCTGGCCACAAAGGGGATGGCTGCCAGGGTAAGGGGGACAATTGAAGCTACAGTACCGATGTAGGTCCCAACCACCCAACGGGTAAAAGGTATTATCAGTATCAAGAATACAATAAAGGGTATGGAACGGACGGCATTGACAATCGAGCCCAGCACCTGGTTGACTCTGTTGTTTTCCAGCACGTGTCCTGGTGAGGTGGTTACCAGAATAATTCCCAGGGGCAATCCAAAGACATAGCTGAAGAAGGTCGATACAACCACCATATATATGGTCTCCCAGGTAGCCACCGCCAGGGCTTCCGGAACCCAGTTGTTGGCTTCCCAAAACGATATTAGTGATTCCTGGGAAACAAAGCCTATCAGCGTCTCAATCATTGCGCAGCACCTCGATTTCCAGACCGCGATTGCGCAGGTAGGTCAGACCGCTGTCGATCATATCCGGGCTCCCTATCAATTCCAGGGCCAGATTGCCAAACGGCGTATCCTTGACCCGATCAATATTGCCGTACAGTATGTTGGCCTCTATATCATACTGCCTTATCATGGACGAAATAATCGGCTCTCCGGCTGAAGCACCGATAAACGAGACCCTGACCAGTCTGGCAGTCATGCCGCCGGAGTCGCCGTTGGGCCGATGCAGGAGTTCCTCCGGGATCTCGCGATTAATGACCGTACCGATAAAGCTGCGTGCGGTCGGGGTCTGCGGGTTGGAAAACACATCCAGTACATCCCCGATCTCCACTATCCTGGAATTGTCGATGACAGCCACCCTGTCGCAGACCTCTTTGATAACATTCATGTCATGGGTTATCAGAAGGATAGTCAGACCCAGCCGTCGGTTAATATCCCGCAGCAGTTCCAGGATGGACCTGGTTGTCTGGGGATCCAGGGCCGAAGTCGCCTCATCGGACAACAGGAGACTGGGGCGGTTCGCCAGGGCCCGGGCAATCCCCACCCTCTGCTTCTGGCCGCCACTCAGTTGGGCCGGGTAAACATCGGCCTTGTCGCTCAGGCCCACCATGTCCAGCAGCGACTGCACCCGCTGCCGGGCCTCGTTTTTCGGCACCCGCGCAATCTCCAGGGGAAACATGATGTTGTTAAAAACGGTTCTGGAAGAAAGCAGATTGAAGTGTTGGAAGATCATGCCGATCCTCTGCCGGGCGACCCGCAATTCCTGCTGGTCAAGCGCAGTTATCTCCTGCCCATCCACAAATATGGTGCCCTGGGTCGGCCGCTCCAGCATGTTAACGCAGCGGACCAGGGTGCTCTTTCCGGCCCCGCTCAGCCCGATGATCCCGAAGATTTCACCTTTTCCCACCGTCAGGCTGACATCGTCCAAGGCGACGATCTGCTGATCAGCAGCTGTGTATATCTTGGTAAGATTCCGTATTTCTATCAATTTCTTCACCCCGGTACTGCAAACAAAAACCCCTTTGTCCAACACAAAGAGGCAAGATTTGCGTCTCGCTCTTATCTGCCAGAACAAACTCTGCAGGAATTAGCACCGCTACTGCCCAGCGCAGCCGGTTGCCGGGTTTCATTGGGCCAGTCCCTCAACCGCTCTTGATAAGAGTTCATTAAATTATCATTTCAATGGTATCACAGCGTGGAACATGCCGTCAATGAATAATCCAAGAGCGTCCGTAGAACGACCAGAGTATCGTTCACAGCACTTTGGTGTCATGCTGACACCCGACACCGTTACCGAAAAAGGTGTCACGAGAACCGTCCCCCTGACACCCCCTCCCCCTGACACCCCCAAAGGTGGAGGCTCAACGACCGGAAGATGATTTGACATTTTCGGGTTCCCGGCCGTGCAGCCACATGGCTACCTTATCGAAATCCTCTTCATTCCACTGCCTGATCTTGGCAATTTCCCTGATACTCGGTCTTTCCGTACCATCAAAGAAAAATGAGTGCACAATCTGGGTTTCCGGGTAGACCTCGAGGATTCCCCAGCCTTCGTAATATGGATTATCAGTAAAATCCCTGACCTCCTCGGGAGTCAAAAGATACTGATAGACTACCTGCCCGTCTTCATAGATCTTTTCCAGTTCCATCTTGAAATCTCCCCTTAGTCATTACTGTTTCCTTTTTTGATAACCAGCATTGAGTCGAGCCTTAACTCTATAAGTAGCATTGCGGTATTTTCCTGACCACGTAAAGCTTTAACTTCTATAAAACTATCACTGGTTTATTGCAGATTCAACCTTTTCCCGCCCGATTACGTAAAAATCGGCGGCTCGAAATGTACGGCAGCGGCCAGAGAAAACGCCGGTTCTATTGATAAAATGACGAATGCGGCCGGTCAAGCTGCTGAATATTGCCGGTCTCAGCTCGAGGAAGTAAAAAATGGCGCCGCTCTGCTTAATACCCTGACTAATCAGATACACCAAATATCTGTCTACTCGCAAGATACGAAGGACGCTTCCTTGCAGGCCATCCGGGTATGCAGTAATGGCGCAGAGGCGGTTGACGAACTCAAAGCTCATAACCGCAACAGTACAGATGTTTCAGCGTTAATAGCCAATGATATCGTCACTCTTAGATCCAGTTCCCAGGATATTGGGGCGATTATAGACGTAATAACTTCGATAGCTGCTCAGACCAACCTCCTGGCACTCAATGCGGCTATTGAAGCGGCAAGAGCCGGAGATGCAGGCCGTGGGTTCGGGGTAGTAGCTGAGGAAGTCCGCCAGCTCGCGGACCAGTCATCCAACGCCGCGCAGGATATTGCACGCCTGATTACGGGGATTCAGCAACAGGTGGAGCAGGCAAATTCAGCGATTTTGGAGTTGCAGAACAACTTCCAGGCCCAGACAGATGCCGTCCAAAAAACCGGAGATGCCTTCGCTATGATCGCAGACTCAGTTAATGACATCGTCAAGCAGATTGAACAGGTTAACAGCTCTATATTGAAGCTTGAAGAAGGGAACATGATCATCAACGACAGCTTCAGGAGTCTGGCCTCAACCTCAGACGCCACCACCGCAACAACAACCAATTCTCGCTGGCGGCAGAAGAACAGGGTGCCAGCACCCAGCAGATCGTCGCCTCAATTTCCGATCTTCACGATCTGGCCACGGAGCTGTATGAATCGGTAAGACTGTTTAAAACTTGAACTAAAAATTCTGGTATATGAACGTCTGGTAATCTCCGGTCGAGAAAAGTACAATCGCTACGATTACCAGGGCCCAGAATACGGCTTTGGTAAAATCGATCATCCATGCCTTCATAATCATCACCTCCGCATGCCTGCACGACGCACCAGACCGTGTTAAAACGAAAATCTTGCACATAAATACTTGCTCTTTAAACGCAGAATCACATATTCACCGGCTTGCGAGCAAGCGACGTTGTGACGAGCCGTTACATCCCCCAACGAAGTTTTTCTGAGTCTAGGGCGGGACTATTTCGCCACGGATGGCGAAATACCGACATCCGCGGCATGGAGGCCGCGTATGTCGGTTGTCCCGCCCAAAGAAAAACGAGTTGTGGGGATGTAGACGAGGAACTCTGGAGCGAGCCGCAAGACGGTGAATATGCTTAGCACGTATAACAATACGCAAGAGATTTTGTTTTAACACGGTCTACCGATCCTCCAAATCCCATCAGCTGAACATCCTGGTCAGGACATAGATACTCTGTCCGGTATCGCAGGCAAAGAAGATCCAGCCGATATTGACGAAATTAAAGGTAAGCAGAATGCTTAGCACGTTTGCAGTCCTTGACTCCAGGAAATTGCTTCGCTGCGACAGTACCGGCAGCAGGCACCTGCGGTACAGTCGCCAGGCGATCAGCCCCAGCGCATGATACAGTCCCCATAATACAAAATGCCAGCCCGCTCCATGCCATAGTCCGGTTATTGCCATTACTAGCAGGGTATTTCGGATGGTTAGCCCTAACGTGCCGCGGCTGCCTCCGAGAGGGATGAATACATAATCGCGGAACCAGCCGGTAAGCGACATATGCCAGCGCTTCCAGAAATCCGAAACATTGCGGGCCAGGTAAGGCCAGTTGAAATTCTCCATGATCCGGTATCCGAACAGGCGGGCGATCCCTATGGCCAGGTCCGAGTACCCGGAAAAGTCGAAATAAAGCTGGAAGGTAAAAGCGAAACTTGCCAGCCAGTATTGCCCTGCTGTCAAATCCGGTTGGTACAGGAGTACCGCGGTGGCGGCCAGAGAATCGGCCAGGACCAGCTTTTTAAAAAGACCTGATATTATGCGGGGGAGTCCGGCGTACACATCCTCGGTGTTAAAACCCCGCCAGCGATGTTGAACAGCAAGGCTGCTCTGCCCATTTTGGAGGCTGTCCGGTGCGGTTGCTGCCCCCATCGTTCGTTCCGGTTCCCTGGCGGTGTCTCGCAGTGCAGTCGTCTGCGTCAGAAAGGGTTGAAACCTCTCAATCGGCCCGGAAACCAGGATCGGGAAGAAAAAGATGTAGTTCAAGAAATCGACCAGACGGTGCCGGGGGACGTTTCCCCTCCCGATGTCCACCAGGTAATGTATCATTTTAAAGGTAAAATAGGAGATCCCCAGAGGAACCAGTATTTCCGGTACCGAGAGCTTGGATGCCATCAGCGGTTGCAGGAGCAGGTTGAGGGTCTCAGCCATGAAGGCCGAGTACTTGAAATAACCGAGGATGCCAACCAGGATCACCACCATGCCGGTGAGCAGCCGCTTCCTTCCGGGTTGCCCTCGGCTGATAACCACTCCTGCTGAATAGACCACTGCCGCCAGAATTAGCAAAAACAGCATGTCCCGCGGGTAATAGTAAGCAAAGTATGCAAAACTGGCGAGTGCCAGAAAGAGCGAGCGAAGCCTTACCGGCACCACCAGCCAGTACAACAGCCAGCATGTGATGACAAAAGCCATGAATACCCAGGTGTTAAGCACTTATTAATCCCCCACTCTTATCAGTCCTAACTGCACCAAGTTCCAAGCCAGATTCCTGGCCAACAGTTGGTTGCCCTCCGCTGTCAGGTGAACCGAGTCCGTAAAGTAACGATCTTCAATCGCATAGGTATAATCAAAAACGGCAATCCCCGATTGCCGGGCTGCCAAAGCCAGCTTCTCCTGCTGCTCCGCCAGCAGTTTCTCGTCAAGCAGATCATACATTTCATACAATGTCCGGTTGCGCGGAACCATAAAAAAGGCGGCCTTAATCTGATGCTCTTCCAAAGCTTCAATCAGCTCAAGATAGCTCAGCCAGTGCTGGTTGGAGTCATCGAGGTCGCAGGCTCCGATTTTTCCCTTGGTCTCTTTCAATACACTGAAGTCCTTCTCATACCAGGGTTTATATAGCTCCTCCGGGCTGGTCAGACGGTCGGCAGCCTCTTCTTTTCTCATCTTTGGAGCCAGTTTTTCTCTCAAAGGTTCACCAAACCACAGGTAGTTCAGCAGTATCCGGTAACGATACAATGCCCAGTGATCAGCCACCAGGTTCGTGAGGCGCTGCTCAAGGCCGGGTTCTTCTTTGGAATCGGCAGTCGGTGCAGCCCGAGGGTCATTTGCTTTGCTCAGTTCGGCCAGCCGGGGGTGTTCCTCGACAGTCTTGGAGCCGAACCAGCCGATATTCACATCATATATAACCAGATCGGGCCGGATATCTATGATATACCGCAGGATGTTGAGGGTGTCGGCAGGAGTGCATCCCGGCAGGCTGAAGCAGTGAACCGTCAGCTCCCGTTCCGGCAGCAGTGTCTGCAAATGATGAGCAACATACGAAGGGATGGTCTGGTCCTCGTCGGGTACTCCCCCGCCATGTACTATCGAATCACCCAAAAATACCACTGTGAAACCGTCGGCTCGCGCCAGTTCCTGCTTCCACAGGGCCAGAGTATTAGGGTCGTCAGCCGGAAGCCTTCTTATCAACGGCCCCCGGTCTACATCGGCAGACACCTGAACCTTGGCGGTTTCGGCATTCATATACCATGGGATGATTAAACGGGTCAAAGCCAGGTCGAAGCCGACCAAAAGTAAAATGGTCAGTACTATCACCCTCAGGTTGATCTTCAGCCATTTGTCGATAAACCCGTTCATCACACCCAACCCCCTTTCCCGTTGGATGCTTATACGAAGCAGTTAACCTCACCTGTTAGCAGCTCCATTTATACATCAGTGCCGTCAACCGTATTAATTGAAATATTAACATAGATTGTATACGATCATTGATTTGGTTACCTTACCCTGCCAGAATGCATATGTTGGAAATGAATCCTAAAAAATGCGGAGGGATCTTATGATTAAGCCTTACGATCGGGCCAAGGCGGTAGCGTATGCCCATGAGTGGGCCTATGGCCGCAACCCCCGTTACTATGACTTCTCAAACATCGGTGGAGACTGCACCAACTTCGCCTCTCAGTGCCTCTACGCCGGCAGCGGGGTCATGAATTACTCCCCAACCAACGGGTGGTATTACATCAATTTGAATTCGCGCTCCCCGTCCTGGACGGACGTGGATTTCCTGCATCGGTTCCTGGTAACCAACAAATTCCAGGGGCCCTTTGGCCAGGAAACCGGGGTGGAATCAATGGAACCCGGCGACATAATCCAGCTTTCCTTTGTGGGAAATAACGATTTCAACCATTCACCGGTAGTAGTCGCCACCGGATCACCTCCCCGGATCGATAACATTCTGGTGGCCGCCCACTCAGCGGATCACGACAATTACCCCCTAACCAGGTTCAGATGGCAGCAGATCCGGTTCATACATATTCTGGGGGTCTACGTTTAGAGGAATTATAATCGAGTAGGAGGGGGCGGCTAACCCCCGTCCTCTCACACCACCGTACGTACCGTTCGGTATACGGCGGTTCACGCTGCGGAACGAAGTTGATCATAGCGCTCGGTTAAACTCTTAAGCCCTTTGT
>Ga0209537_1000795_pt1 | contig 37650 bp, 32 predicted proteins | sample BioPla4DNA1_FD_187698 | JGI IMG/M metagenome (GOLD analysis project Ga0209537, IMG submission 187698) | Biogas fermentation microbial communities from Germany - Plant 4 DNA1 (SPAdes) (version 2) | ecosystem: Engineered > Bioreactor > Anaerobic > Digestate | place: Bielefeld, North...
ATCGCACCATAAGGAATTGAAATGACTTTACATTTGATGGTAGTAAATTTAGAAGACCGCTTTTAATCGCACCATAAGGAATTGAAATATAGAGTAAGTGCAGCAGATGTAAAAGTTATAATACCTTTTAATCGCACCATAAGGAATTGAAATGAATTTTCCGTAGTAACTATTATCTCTGTTACCACTCTTTTAATCGCACCATAAGGAATTGAAATTATGAGAGGATGACAAGGTGACGAGGTGACGGGGTGAAGCAGACCGATAAAAAAATATTTAAATGATAAATTTTTATTTAGTAATGTTTTTTAAAATCAACTTTACTCTCCCAGTCTCCACTGTCTCCACAGTCTCAATATTATCGCACCATAAGGAATTGAAATTATGAGAGGATGACAAGGTGACGAGGTGACGGGGTGAAGCAGACCGATAAAAAAATATTTAAATGATAAATTTTTATTTAGTAATGTTTTTTAAAATCAACTTTTATGCTCCCAGTCTCCACTGTCTCCACTGTCTCAATATTATCGCACCATAAGGAATTGAAATTATGAGAGGATGAAGAGGTGAAACCGCTAACATGTGAATACATGAAAAGTAAAGGAAAAATATTTTACCACTAAATATTGGCAAACTGATAATTCATGACTTTGTAATTTTTTAATTAGTAATTTTAAAAAAAAATCTATATGAGCAAAATAAATAATCATCAAGAGTTGGAAGTTTACCAACTTGCTTTTACAAATGCAATGGAAATTTTTAATTTATCCAATAATTTTCCACGCACTGAATTATATTCTCTAACAGATCAAATACGGAGATCTTCTAGATCCGTTTGTGCGAATATAGCAGAAGCTTTTCGTAAACGTAGATACAGAAAAGCTTTTATAGCAAAACTATCTGATGCTGAAAGCGAAGCTGCGGAAACTCAAGTCTGGTTAGATTTCGCTTTTAATTGCAATTATATTGATGAAAATATTAAAGATTATCTACATTTACAATACGACTTTATTATCGGAAAATTAGTAAATATGATTAATAATTCTGATAAATGGTCTTTATAATATGATTACTTGATTAAGATTCTAATATACCCTCACCTCTCCCAATCTCAATATTAGATCGGTCTTGTATAGAAATCATTATTATTTACCATTTTTTTTCAAAAATTTAATCTTATCTTTGCTAAAAAATGATTATGTATGATCTAATAGTTATAGGTAGTGGACCTGGTGGTTATGTAGCAGCCATTAGAGCAGCTCAATTAGGTATGCAAGTGTTAGTCGTAGAAAAAGAAAACTTAGGTGGTACTTGCCTTAACTGGGGATGTATACCCACCAAAGCTCTTTTACGCTCAGCTCATATTTATCGAGAAATAATCTCAGCTAATAATTATGGTATTAAAATTAATGAACCACCTCTAATAGATATGCCACAAATAGTAAAAAGAAGCAGAGATATTGCATCGATGATGAATAAATCTATTGATTTTCTTTTCAAAAAAAATAATGTAAATCTAGCTCGAGGTGTAGCTAAATTATTATCTAATCACAACGTAGAAGTCAAAGATGTAGATGATAATGTCAATATTTATGAAGCAAAAAATATTATTATAGCTACAGGTAGTAGATCTAGACAAATATCAGCTTTGCCTCAAGATGGTAAGTTTATCATTAATTACAAAGACGCTCTCATTCTTGACCATTTGCCTAAAGAAATGGTAGTAGTCGGTAGTGGAGCTATAGGAATGGAATTCGCAGATTTTTATTCTTCACTAGGTGTCAATGTGACTATTATTGAGTTTCTTGATAGACTCTTACCTTTAGAAGATCAAGAGATTAGTAAAACTATGGAGAGAATTTTTAGAAAGAAAAAAATCAATGTTCTTACATCATCCGAAGTACTAAAAAGCGAAATAAAAAATAAAAAAATATTTCTCACAGTGCACACTCCTAAAGGTATTCAAAATATTGAAACTGAAATGGTTTTGAGTGCTGTAGGTATTCAAGCTAATATAGAAAATATTGGATTAGAAGACATAGGTATTAGAACAAATAAAGGTAAAATAGTGGTAGATGATTTTTATCGTACTAATATTGATGGCTATTTCGCTATAGGTGATGTAATAGATACTCCAGCTCTAGCTCATTTGGCTTCTAAAGAAGCTATGATTTGTGTAGATAAAATTGCAGGTAAACAAGTGAACCCACTCGACTATAATTTTTTCCCTTCATGTATATATACTAATCCCGAAGTAGCTAGCTTTGGTTATAGAGAGCACGAAGCTATAAATGATGGTTTTAATATCAAAATTGGAAAATTCCCTTTCACTGCTAATGGAAAAGCCAAAGCTAATGGCCTATTAGACGGTATGATAAAATTGATTTTCGATGTTTCAACTGATAGACTTATAGGGGCTCATTTAATAGGGGAAAATACCACTGAAATGATTGCTGAGCTCGTAGTATCTCATAATTTGAATGCTACAGCTAAAGATATCTATGAATCTATCCATCCTCATCCCTCACTTTCTGAATCTATCATGGAAGCAGCCGCAGCAGCCTATAATGAAGCTATTCATATCTGATTATTTTGTGTATGATCTCATTTCTTTAAATTATACCATTAATAAACCCCTGCAAATTAATTTACAGGGGTTTATTTTTTGAAAAAAATTGTAAACTAAAATCTTATTTAATCATAGATTCGATATCTTCCATGATATTTTCTAGATCATCTTCATGCTCTACTTCGTCTTCGAGTATCTCACAAATCAGATGATAAGTGATAGGATCATTATTACCAATAAATTCAAGCAATTTATTATAAACTTCAATAGCACATTGCTCTCCTTTAATGTTTTGTTGCAAAATGATTTTTACATCGGGATTTTCCGGTGCATCATATCCACAATTAGTCATTTTGTACCAATCTTCTGGTTTTAATAAAGGCGTACCTCCTAATTGTAAAATCCTTTCGGCGAGTTTTTCAGCATGTTCTAACTCTTCATTAGCATGTTCTACGAGCTCACCTTCCACCTCAGCTCTCATTGCTCCCTTTACTACTTTGGCACCAATCCAATATTGATAATATGCTAACCACTCATCTGCATAAGCTTTGTTTAACATTTCTATCAGCTTATCAACATCTAATTTAACAATTGATTTACCTTTTGTTCCCATATTTTACCTCCTGTTTTATATGTTTTTTTGTAATTATTCCTATTATATTTTTTGCAAATTTACAATATTTTTATGAATAATGATTATTTTATTGTTTCTTTTACATCATTTTCTAACACTTTAATATTAATTTATTCTTATATCTATATTCCATAATCATTAATCTAAATCTTAATCGAATTATCTGAAAAAATATATTTAATTAAAAAAAAGTTTACATAATTATTAATTTATAAAAATTTTTCTAGATCAAAATAATTAATCAAAAATTTAACCCATCATTCTACTAAAAAATAATATTGTAAATCTAACAATTGTTATAAATAAAAAGCATATAATTTTAATAAAAAAATTGTAACTTTGCTTAAATATTTATTAATTTTTTATAAAAAAAATTAGTATATTCCTTTATTTTTATAAAAAAATGGAAAAAATAATTATCATTAATAATGGATCACAATATACTCAATTAATTGCTCGCAAGCTTAGAGAATTTAATGTGTATTGTGAAATTTTACCTTGGAATCAGGCAATAGAAGTAACAAACGATATAAAAGGCATCATTCTTAGTGGAAGCCAATATTCTATAAATGATCCTAATGCTCCTACGCCCAATTTAGATGATTTTATTGGCAAAGTTCCTATTCTAGCAATATGCTTCGGTGCTCAATACATTGCTAAATATTATGGTGGTGAATTTATTGAAAATTTAACCTCAGAATGTGGTAATGCTAAACTAAAATATATTGATAATAGTAGTCCGATTTTTAAAAATATCTATCCTCCAAAGATTGTTTTTATCACTCATAGCGATACAATAGTGAAAATACCTAAACATTTTAAGATTATTTGTTCTACTGATAATGAAGAAATTGCAGGTTTTCAAATTAGTAAAAACAAAATTTATGGTCTACTATTTCATCCCGAGCATCCTCAAACAGAAATAAGTGATGATATATTTAGAAATTTTTTAGCTGTTTGTAAGGTTTCTTATGACTGGACACCAAATATTTTTATCGAAAAAAAGATTAATGAAATAAAAGAAATTGTAGGTAATGATGAAGTAATAATAGGTCTCTCAGGCGGCGTAGATAGTACAGTTACAGCTATTCTCATACAAAAAGCCATAGGTAATAGATTGCATGGTTTTTTTATAGATACAGGACTTTTGAGAAAAAATGAATTCGAAGATGTATTAAATAGTTATAAAAAAATGGGCATTAATGTAAAAGGAATAGACGCTAAAGATATCTTTTTATCCCGGCTAAAAGGCATAATAGACCCCGAAGAAAAAAGAAAAATAATCGGCATGACTTTTATAGAAATTTTTGAAAATGAAGCAAAAAAAATAAAAAATGTTCGTTGGCTAGCTCAAGGTACTATATATACAGATGTAATAGAATCTGGATCAGTAAATGGTTTGTCAAAAACCATTAAATCGCATCATAATGTGGGTGGCTTGCCTGATAAATTAAATTTAAAACTTTTAGAACCTATCAGAATGTTATTCAAAGATGAAGTTAGAAAAATAGGTAGCGTATTAGGTATACCATTAGATATATTAAATAGGCATCCATTCCCTGGTCCCGGACTTGCTGTGAGGATTTTAGGAGAAGTAACATATGAAAAGGTTAAGCTTTTACAAGATGTAGATGATATTTATATCAGTATGCTTAAAGAAAATAATTTTTATGACAAAATTTGGCAAGCTTTTGCTGTGCTTTTACCCGTAAAAACTGTAGGCATTTCAGGAGATGAACGTAGCTACGATTATGCAATAGCTATTCGTGCAATCAATTCTATTGATGGCATGACTGCAAATGCTTTTGATTTGCCTTTTGATTTTTTAAATAAACTAGCTAACGAAATTACTAGCAAAGTTAACGGAGTTAATAGGATAGTCTATGACCTTAGCCCCAAACCTCCTGCTACTATTGAATGGGAATAAAATATTTTTTGAATTTCAAAAATATACAATACAAATTGATGTATAATTTTATATTTTATTAAAATTCTTTTTATTTTAAATTGTTAATTTTGCATGAGAAAAAGTGCCATTTTGTTTCAAAAAGCAACGGTTTCATTATGAAAATAAAATAATATTACAATTGTGGTAAATTTCGGTGATACAAAAGTACAGAGATATAGTAGATTAGAATTAAGGGCAAGACAATTAGTGGCAGGATATATTACTGGTATACATCGTAGCCCTTTTCATGGATTTTCAGTTGAATTTTCGGAATACAGACCTTATAATCCTGGTGAATCTACAAGATTTATTGATTGGAAATTATATGCTAGAACTGACAAATTATTTGTAAAACGATTTGAAGACGAAACTAATCTAAGAGCTAGAATCATAATAGATGCTTCTAATTCTATGCTATACCCAATGAATGAATACGGGGAAGAGGAATTAAGAAGCAAATATCATATGTCCATGTATATGACCGCCGTATTTTTATTATTATTTTATCAACAAAGGGATGCAGCTGGTATATCTCTGGTAAGTGATGAAATATTAGAACATACGCACGCTCGCTCTTCATACACTCATCATAGATTTCTTATATCAATATTAGATAAATATTTATTACAAATACGACAATTACCAAAAACTGAAACTAAACTATCAAAAAATATTCATGAAATAGCAGAAAGGATACACAAACATTCATTAGTGATAGTTATCAGCGATCTATTTGAAGCTAATTTAGATACACAACCATTGATTAATGCTCTTCAGCATTTAAGATATAATAATAATGAGGTAATAGTATTTCATTTGTTAGACAAACCAATAGAATGGAATTTTGATTTAAAAAATCGCCCCTACCTTTTTACTGATATGGAGACTGGAGAAAAAATAAAAATTCATCCGCGTAGTTATAAAGATTTATATAAAGAAAAAATAAAAGATTATCACCATCAATTAAAAGTTAATCTTTTACAGTTAGGCATAGATTATAATCTGGTTTATCTACAAGATGGATTAGAAGGTATATTGCTTCCTTTTTTTATGAAAAGAATGTGAAATAATATCTAAGTCAATGAGTAGAATATTTATCAATTGATGTAGTTAATTAATAATAGAGCCGTATTTTATACGGCTCTATTATTAAATTTTAATATTCCCATAGATCATGTTCGAATATAAAAATATCATTTTTTATTCTCTCACTTTCTAAAAGTGCATCTATCCCAGTAGTGTAAGATGATATATATCTATCATAGACATTAGATTCTTTTATTATATAGCTACCAAACATTCTTTTATTAAAAGCATCATCATAAGTAAGTCTTTGACCATCATTTTTTCGGTTAAAATATTCATAACGCACTAGGTATGGTCTCAACTGAGCAAAAGATATCCAAAATAAAGGTCTAGTACCCTTTTCAGTAATACCATCAGGTTCAAATTCTACCATAAGAGGTAAAATCCCAATAATTCTAACATCTAGAACAGACCGATTTTTATCAAAAATCCAATCTTCTTTTAAACGATATCTAGTTACAGTAGAAGGATCAAATTCTGTTACGATGACAGTATCTCTTTCTTCGCCAGTGAAGGGGTCATAAGTTTTAGTAGTCTCTTCCCTTCTTATTATGTTTTGAACAGTCTCTTTAGTCATAGGTACTTTGAAATCATCAGATTCTGGGCTAAATGGAGTAATGCCACCTTCTTGAACACCTATCATAATGACAGACATTAGACTATACCGTCTATTAGTTGGTTGTATAGGATAATAAAGAGGATGATTGATTTTTTCTCTCATATCAATTTCTCTCCATATACGCTTCGCATACAAAACATCTGATTCATGAATAAATTGATATGGGACTGGAACTCTATTATGTAAATCATCCATTTCATAAGCTCCATCTGTAGGTGCTTCAATGACTTGCCCTTGTAGAGTTATCACACTTAAAATTAAAAATGTTACTATTAAACTTAAATATTTCATATTTATAAATTTTCTTAACCTGTAATTCGCATTGATACTGTAGGCAATTCTCTTACAGTACCATCAGGACCTTTTGCTTTGATATTTTCTATATAAAATCTAGATCCTCTCGTAGATCTTTGTATAATATCTATTACATCTTGAGTAAATCTCATCCCAGATACTTGCTTATCTAATAGATCACCTGCAGGAGTTCTATAAGTAAAGCTATATGAAACTATATCAAATTTAAGATCAAATTCGAAATTTTCAATATCAGCTATTACATAAGGATTTGCAAGAAGCTCGGTCTTAGTATAATTGCCACCTGCTTTGCCTGCTACCTTAGCTATAGGCGAAGGTACTCTTTTGACCCTAAACTCAGCACTACCCATACTCATCATTTTACCATTCATTTCAGCAGTTACATTGACTACAGATTTGGTCCCTTGACTTACTCTTACAATGTACTTACCATTTCCTTTAGGAATTATAGTACCATTAGTAATAGATGCTCTAACTCTATCATTAGGCACGCCTGGTACAGAGATCGAAACGGGATTATCTACTCCAATATAAAACACATTCATTTTGTCAGCTGATACAGTAGCAGTAGGAGACATTACAAAATATTCTTCTTTAAACCAATAAGTTTGCACAGCTCCAGATTGACTTTTAATAGTAATAGTCCCACCAAATTTTTTAGCTCCGGGAGAAGTAGCAGGTATTCTAAGAATACCACGCCCACTATCACCTTCTAATTTAGTAACATTACCTAAAACTTTGAGATTTACAGTGTCTACATCATCTCCTATTAAAATTTCAGGATTTTGGCGAGTATCATAAGCTGCTACGAATATCTCAGCTTCATATTGGCTACCAGCAACTACAATACTTGATTTAGGAACAACTTTTACACCTACTCTATCAAACGTAAAATCTTCTGCACTCACTGCAGAATACAATTGAGCTACTACATCAGCTTCCATATTTCTAACTTCAAGTATTAGTTTATTAAGTATCACTATATCTGCAGCTAAAATAGTATGGTAAAAATTTGTCATCTCCCAGTTTAATTGTTGATCACCCTCTATAGTAGGATACATTTTATTTTCAATATCTAAACCTAATTGTACTTTGTCAGCATACTTGCCCAATAATTCAATCATTTGCTTTCTAAAACCTACTAATTTATTTTTTAATTCACGCGCTTTACCTGCACTTCCATCTTGAGAACTACCAACAAAAAAATTAGTTGGAGCATCGAAATTATCTCTTCCTTTTATATCTCTTAGATTGAGTTTGCGAGCTTCTTCTACACTCACTCTCTCAGTAACCGCAATTACTTGAGCCTTTAAATCTTCAATATATTTGACAAGTTCGTCTGCTTCTTTTTTAACTATCAATGCTTTTTCATAATTATCTTTTACTTTTTCGGGAGTCATAGCATAAGCTTTGTCAAACATTGCATAATTTCCCTGAACTTTGTCATAAAAAATTCTATTTGTTTCTTCTATACTATCATTTACAATAATAAAAGCATCGAGAATATCCTTAGATACATTTAATGCTAACATAGCCGTAAGCACTAAATACATCATACCTATCATTTTTTGTCTCGGTGTTTCAGCACAATTTTTTGCACCCATCTTCTAATCTCCTTTTTTATCTATTAATACTCATTGCAGCTAACATATTACCATAAACAGTATTCAAAGACTGCAAGTTTAGCGTTAATTTTTGTGTTTGAGACTTATACTCTTGTATTGATACTAACATTTCTTGAACATTTGTAGTGAAATCTTCGACACCTTCGCCAAAAGATTTTACTTTGCTAAGCTGATTTTGCATTTCATTTAATTGTACTTCATAAATAGAATTAAGAGCAGCAAGATTGTTAGTAATTTTTTCAAATTGTTCTCTCAATTTCACATTATCAATACCTTGAAAATCTAATTTAGCAGTAGAATTAACAAGCATCTCCGAAGATTCAATATATGTTTTAGCTAATTGATTTGCACTATTAGTAGCATTCTGAATAGTTTCTGCATATATTTTATTAACTTGTGCTGTTTCTTCCATAGTACTAGCACTAGTCTGGGTAGCTTGAGATAACTTTTGAAAATTAGAAACAATATTTTTAAGATTATCAGCAAATTCTAAATTAGCACCAATAACTTTAGCTGTAGCTTCTTTGGTCTGTGAATATGTTTGATTTAACTCTGCTACTGTATTGGCAGTTGTATTCAAATTAGTAACGAAATTATCAGTAGCCGTAGTAGCGTCTGCCAATCCTGATAATTTTTTAGCGTTTTCACTCAGATTGCGCATGCCTTCAGCTAAGCTCTCAATGAGTTCTGGACCTATCTTGGCTTCTTCAAGCATCTTATCAAGTTTTTGAGTAACGCTATCTTTTACTACGATTTCACCCCCAGTACCTAAAGCTTCTGCAGCTTTACGAGCTTCTATCTTTTTGAGCATTTCCTCATCCATAGGTTCATCTGGATGATAATAACCCCATAATTCAGGATAAACTAAGCTCCAATCAGGTATAACTGGTTGCTCTTCGAAAGCTGAAAAGAAAAAAATTACTGATTCAGTGATCATACCAATACTAAGCATTATAGTAGCCCCTGGCCAGTGTGTAATTTTAAAAAGAGCACCTAAAATAACTAAAGAAGCTCCAATACCGTACAATTTTGTCATAAAGTTTTTGTACGCTCTACTTTTTACGATTTTGTCTAACCAACCCATAACTTATTTGTTTTTTGTTATTTAATATATTTTTTTTTTAACGATAAACATTAGATGACATTGGACCATCATCTTTGTGACGACCGAGATACGTCTGAACATTGCGAAAACCTATATACGATTTAGCACTATCTTGATATTCATAATCTCGTGTACTCACCTGCATATAAAAGCTTATATCTTTCCAACTACCACCACGTATTACTTTTCTTTTCAAGACAGGTGGGTCTGTATCTTTAGCTTCATAGGAATAATCCATATTAAGATCATGCGCAAATTGATATGCAGAAGGATCAAATGCATTATTAGTCCATTCTGACACATTACCTGCCATATCATAAAGACCATAATCATTGGGTGAATAATGAGCTACTATCACAGTATGCAGTCCACCATCATCTACATAATTACCTCTTAATGGCTTAAAATTAGCCAAAAAACATCCATTATAATTACGAGTATAAGGACCTCCCCAAGGATAAGGGCTAAGCTGTAAACCACCACGAGCAGCATATTCCCATTCAGTTTCTGTAGGCAAACGAAAATCATTAACGTAAGCACTGCCAGTTTTTGATAAATAACTATTCAAGTAATTAGTACGCCAGATAGAAAAGGCACGTGCTTGCTTCCAATTAACACCTACGACAGGATAATGATCATAAGCAGGATGCCAGAAATAACTTTGTGTCATCGGCTCATTAAAGGAATAGGTAAAATCATGTATCCAACATAAAGTATCAGGAAAAACATTAATAACATCTTTTTTCACATATACAGAACGATCTTGATATCCTTGTGGTCTATTATTCCACATAGGCATAGTAACATTATCAGTTTGATCGCTTGTCAATGGGCTGTCCCAATTTTTAGCAGCTGCAGCTCGATAATCTATCCAATAGTATTCATAATTCCACTTACGAACATCAAATTGCTTTTTACGAAAATATCTTTCATGTTCGGGCAGATACATATCAGCTAAAGCCTCTCGCTCTTCTTGCCCTTCCCAATTTATTTTTGTTTTCCAATTTATAGCAGGCGGGAATATCTCTTCTCCATATTCATTTTGCGTTATTAAATGAGATTCATCTATTTCCCCTAATATGGTATGAGCTATTGAGTCCCTAACCCAATAAACAAATTGCCTGTATTCATTATTAGTAATTTCAGTTTCATCCATATAAAAAGATTGTACAGAAACTACTTTATTAGTTTGAATATGATTATAAGGCACATCTTCATCACTCTGTCCCATTATAAAAGATCCTAAAGGTATGAATACCATTCCATAAGGTGTAGGTTGATACCAAGCGGGTCGATCTCTCACGCCTAATAATTGACCTTTATCAGAAGTATCGCATGAGCTAACAACAAGTGCCATTACACAAACTAATCCTAAGATTTGTAGACTTGCTTTTGATTGCTTTATATCCATTTTTATCATTATTTTCTTATTTTTTAAATTAAACGTAAAAAATTTAATTAAGGTTACATTTTATAAGAATTTAACATTTCTATATCCTGAACGATATGTTTTCTTTTCAATTAAGAAGCAATAATTAATAAATATTTCGTGACTACCAGAGCTTACTTTATTTCTGCCAATAGCTGATGTAGTAAAATCATAAGAATAACCAAAAGAAATAGGTGCAAGCCCTTGATTTAGACTATTAGCAAATGGTTGAGCACCAATATTTATCATTACTGCATCGTGCACTCTATAGCCAAGTCCACCCCATACCATACCTTGATAATATACTTGTAAATTTATATCATATTGCACAGTAGTGAAATCAGTCTTTATTAAAGCTGATGGTCTTAATTCAAATTGATCATTATTAAGAGGGAATATATAACCACCTGTTAAAAATAAATGAGTTTTTAATTTTAAATTAGAAGCCTCTGCTAATTCAGCTTTAGATTGTAAAAGATTTACAGCTGATAACCCCACCCAAAATTGATTAGGCTTTAATAAAAATACACCTAAATCACCATCTATCACCATATCTGATTGCTTGCTACGTTGCATTAATAAAGGATCATTAGGTTCTAATGGATTTAATTTAGAAAAATCTAAACTTTTGTCTAAAAAATGTAAATTAAAACCAACACCAAGAGTAAAATCTCTAATGTAAAAATTATATGAATAACCAATTTTCACCCCAGTATTATTTTCATAACCTAATTTATCATTATAAACAATCAAATTTAATCCTCCATGCAATGCCTTGATATAACCATCTACAGCTAATAACATTGTTCTAGGATTAACTGTATAAGTCTCTCCATTTACCACTTCCTTGAAACCTACCCATTGATTGCGATATAATGCAGTAGCACAAATAGAATTTTTTACCCCAGCAAATCCTGGATTATATGCATTAAAGTTTTGAAAATAATGCGTAAATTGGGCTTCTTGTTGAGCTTTTAAAACGGTGGAGCTCATAACCATCACTAAAAATATTATAATAAAATATAATTGTCTTTTCATATTCATCAATTTTGATTGTAAAATTATATAAAACTTTTGAATTACAAAAATTTAATTAGCAAAATTAAAAAAAATATTAATGTTTACAAAAAATTTATGGCAAAAATAAATAAATTTTTTAATAAACAAAATTTTTTATTTACATAAAAATCGCTTCTGATTTTAGATTGATAATATCAAAAATCAGATAAATGTCATTATACTTTATTTTAATTTTATCAAATAATTTATTTAAATATTTTATCTTTTTTATAATAAAAAATGCAAATATTATCTTTCGTTTAAATAAAAATTAGAGTGATCTTTTTTTTTGTTATTTGATTTCAATTCTAAAAGCATCAGAATATTTAGGATCTGGTATGATCACATTTAATGTAAAAGTCTTTGTCTAATTTTTTTACATTATGAAACCTACATCAGCACTATATTCGTATCATTATTACTAGATATAATTTTTTATGAGTAAAATATATATATTCTCTGATTTATTAAATAGTACTCTACTGTATTGTAACTTTATCATTTATATTATGAGCTGATAAAGCACTAATAAATGATAAAATAAATAAAAACACAATGATTTTTTCATTATTTTCATTAGATAAGTATTTATTTACAAATATTTCTAAACATCTTCTTTACTTTCTAATTAATTTCTTATGCCCGTTCTCAATTTGTCTCACTCTGTCTCACTCTCTCCCCTACTCTACTATAAAAAATCAGATACAAATATGAAACTATCAAAATACTATATGCATATTGCATATCAATTTTATCACAGAGCCAACCAAAGAATGGACCTAAAATAGCACCGCCTATTATACCCATAATCAGAAGCGCAGAAACCATTTCTGCCTTCTCATCGGCATTACGTAGAGCTATAGGCCATATACAAGGCCACATAATAGAATGAGCAAAACCCAATAAGGGCACTGTATAAACAGATAAGTGAGTTGGCAATAACAAAATAGCTATAGTAATAATTATCCCTATAATGCTAAAAATCTTCAACATTTTTTCCTGAGATATATATTTTGGAATAAGTATTATACCTAGTAAATAACCTATTATCATACCTGTCATCACATAAGAAGTGAAATAGTGAGGAGTGCTAAAATCTATGCAGAAGTTGCCAATGCACAATAGTAACGGTTGTAAATTTGTACTTTGAGCGTATGCTACACTGCTATCACCAGCTATTACTTCAGCGCCGACATATAAAAAAATAGCTACAAAACCGAGCCAAGAATGTTTGGGAATGCCTTTAAACGAATATTTATGCTTTTGTGTCTTAGCTCGTGTCTCCACAGGCTTCATAGCATAAAAAATAAACATCAATGCTATTAATAAAATAGATATGATAAGATATGGCGATATGATAGAATGTGCCAACTGATCTAAGTAATTAATGCGCTCTGATCCACCTAATTGGCTTAAAAAATTCTGTATTTCTTGAGGTTTAGTATCTCCGAATAAGACTCCACCTAATATCAAGCCACCTAATGCACCAGCAATTTTATTAGCTATACCCATTAAACTTATTCTTTTAGCGGCACTATCAATAGAACCTAACAAAGTTACATAGAGATTAGATGCGGTTTGCATCAAAGTTAATCCAGCTCCTTGTAAAAATAAACCCAGTAAAAATATAGGAAAAGATCTAGATAAAGCAGCAGGAATAAATACTAATGTTCCTATCACTATCAATCCTAATCCTAATAATATACCTTTAATTAATGATGTTTTTTCTAATAAAATAGCCGAAGGGATAGCAAGTAGAAAATATGAAATATAAAATGCAGTAGTTACTAAAAAAGCTTCAAACCACCCTATCTCACAAATTATGCGAAAATAAGGTATTAAAATGCTATTTAACCATGTGAAAAATCCAAATACAAAAAATAAAATACCTATACTCAGCAATGAACGACGTTCACTTACTCTATCTAAGCTCTTATACATATCTGTAAATGATTTATTTTTTTAATAATTAGCAAATTTATTACTATTTTTTTAATATATCATTGTCATTGCTTTCAAAAAATTATAATAATAGTATCTCTTTTGTTTGAATGATCTAAACTGCTAACTTTTAAGGTTTATATGATCATAAGGTTCTATAACGTTTATTGTGGGTAAAAACATTTTAGATTATTACAAAAAATAACCATTTTTTAATTATTTAGGCTAATTTTTTTACCACAAAGGGCACCAAGTTATTACACAAAGTTCACAAAGTGCCATTTATAACCCTTTTAATTCCATCTTTCTTTGTGTTCTTGGTGCCTTCTTTGAGAACTTTGTGGTTAATATTTAACTGTCCAATAATAAACAAACCAATATTAACAAATTTATTTTTGTAAAATTAGTTTTTTTTTAAATCTTTACCCATATAAAACGTTATAGAACCGATTATAATATTGTTTGTATAAAAAATAAATTACGAGATTTTATTTTTTTTAATCCCAATCAAAGGTAAATTTTTTCTTAGGTTTTTCAATTGTTTTTGTCTTTGTTTCATTAATAGTATCTGCAGGTATCCAATCATATTTAAAGGTTTTTGCTTTTTCATCACCTGGCTTAATAATGAAAAGCGAAGTATCTTTTTCGAATAAATGCATCTCTTCTTTAATATTAGTTTTTATACTTTGCTGTTCTATTTTAAATGTTTCTTCTCTACTTTGCTTCCTTTGTTCTTTATCAAAAAGTGAATACTTATAATTACCTGGCTTACCATGTATACGTACATATAAGGTCATCCCTCTATCATCATCATAATTTATATAACCATAATCATCTATGTAATTTATTTGAGTAGCTGAGTGATGGAGAAGCTCGCGAGCTTTCACTGCTAAATGATAATCTATCTCATTATCAAGAGTATGACTACCACTAACTTTAATATTAATCACATTACTCAAAATATACATCTGGGGAATTTCTATTATTTGATCTGATAAATAAAAAGTATTTTTAAGTTCTCCAAATTTTATATAAGAAAAATCTCTTTTTATAAATTTATTTAATCCAATTAGTGGTTCGAAATTTATCAATTCTCCATTTTTAATATTAACATTAGCGGTAGCTTTTATAGAAGGCTTTATCAGCTTCCAATCTTTTGTAGTAGATCCACGTGCCTGCAAATCAATGTCGGCGATACCTTTAATATTTTTATTTGTTACTAGGGTTTGATTGAAGTTTTCCATTTCTCTGAAAAGCTGATTAATATTTATTTGCTTAGCTATGAGATCTATTACAAATTCATTTTGTTTATCACTCAAAACCACATATCCACTACCATTTATATTGCCTGAGAATGCCTTAAAATCTATATTATCTATTATAAATTTATCACTGATCATCCTACCATTGATTTTTAAATCACCAGCAGTGAAGAGCTTATGTCTTATTAGATCAGAGTTTATATTGATTTTTACATGTTTGCTTCTACTTTCTATTTCAGAATTTATTTTTACATTTTTTGCTACCCAAGTTTTATATAAAAAATTATTTATGTTAATATCAGCATTTGCTAATATTGTTGGTTTTACCTTTGATTTGTCTTTTGTAGTTTTAGCTTTTTGTGGAGATGAAGTATTTATTAAGCTATCTAATACCATGCTAGGAATATTTGCTTTCAAATTTATTATCAATTGTGGCTGTGTAGAGAGTAGTAAATTTTTCCATTTTACTATAATAGCATTAGCATTTTGTATCTGCTGATGATTGATATTACAATTGAGAGGATTTAATATTAAACTATCATCATTGATTATAATTGTTGCATTAACATTATTAAAATTATATGAAGAACTGAAAAAATCAACCGTTTGCAAGTCAAATTTAGCATTCAAATGAGCAAGTGCTAAAATACTTTTATACCCTACATTCCAATTTGGTATATTAGCACTACCATTTATTTTATATTGCACAGAACCTTTAATTAAATTAATAGATTCTGAATTGATAAATTTCAACTCTTCTACGTTCAAAATACCATTTACAGCTATATCTATCTGTGGAGCTATGAGATTATATATTTTAGCTTTACCTTCAAGATTACTATTTCTACCATATTTGGCTTTTAAATTATTTATTTCTACGTTATAAACTGAAAGATCAAAGAGTTTTTTACTATTTATATTGGCAATAAGATTAATATTAGAAAAATTAAAATTTTCATTTGTGATTTCAGCATTATTTAGTGTTATTAAAGCATCTAATTTGGGATTTTTTTCTTTAGCCAAAGAACCTTTTATCTGAGCTGATAAGCCTAGCGTACCTTTTAGTTTAAATTTATTTAAATTTTCTTGAAAATTTTCAGGTAATATTGTAATTATATTACTCAATAAAGTTTTTTTAATATTAATATCAGAATGTATAGTTGGGTTTTTTTTATTAAAATTTAAGTTTAAAGCTAACAAAAGATCAATACCATTTATATTAGCAGAAATCTTATTTGCATTAAATATGGAATTTTTGAAATCTATTGAACTATTAGTTGATAAATTAATATTGATAGGTTGCCTGATACAAAAATCAGAACCTATTATTAAGCTGTCTAGCACAAGTTTTATCGAAGAGGTTTCATTGAATACCTCTTTTTTATATTCACCCTTTGTAAGCATTTTATTAATAGTGGCACCGATATAAAATTGATCTTTTAGTGAGTGATATGATAAATGAATATCATTAAGAGAAATATTAGGAAATTCTAAAAGTATCGGGCTTGCTTTGGTAGTAGTGTCTTTAACGAAAATATCAAAATTATTACTACCATCTTCCATTACTTTTAAAGATATATTTCCTTGATACAGATATATTTTTTTAATATTGTATTTGCCTCTGATAATATCCCAAATATTTATACTAAGATCTAAATAAGATAATGATAGTAATTCCTTTTCACATATTTCTACTTCAGTAAATCTAACTGATACTTGTGGAAAATGGGAAAATAAATTTAACTTTATAGTATTCACATGTAATGGCACTTTGATATGTTTATTTACATATTCTACGGCTTTATCTTTTATTATATCTTGATGTGTGTATACATATATGAATGATGAAATAAAAAACAAAATAATGACAATAATAACTATCAGTAAAACTTTTAATAGTTTTTTGAGCCAGTAATTTTGGTCCTTTTCAGTTGTTAATTGCTTATCATTCATAAAAGCAAATTTACAATGAAAAATATTAATTCAAAAATTATTTTTTTAAAAAAAACTCTTAATATATTTTATTACACAAAATCATTTCAATAAATTGCAGTTAATTTTTTGCATATTTCTCAAATAATTATAATTTTGAAAAAATAAAAAAATATATAATATGGATTTTTCAGATTTGCTCTTTGGTTTAACAAGAGGTTTTGGCCTATTTATTAATTTATTAATATTGGCATTGTATATTATATCTCTATGGATAATATTTCAAAAAGCAGGCAAACCAGGTTGGAGTGCCATAATACCTATTTATAATATTATTGTTTATTTAGAAATAATTAAAAAACCGTGGTGGTGGATATTTTTATTTTTAATACCAGTAGTAAATTTAGTATTTTATGTAATAGTAAATCATCAACTAGCTATATACTTTGGTAAAGACGCTGGATTTACAGTTGGTTTAATATTTTTGCCATTTATTTTTTATCCTATTTTAGCATTTAGTAACGCTCAATACAATAATTCTGACAATTAAAAATAGTGATTTAGTAAATACAGAAAATGATTTAAACAAAAAATTAAATTTCGATCTACCTCTAACCATTTTTCCTTTTTTTTTAAAATACTTCTAAACATTACTAGATGATAGAGTCTATTTGTATGATCAAAATAATCAATATAACAAATACAAAAAAAAAGAGGATTCAAATATTTGAATCCTCTTTTTTTTTAATATATAAACAATTAATATTACATTAATTTAAAATCTATTGGTAATGTATAGTAAACTCTCACAGGTTGTCCTCTTTGTTTACCAGGTTTCCATTTTGGCATAGATTTTACGACTCTTACAGCTTCTTCATCACATCCTCCCCCTATACCTCTTAGTACTTTCACATCAGAGATACTACCATCTTTTTCTACAACAAATTGCACGTATACTGTACCGGTAATACCACTAGTTCTAGCTACTTCTGGATATCTAATATTATTTTTAATATATTCATAAAGTGCTTTTTCACCACCAGGAAACTCAGGGTACTCTTCTACGAAAGTAAATATCTCTTCAGCTACAGGCTCAGGGGCCTCTTCTACTAAAACAGGAACATAAGTTTGAGCCGCTTGATCGGGTCTATCTTCTATACTTATGTCGATCTCATCTTGTATTATTTCATCATCACCTACCACCTCTAATATTGTAGTTACTTGTGGTGCTTTGGGTGGCTCTGGTTGCTCTTGTTGGGTGATCTGAACTATTTCTTGATCTATCTGCACTGGTCCAGTAGCAGTTAAAATATCTTCTTGTTTTTCATAAGTTTTCCATTCAAAAGCTACAAATACTATAGTTAATGATATAACCAATCCTATTTGCAAAAATAATGTTCGTTTACGATTTAAATCTTTCTTTGGATTTTTTTTGGGTTCCATATCTACTCCACTTTTTATTAAAATAATACGAAAAAAAAGTATTTTTGTTACATTATTTATTATTTACTGAATAGCAGATTTATATTCTACAGCAGATAATAATTTTTCCACTTCAGTAGGATCAGAAATTTTTATTTTTACTATCCACCCATCTCCATAAGGATCCTTATTTATTAATTCTGGATTAGTAGTTAATGTTTGATTAAATTCTACTATCTCTCCTGAAATAGGTAAATAGATGTCTGTCACAGTTTTAACAGCTTCTATTGTTCCCAATACATCACCTTGTTTTAAAGTTTCACCTTCTGTAGGTATATCTACATATACTATATCACCTAATTCTGATTGTGCAAAATCACTGATACCTATATAAGCATATTCTCCCTCTACCCTAACCCATTCATGAGTTTTAGCGTACTTTAAATTTTCTGGAATATTCATATATTTACATTTTTTAAGAATTCGTTTACAAAATTAAATTAAAGTTTTTAATTAAACAAATTTTTAAAATAACTCAAACATATTAAGACATTAAATGAGAAAATAAATAGGGATCTATAACGAATAAAAATAAATGTGAAGTTATTAAAATATACTAATTATACTGATTTAATTTTTCTGGTTACTCATTTTATTTATTTTTTGATTTTTATTTTCTATACAAGTTTCATTTAAAAAATCTTGCCAGCATTTATTTTTGCATAAACCAACATATTTTTTTATTGCCAATCCATTAGAAATAATTAACAAAGTAGGAGTAGCAGATATTTGAAAAATATTGGACCATTTTTCGTATTTATTAATATCGACAATCACATAATCTATTGTTAAAGAATCAAAAAAAGATCTTTGCATTTTACAATAAGGACAATTAGATTTAGTGAATAAAAGTAATGTACAAGGGGACTTTAATAAATCTAGTGAATCAATATTAATATTTTGACCATAAATTTGATTATGATTCAAAGTTAATATAAACAAGAATGTGAGAAATAATAATTTTTTATTATTTAAAGTTAATATCATAAGGCATCCGTGTCAATATAATTGGATTCTCGATATTATTTATCAAATAATAAGGATAAAAAGATTTAAGCTCTTCGGCTATCACATCATTTACAATAGCATCACTACTCATCATGTCCATAAGTTTTTGATATAGACCAATAGGGGCTGGATAGGTAACTATTCTATATTCTTCTATTTTAGATAATCGAACTGCTTTTTTAATGGCATCATTAATATTACCTAAACTATCTACAAGCTTTAATCTCACACCGTCTATTCCTGTCCATATTCTACCCATACCGATTGAATCAATATAACTGATTGATAAACCTCTACCCTGATTTATACGATTTAGAAAAGTATTATAAAAATTAGAAATTTCTTTTTGTAACATTTTGATAGCATAATTATTAGGTCGTTTCAGAGAGGATACAAAATCACTATTGGCATTAGTACCCACTCCATCTTGTGATATTCCTAATTTTTTATTAAGTAAATTATCTAAAACTGGATATAACCCAAAAACACCAATAGAACCAGTGAGAGTGGTAGGTTCTGCGAAAATATAATTACCAGCGCTAGATAGATAATAACCTCCAGAAGCGGCATAAGACCCCATGCTAATAACAAGAGGTTTGCGAGATCTGATATTCATTAGCTCATGCCATATCACATCAGAAGCTACAGCATCACCGCCAGGACTATTTATACGTAAAACTACTGCTTTTACATTATCATCTTCAGCTAATTTTCGTAATAATGGAACCATTTTTTCAGCGGTTATTTTGCCATCTAGAGAGCCTTTCATCATTATCTCACCCTCAGCAAATACTATTGCTATCTTGTTTATAGTTTTTTTATCAATTTTAATATTTGCTTTATTTTGATCAATATATTTGCCAATAGTGATAGGTTTTACTCTATTACCAATATCATTTTCTACCCAATTATTAAATTCTATAGATGTCATCAGTGTATCTACCATACCATTATTATAAGTATATTGAGCATTTAGAGCATATAGACTATCAGCGATAAGATTGAGAGTAGCAATAGGAATATTTCGTGCTTGACTTACCTCAGTAATAATAGTATTCCATATTTGATTAGCATAATGTGTATATTGTTCTCTATTTTCTGGGCTCATTTTATCTTGTATGTATGGTTCTACAGCACCCTTGTATTTACCTTCTCTGAGTACTATCATCTCTACTCCCATTTTTTGTAAAAGATTTTTATAAAAATTGATTTCTAAGTAAACACCTTTCCATAGAATAGAACCTATAGGACTGAGAGCAATTTTATCAGAAGCTGTAGCTACGTAATAACCAGTTTGAGTATAATTATTACTATAAGAATAAACAAACTTACCACTTCGTTTGAAAGAATCTAAAGCCATTTTAATAGGTCTCAATGTAGTTAAATCTGAATTAACCTCAGAGCAATCCAAGATTATACCTTTCACTTTATCATCTTTTATTGCATAATTAATAGCATTTACTACGTCATAAGAGCTTAATTGTTTTTGTATTTTACCATCTCCATAATAAATTATATTATCTTTTTCACATTCTTTTATTGGAGTTGCTAAAGATATTTTTAATACATTATACTCAATAGTAGGTTCTGATGATTTCTTAACAGATTTTACTGATAAGGATATCATGCCCATTATAAAAAAGAAAAGGAGAATAAAAAAAATTATTAGAGTAATAAGATTACCTAATAAATTTGCTAATAAATTTTTACTAAAAGTACTCATATAATAAATTTTTACAAAAGTATATTATTTTTTTGAATTTTTAATATACTTTAAATAGTTACAAAAGTTTTGTTCTAATATTATAAAATTATTACTTGATTATAAAATTATCACTTGTTTTTATTAATTATTTGATAATCATAAAATTACAATTATCAGATCATTTTATACTTGAGTTTTTAGTTTAATCAACTCATCGATTTTTTCTTGATAAAAATCTTTTTTTTCTGGATTACGAAATTTTAATTTTTCATATATTTCTATAGCTTTATCAAAATTTTTTTGTTTGGTAAAAATACAAGCAAAGGTTTCACTCACGAAATCATCATCATTTACTTTAATGTTTGCGGTCAGGTCATCTATATTTTCTGGCAAATCATCTTTAGGTGGCAAAACAATTTTTGGGTCTTTTTTGATAAATTCATCTATAATATTACTGTATTTGTTTATTTTATTGGTTGATTTATTAGTATTTTGTAAATAATTTTTTAAAATACAAAAAAGCAATTCTCTATTTGGAGAAAGCATAGAAGTTTTATATAAAAGTTTTTCATAATTATCATCATCAATAGGAGTAGATAATAAAGAAAGGAGATTAGTAAGATAAGAAAATGAGAATTGAGAATAAATATCTTTATAATTAAGATTTTGTTGAAATTCGATAATTGTATCAATTAATAAAATTGTATCCATATATTACCAATTTATAAATGCTCTATTAAAAATATCATCTATTAAATCATCAACTATCTGCTCTACCAGCATATCCTCTACAGAAGATAGGGTAACAGATGAGCTAAATTGTTGATAACGGGAGAATTGTTGTGAAAAATTTTGTTTTTCATCTATTTTATTATCAAATCTAATACTCACAGTTATACTTAATTGATTTAAAGCTGCTACATCATTAGCTTGCAAAGCAGCAGGTTGTACAACATAATTAGTGATTTCGCCCTCAAATGTAAGATCACCACCATCATTTACCATAATCAGATTAGTCTGTGATTGAATGCGTTCACGAAGTTTATCTGTCAATAGCTGGCTCAGAGTGGGATTTACCAGAGGTGCATTATTTACGATATATTTGACAGTAAAAGTTTTAGCACCTTCAGGTATCGAAGCTCCAGAAAATGTAAATCTAACACAAGCCGTTAAAAGAATAATTGAACCGATAAAAATAAAACTGGTATTAAATTTATTCATACCTCTAAATTATATTCTTTGATTTTTCTATATAAAGTACGTTCGCTGATGCCTAACTCTTCGGCAGCTAATTTGCGCCTGCCATTATGTTTTTTTATAGCTCTTACTATGAGTTCCTTTTCATTATCCTGCAGAGAAAGATTTTCATTACTATCATCATTACTATCTTCTACACTATCTTCTACAACGTACGCTACTGCATCCTCAGTCTTGTCTTTAAATTTATTGATAGAATGCTCATCTATTCTAAAATCATTGATAGACTGATATGAGTCTTGTTCTATAATCTTAATTGGTAAGCTGGATACTGACATATCATTTATTTTCTGAGCTGTGTCTGCATCGATGGGTTGATTAGATAATAAATATTTGAAAACTATTTTTTTGATTTCGTTTAGATCTCGTCTCATATCTATCAAATATTTATATATCAGTTCTCGTTCGCTAATGCTGTCTTTATCAGATAATTCAGACAAAAGTATTGGCAGATTAAGTTTCTCTTCGGGTAGATATTTTTTTAATGTTTCGGCATTAATTTTTCTATTTTTTTCAATTATAGTCATTTGTTCGGCTACATTTTTTAATTGTCTCACATTACCTGGCCATTTATAATTAATAAGCATCTCAAGAGCATCATCAGTTAACGTAATAGGTGGCACATTATACTTCTCGGCAATATCAGTAGAGAATTTTTGAAACAAAAGTGGGATATCCTCTTTTCTTTCTCTAAGTGGCTTAATATATATAGGAATAGTACTGAGCCGGTAAAAAAGGTCTTCGCGAAATTTTCCTTTAGCAATGGCTTCTTGTAGATTAGCATTAGTAGCTGCCACTACACGCACATCTGTTTTCATAACTTTGCTGGAACCTACACGCATAAATTCACCTGTTTCCAGTACACGTAATAAGCGTACCTGAGTAGATAAAGGCAAATCACCTACCTCATCTAAAAAAATAGTCCCCCCGTTAGCTACCTCAAAATAACCTTTACGAGAATCTATGGCGCCAGTGAAAGATCCCTTTTCATGCCCAAAAAGTTCACTGTCTATGGTCCCCTCTGGTATTGCACCACAATTAACAGCTATATATGGACCGTGTTTGCGTGCACTATATGTATGAATAATTTTTGGAAAAAATTCTTTACCCGTTCCACTCTCTCCAATAATCAATACTGTCAAATCTGTAGGAGCTACTTGTATAGCAACTTCTATAGCATGATTTAGTAAAGGCGAATTGCCTATAATGCCAAATCTTTGTTTTATCAAGTATAGCTCATCCATTGTTTTTTATACAAATATAATAAATTTTTTAATAACAATAAATTAAAAAAATATTTTTTGTTTTTTAATTAAAAAAAATAACTAAATTTGCAGTATAATGTTTTAAAAAAATAGCTATGAAAAAGAATAATTTAATCATTGTGGCAGTTATTACAACTTTTTTAATTTCAACAAGTTGTAGTAAATATGATGAGGGACCTCTTATCAGTTTTAGATCTAAAACTGATAGATTGTGTCAAACATGGAAACCTAAAAAGATTTTAATAAACGGTGCAGAGACTATATTGACACCTGATCAGCAAAAAACTACTATTGAGTTTAAAAAAGATGGTGATCTGTATCTAACTACCTATAGATTGTCAATAGCTTTCCCACTTACAGGTACTTGGAAATTTTATGATAAAGATGAAAAATTAATACTATCTATAGATAAGGGTGATCCAGAACCTCAAGTAGACACAGTGAAGATATTAAGATTAATGAAAGATGAGCTATGGTTAAAGCAAAAAAAGGATAATATAATAGAGATTCACTTAGAACCAAAATAAATCACATAGGAGATATATTAATTTTTTTTGATTCCAGGTAACATTGGTACAAATGTAAAGAATCCATGTTTTTCTTCTTTGAAATTATTTTCATCTTCCTTTAATAATCTTGTCATTACTTGGGTACCAAGAGTATAACTCACAGGGGCTACGATAATACCACCTATTTTTAACTGATCTTTTAGACTATCTGGAATTTGATCTACTGCAGCAGTGATAATAATTCTATCATATGGTGCATATTGAGGTAAGCCTTCATATCCATCACCTAAAAAGCATTGAATATTATTATAACCGAGAGCAGATAATATATCTTTTGCATTTAAATGCAAGTTTAGAATACGTTCAATTGTAAAAACTTGAGCACCCATTTGAGCGAGCACAGCAGCCTGATAACCACTGCCAGTACCTATTTCTAAAACTTTCATATCAGGCTTGACATCTAAAAGTTCAGTTTGAAATGCAACTGTATATGGCTGGCTAATAGTCTGTCCCTCGCCTATATCAAAGGGTTTATCTAGATATGCGAAATGTTCGAGACCCGCAGGCAAAAAAAAGTGCCTGGGTATTTCTCTCATAGCTTTCAATACAGCTTCATCATTAATCCCTTTACGTTGTATTTCATTGATTAGCTTATTTCGCATTCCTTGAGTTTCTAATGTATCTTTTAAAATCCTATTGCCTAATTTAATTATTCGTTCTTTCATAGTTAATAAATTTAATCACTATAAGGTATTTCAATTAATAATTTTAAGATTTTTTTTACTACTTAATAGATAAAATACAAAATAAAGAAAAAAATTTGAATTTCGAGTTTCAAATTATTTAGTTTTTTATAAACTTTTAATTGTCATTCACTATAAAATGAAATAGAATATATTTGTATTTGGCGGAGAGAGAGGGATTCGAACCCCCGGTCCGTCGAAAAACGGACAACGGTTTTCAAGACCGCCGCATTCAACCGCTCTGCCATCTCTCCAATTGCAAAATAATAAAGAAATTTTTATATAAACAAATTTTTATTATCCACTTATATAATTAATTTCAAATATCGAGCACACTCATACATTACATTAATCACTATTGAAAAAAAGAGAAATTTACTTTACCATATGCTCTATGATCTATCAATCGTGGATGATTTTGAAATGAAATTTTAGCACTATGTTCTATTATTAACAAACCTTCGTCGTTTAATAATTTATTATCAAAGATCAAATCAGGTATTTTTTCGATATTTTCTATGTTATAGGGAGGATCAGCGAAAATGATATCAAACCTATCATAGCTATTAGCAATGTATTGAAAAGCATCTACCTGATAAACACTGATAGACTGTAATTTAATTTTTTCGATATTTTGTAAAATAAATTTATACCAAAATTCATCTTTTTCTATTGCTATAACATTTTTAGCACCACGTGAAGCAAATTCATATGATAAATTACCCGTACCACTGAAAAGATCTAAAACATCTATGTCTATAAAATCGGTATAATATCGTAAAATATTAAATAAAGCTTCTTTAGCAAAATCAGTTGTAGGACTGATATCGATTTTGCTGGGTAGAGTTATTTGTCTTTTTTTGTGAAAACCACCTATAATTCGCATAATTTAATTGAAGAAATAAAAAAATGTGTGAATTCTCCTAAAATATTTGTAGAATGAGATAATAATTTTATCTCTGAAAAAAAAGGATCTACCTTTTCTATCAAGTGCGAATCTTCAGTAATAGCACCTGAAAAATACATAGGTAATGAGGTATCTGAGAGCCCTACGACATTAATAGCACTACTAACATAATAAAGCATATCCATCGGAGTTTTATATTCTAATAAATTATAAAACAATAATTTACCTTCACAAACTATAGCTATAATCATAGTATTAGTATGAATATCAATAAAAACACCATCTTCATTTTTATCTAGAATATATTGAATCCATAAAAATTCGTGTGGAGTGTATGGATAAATATTGATTTGGTCAGGTGTATTGATTTTTTTATTGAGCATTATAGCATTTAGAGCAGGTATAGAGTTCATTTTAATATCGTCAGTATTTTCCCATCCTAATATAGTAGCAAAATCATTTTTAGAATATTTTAATAAATATTCATCAGGTAATATAGTACTTTGTGTTGATGATATTATAAGGTTAAATTTAGTTATATTATTTAGTTCTTTTAATAAATTATCATCAAATGTGTCCCATGGAAGCGAATTTATTTTAATTGGTTTTTTATCATTCAAATAAATAGCATAAGCCCCTTCTGCAAAGAGGCTTAATACTATATTATTAATTTCTAATTCTGAATAAAATATTTTTTCAAAATTCTTTAAACTCATTACTCCCAATTACCATCTGTTATAGGTTCAGTTATAGAACCAAATTTTAGAAAGCCCTCAGCATCTATGCCATATTTTTCTAAATCATAATCTTTCATAAAAGATTTGTAAGGTGCTTTCACTTCAATAGTATTTACCCAAACATTACCCCTATTTATTCTATCTGTTCTAATGATAAAAGTATCTTTAGGAGTACCAGTAATATCTGAATATGGTATATATTTTAAATTTTTTGGATTGAAATTTGGAATATTTTTAAATAATGAATCTTTTACGATTTTATATCCTATAGTATCTCTAATAAAAACTGAGAAGGTAGTATCTTTAGGATCAGCAGTTAATTTTACAATAGGTATTTTACCATTTTCAATAAAATCTGCTAAAGAATCCCAATTTGCAGTGTATCTGTTATTTACTTGTAAATACATTTGCTCAGCAGAGCGTATTTGCTTCAATTTTTCTATTACTTTTTCTTGTCTTTTATTAAATTCTCTTTGAAAATTTAATGGATCCGAAATACTCTTTACAATCATTATAGCAAGTACTATTATTACTACCCATAGTACTATCTGCACAATTAACTTAGTGGTTTTCATATTTTTTAATGATTTTTCGCAAAATTAAAAAAGAAATTACTAATAAAAAAATTTTTTATTAGTATTATCATCTAAACCTTAGATATCTTTACGATTTATTATGATTTTTAATAGTATTAGATCCTTTGATACATTAATCACGATTATAGAGGCTTATCTATATATATTTCTTAATATATCTAAACCAGCATTATTCAAAATAACTAATTCCTCTCTCGATTCTATTTATGGTTTCTTGTTTACCAATAAACTGCATAATGGTAGATAAATGAGGACCTTTGCTAGTGCCTACTATACAGATACGTAAGGTATTAAAAAAATTACCAGCTTTAACATTTTTTTCTTTTAGATAATTATTAAGAGCTTCATCGATTTTTTCTGAATCAAAAGGTTCTATATCGTTGATTATCAATAATATATCTTTGAGCCATTGAGCACTATTATCTGTTCCCCATTTTTTTATTGCTTTTGGATCTAATGTTTCTGGGGTTTTAAAGAAAAAAATGGCTTCGGTTACAAGATCCTTTACGAAATCTACCCTTTCTCGCATAAGTTCAGCGACAAATACAGCTTCTTCTAATGTTACATTTATATTTACTTTTGATAATTCATCTTTAAATTCTTGAGCTACTAATTTGATATCTCTTTTTTGTAGATAAACGTGATTAAACCATCTCGCTTTGATAGGATCAAATCTAGCACCAGATTTATGCACATCTTTTAGATCAAAAGCTTCTATCATTTCCTCCATAGACATTATTTCTCTATCATCACCAGGATTCCACCCCAATAGAGCCAGCATATTAACGAAAGCTTCGGAATAATAACCATCTTCGCGAAAGCCACGATAGATTTCTTTTGTTTTAGGATCTTGCCATGAGATAGGGTATACACTGAAACCTAATCTATCACCATCTCTTTTACTCAATTTACCTTTACCATCTGGCCTTAATATCAAAGGCAAATGAGCAAACTCCGGCACCTCCCAATCAAAAGCTTGATAAATCAATACATGTAATGGCAAACTGGGCAACCATTCTTCTCCACGTATCACATGCGATATTTTCATTAAATGATCATCTACTATATTTGCTAAATGATAAGTAGGCATACCATCACTTTTGAAAAGTACTTTATCATCTATTATAATAGAGTTTACTTTTATCTCATCACGGATTAGATCATTTACAGTCACTTCTTTAGCTTCAGGTACTTTGAATCTGATGACATGGGGGTGGCTGGTATCTAACAATTTTTTCACTTCTGATGCTGGTAGACTAAGTGAATTTTTTAAATTCATTCTATTATTTATTCCATATTGAAAAGTTTCGCCTCTGCTTTCATATTCTTTACGAATTTGATTTAACTCATCAGGTGTTTCGAAAGCATAATAAGCTGCTCCTTTTTGTATTAAAATATTTATATATTCTCTATAAATACCAGTTCTATCACTCTGTCTATATGGGCCATATTCGCCTCCGATATTAATGCCTTCATCAAATTGAATACCGCACCAAGCTAATGACTCTAATATATATTCTTCTGCACCAGATACGTATCTAGACTGATCTGTATCCTCTATTCTCAAAATAAATTTACCTTTATTTTTGCGTGCAAAAAAATAATTGTACAAAGCTGTCCTAACACCTCCAATATGTAATGGACCAGTAGGACTAGGTGCGAAACGAACTCTAACCATTTTTTATTGCGAAATTAATAGTTTTTTTTTAAAAAAAATTACAATTCTAAGCAATATTTTATATAATAATGCTTAGACGCAAACTTTTTAATTCATTTAGTATGTTACTTTTGATAAAAGTTAATATCAATTTACAACCTGAGAACAATGTATTTTTTTTTATACTTACATTAATTTTCATTTTTATAGAAATAAATTAAGATTTTTTTATTTTATAAATTTCTTTTACTTTTGTAAAAAATTTTTATAAAAAAATGAAATCCACCATTTTGATTTTATTAATGCTAAGCATAAGTGTAATAGGATGCAAAAAAACTAACAACATATCAACTGATGTAGTAAAAAATCCAGCTAGCTTAGAACAAAAGAAAAATATAAATCATGCTATAATAGAATTCGAAACTTTAGAACATAACTTTGGTGATATCATGGAAGGCGAAAAACTTACTTATGCTTTTAAATTTAAAAATACTGGTAAATCTGATTTGGTAATTACCTCAGTGTCTAGCACATGCGGATGTACAGTTACTGATTTCCCTAATGTTCCTATTAAACCTGGTGAGCAGGGCAATATAATGATAACTTTCAATTCGAGTGGCAAAACTGGCAAGCAAGTTAAAATAATTACTGTAGCTACTAATGCTATTCCTAGTGAAACTCAATTGACAATAAAAGCAAACGTTAAAAAACCATAAAAAATAAATAAATATGAATTTAATGAACATTTTCCTTTATGCACAACAAGCTGGAGCTCAAAGTACCCAAGGTAGTATGTGGTCAACTTTGATAATGATTCTCCTTTTGATACTAATCTTTTGGCTGTTTTTTATACGTCCTCAATCAAAAAAGAACAAAGAGATGCAAAAATTTAGAGATAGCCTAAAAAAAGGAGATCGTATAGTTACTATTGGAGGTATTCATGGTAAAATCGTTGATTTCGACGGTAATACTGTAATAATAGAAACTGAAGGACAAGGAAAAATAAGAGTAGAAAAATCTGCTATTCAACAATATGAAGCGGGAAGTAAAGAATCCTAATGCTACTCAATGCTTTCTTGGTTTTTAAATAATTTTTCCTTCACTACTATTTATTGAATTATTTTAATTAGTAAAATAGTATCAAAGTGTATGTAGTAAGTTGATTTGTTATGAAAATTGATATTAATAGTGCTTTATTTGCTACATTTGCTACCATTATTATTTGGTTTTTTTTTAGATTATCTATCCTGCATAATATTAAAGTACCTATTAATATATCTTTAGAATTAGAAGGCAAATTTGCAATAGATACTAATGTTACTGGTATATTTAGAGGTGAAGGATATCAATTTCTTCTTAATAATAAGCTTTTCAAAGATACTTTTCGTATAAATATTACTGATTATCATAAGACCGAAAATCAAGATACTATTACTTATTTCGTTTCAAAAAATAATATTATTGATAAGATTAATTCTAATTATTTGAATAAACTATCTATCAATTTGATAGATATAGCTATCGATAGTTTGATTTTTGATATATTAAACTTAGTAGAAAAAGATTTAATAATACAACCAAATTATGAAATTACTCTATCGGGAAATTACAATTTGAGAAACATAAAAGTTTATCCTTCTAAAGTAAAAGTTTTATTAAAAAAATCAGAAGCTGATACCATTAATTATATTCCTACAGAATTATTCTACATAGACAATATTAATAAAAGATCTGATACTGTACCTTTGGCTAAAATATCTGATAAATACAAACTGAAAAAACCTATTAATAAAGTTATAGTCAATTACGATATTTATAAATATTACGATACAGTATTTTCATATACATACAATAACCGTACATATGATTTTAATATTTATTCTAATGAACCTGTAAATAAAAACTTATTTAATATTAAAGTAAGCAATGACACTTTATTTTTAGAGCCACATACTAATATTCAAAATCAAATTATCAAAATCGATCCCTCATATTATTATCTAAAGTGAATTTATTAAATTATTAATAAAAACGATCAAATATAACGAGAGTATATGAGAAGTGGAGTGGATGCTAAATGAAATATCGCAAATTATATGTAACGAGCTACTTCAAATAATTTTCATTAAAGAAATTGATATAGTTTTCTTCATTTTTTTCTGTAAAAAATTTAGGATAATTGATCGAATTTATTACAAAAATTTTACCATCAGCTACATTAATTAAATTTTTAATTTGTTGATTTTCTTTTATAGTATTATAATAATTAAGAGCCTTAGTTTTAGAGTTAAAATATCCAATAGATGCTATCATGCGAGTATCTGTTAAAAAAGTAACATTTACATTAAAGTTTACTGATTTATAAGATTGCTCATTAAAATCAGAAATAGCTATTTTCATTTCATTAGCAGTGACTTTCAATGGATCGAAAGAAATAATTATCAGATGTATGTCATCTTCATTAGGTATGATATAGGGATTATTGATAATACCAGCTGAGTTTTTATCACTATTTTGGTTATTATTATTATTTTTATTTGGATTATTTTCATTTAATAAAGCAAGTAAATATTCTGATTGAGAAGCTACCTCAGTATTGGGATAAGATCTGATAATCTCTGGAAGCAAAGACAATAAAGTATCTGTTTTAGTAAGATTAGCGAGAGATATTGATTTCATAAACGATAGCTTAGCGAGCACTGATAAATCATGAAATTTTGTTATACCAGTATCTGTTAGAGCTAGCACTTCAGAGAATTGATTGTTTTGTAAAGCTGTAAATGTTTTTAATAAATATTCACTAGCTAGATCCTCCTCTGAAGCTATATGTTTATAATATTCGGGATCTAAGACCAGATGTGCGTAAAAGGAATTGGGATATAAACGCAAAAGACTGTCTTTACAAGACAACATATCATTATTTTTACCTATCTCCTTAGCTGATATATAGCAGAGATAAAAAGCTTCATCGGCTTTATTATTGTTAGGAAAACGACGATTAAGCTCTTGAAAATAATACAAGGCTTTGTCATATTCTTTTAGATTAGTGAAATAGATTTTACCAGCAGTATATATAGCTTCTTCGATTCTTTTATTAGAATTAGAAAAATCTTCTGGTGTTTTAGGAATATTCTTTAAATAATATTCTCGTTTAGCGGGATCTGAAAGATTTTTAATTGAATCAGAAGCTAGCATAGTAGTATCTTCTGCGAAATAATCTTCTATTATAGGAGTTTTATTTTTTAACCTCCATAGATCTTCTAATGGTCTACCACCCCATCTTTGCTTAAATTCATTTTTGCCTGCAGTTATAGTATTATTATTATAAAAATACCATTGAGTACTAGTGGATGCAGTATTGTAAAATACAGGAGCATTAGCCATCTCTTGTCGCAGTCTTTGCTGCTCTTCTTGTTTTTTTCTTTGCTCTTCTATTTTATAATTTTGTATTAATATATCTACGTGGGCCAAAAGTTCCTCTTCTGATAATTTAGAAAGTTTTTGTACTGAATCTTCTAATGCAATAGTATTGAGAGCTGTAATGAGATCTTTGAGAGTAGCAGCTCTATTTTGATGTTTTTGATAATCAGGAAAATTATTAGGCATTACTTGCACTGCCGAATCATAATACATTTGAGATTCTTTATACAAACGCTTATTATAATATAAATCCCCCAAAGTAGTATATGTCAGTGCTTTTTGATATAAATTAGTAGAGCTATTCTGAGCTGATAATTTCAAATATTCTATTGCTTGGCTTTCATTTTTTTGATTTAATTCTATTTTAGCGAGTGCGAAGTATAAGGCATCGAGATATTCTTTGTTTTTGCTATCTGCTATCAATTTATTCAATGATTTCTTTAAATTTTCTGATTTATTATGTGAATTTTCTAAACATTGTGCTGCTAGTATATTACCATAAAGAGTCATCTCATAGGGAGGATTTTTTTTGAGAAGTTTATTAATAGTAGCGAGAGCTTCGTCATTTTTATTTAATTTATTTAGTAATTGAGCTTTTATAAATAATAATCTATATTCTGTATTCTTTTTTTGCTTTTTTGCTAGAGCTTTGTCAATAGCATTGATTGCTCTATTATAATCATGAACTTTGATATAATAATCAGCCTCAGCGATATGATATAATCTATCTATAGATTTATTAGTGAGTCCACGACTTACACGATCTTCTACTTGGGCAAGCATATTTAATACTTGACTAGTTTTGCCTTCTACGAGATACGTAATAGCATCCCATAATAATGCTTCTGTAGCTTCAGGATTTTTATCAAAATATACAATTATATGAGAAAAAATTTCATGAGCACCTGGGTAGTCTTGCTTTAATAGCCGCGCTTTGCCTATCATTAAATATGCATCATCTATCCACTTAACATATTCTATGCCATTAAAATTCATACTATGCTTAGCTATCACTTTCATTCCCTTTTCTATTGCTCTTTCACATAAAGGTGATACTGATGATAACTGTTGATGATTATCAAAAGTGAATACTTTTAATATTTCATTAAAATTGTCTACATTTTGCTTCTCTATGAGTGCAAAAGCTTGCTTCAGTGCTTCATTACCATTAAAATATGCATTGTAATGAGCTGTAAGATTATGATATGAACGTGAAAAAAATGTATTTTTCTTAGTAGAGCATCCTACTAAAATTATCATTGTCAAGAAAAATATTATAAAATATTTTATGTTTTTTATCATTAATACTAAAAAATTTTTTTGAATAACGTATATTAAACAAAATTAATATATTTTAATAATTTACAAAATTATTAATTTTTTTTGGTTCTATAACGTTTTACATGTATAAAGATTAAAAAGAGTTGATTTTTAATATTGGTTTATTTATTATTAGACAGTTATATATCAACCACAAAGTTCTCAAAGAAGGCACAAAGAACACAGAAAAGTATGGAATTAAAAGGGCTACAAATGGGACTTTGTGATAAAAAAAATAGCCTAAATAATTAAAAAATTGTTATTTTTTTGTAACAATCTAAAATTTGATTGCCCAAATTATAACCTGAGATATGTTGGATGTGGAGAATTGGAAACTTGAAAACTAATCAGTCGGAACGGAAAACTAACATATGTTTCAATTAACATATGTTAAATTCACTAACTCTCTATACCGATACCACGCCCACCTGTCCGAGGATGCAAGATTGAGCATTCGCCCAGTATTGCTTACAGTCTTGCCTGTGAGGTATTTACCCATCACTACATACCACATAATGTAGTTTTGCAGGTATTTGGTAGCTACGCCCCTAAATTTGAAATATATCCAATTAGTGAATTCACTAGCTTTTTTCTTGACAGTACTTAGGCTATATATACCTCGCTTTTGCCTATGGCTGGTTACTATTTCTTTGTGCTTGATTACATTCCTTCTAACCTTTTTGAATGCTTTTTTATTACTGCTACACATGACTCCATCCTTTGGCATCTTAGCCTTCAAAAATTGCTCTATCTGTTCTGAACTTAGCTTTTTGCCATCAAATTTTTTGAATAATAAGTTGCCAGCTCTGTCAGTAGCAGCTAATACGGCTACTTTCTTTGGCTTTTGCTTCCTAGCTCGCTTCAGCTCTTCGGCATTTTTGTATATTCTGCCTTTTTCGGAATAATCCATCAATAGTTCGTCCATCTCTACTACCCCGAAAAAATTGATATTATCTTCGAAACTTTGTAGAGCTGCCAATATCTTGTGTCGCCAAGCAAAGCTTGTTGGTAGACTGATGCCAACTTCTTTAGCACAAGCTCTGAGACTTTTGCCTGCTACCATACATCTGATGTAATCGAGCATTTTTTCTTTCTTTTGCAACCTGTAAACAAAAGTACCTGTGGTAACTCTAAACTGTCTGCCGCAATCTTTGCAACGATAGTTTTGCATCCCATTTTGTAAACCATTTTTAATGATGTGATTGCTTCGACAGTCTGGGCATAGTGGTGGGGCACTGAGTATTTTCAGACCTTGATAATCGACTACATCGGCTTCTAATTTTTTCATTAATGAATAAAGGTTGTCTAAGAATTCTTTATTCTCTTCCTTACTCATAGCAAGGTATTTACTGGTGTTTTCTACTATTTTTTTCATAAATTAAAATTTTTGTAAAAATATAAAAATTATTTAACATATAAACTTGAAAAACTTAAACATTTATTAATTTATTTATTATTGGGATGAGTGGAAGTTTGTATAATATCTTCGTGCTCTTTGTGGTTAAAAAATAACCTATTTGTAACAATCTAAAATTTGATTACCCACAATATCCGTTATAGAACCGAAATTAAATATAAATAATAATCACACTTAATTTGTCTATAAAAAAAATATCTATTTTTTACTACTTTCTTTTTTGTGTTTTTTGTTAATTTATATATGATTAATATTAATTAATATAAAAAATATATATATTTGTCTAATTTATATATAAAATACTTGTTTTTTAAAAAAATATTTGTATAATTGCACAAAATAATCGCAAAATGATAATTTGAAAAAGATTTTCTCATATTTTTTTCTTTTTTATAGTTTAAAAAGGCCACATATTTTATGTGGCTTTTTTTATTAGCTAAAAGTTATAATACTCAAATAGAATACAATCCATTATACATTAAAACGGAAAAAATAATTACAAAAGAACTTAGAGTATAAGCTGTAGCAAGCATCTATCCTAATATATATTCAAAAACACAGAGAATAATAAACATCTTCAAATATATATTAATTTTTTTATTTATAAAACAAATAAATATGAGTATTTTGATTAGTTAATAAAATATTTATAAATTTTTTACTAAAAATTCGTTTAATTTTAAATATATTTGTAAAAATAATAATTTATGCTCCTATTAAATATAATATCACTAGACTATAAGCTAAAAAAACAAAATCTCGGATACTACAATCAAAGTATTGCAAAATCACAACTCGATAATTTCAGGAAATCTCTAGATATTTTTATTAAAAATATTAATCAAATAGCGAATAATAATCAACAGAGAGAGGAGTCTGTGAAATTAAAAATTAGAGATTTTCTAACAAGCACCTTCTATCATAATGATCAAATAGATATTCACGGCAATATAGATTTAGCAATTCTAAATAAAGAAAATTCAAAAAATAATGTAGAGGTGATACTCGAACTCAAAACTCCACAAAACACTGCTGAAATGATATCTACAGGCAATCTCAACAAAAAAGCTATGTGGGAGCTGGTACATTATTATATGCAGGAGAGACTAAAAGGCAATATCACTATCAAGCATTTAATAGCTACTAATGGGTTAGAATGGTTTATCTTCGATGCTAGAGAATTTGAAGATTTATTTTACAATAATAAAACATTCTATCAGAACTATCAAAATTGGTACAATGATGCTACTGTTAATATTAATGTACAAATGGCTTATCAGATCATCGAAAACCACATTGAGAAATCTACTAATATGATAGAAGCAGTACATTTCGATATAAATGCTATAAACACAAATAATGATGATGAAATAATAAAACTATACAAGCTTTTATCTCCACAGCACTTGCTCAAGTTGCCTTTTGCCAATGACAGTAATACTCTAAATACTGAATTCTATAACGAACTTTTATACATTCTAGGTCTAGAAGAGAGAAAAGAAGCAGGCAAAAACATTATCTCAAGAATAAATACCGCTCGTAGACAAACTGCTTCTCTCATAGAAAATACTATTAATCAATTAAAAATCAATAAAAACATTAGTGATGATGAGCTTTCATTTGAGATAGCTCTGGAGCTATGTATAACATGGTTAAATAGGATACTTTTTCTTAAATTATTAGAAGGCCAATTAATAAAATTTAATAAAAATAATGATATAGACTATTCATTTATGAATAGTTCGAGAATAAAAGATTTCGACGATTTGCATGAATTATTTTTCGAGGTATTAGCTCTACCCGAAGTTGATAGATCTAATGATGTAAGAGAAAAATATAAAAATATCCCATATCTTAATAGTTCACTTTTCGAACTTACTGATTACGAAAATCATTATATCACCATCGACAATCTAAAAGATAGATTAGAATTGCCATTATACAAATATACTGTACTAAAAGATAATAATGGTAAGCCACTGACAGGTAAACTATCGACATTAAATTATCTATTTCGTTTTCTCAATTCCTATGATTTCTCTAGTGATGTTAATAAAACTGTGCAAAGTGACAATAGAGATATCATAAATGCTGCTGTTCTAG